>Ga0210396_10005041_pt1 | contig 12836 bp, 8 predicted proteins | sample IncBWH17OmetaG_FD_155466 | JGI IMG/M metagenome (GOLD analysis project Ga0210396, IMG submission 155466) | Forest soil microbial communities from Barre Woods Harvard Forest LTER site, Petersham, Massachusetts, United States - Inc-BW-H-17-O ...
TGACCGGCGCAGCAATCGGAGCCTCTTTTGCGCCACGCGCCGCAGCCACCGGTACTTTTTCCGCGGCTGCCGGCTCGTTCCCAAGTGGAACACCAGCCCGTGCCAGCGCGGACTTCACCATCGAAATCAGTGGATCGGGTGGCACAAACGGCTTCTTCAATACTCCATCCGCGCCCACTCGTTGCGCTTCCTGCTCATCCAGGGGGTCGAACGCTCCCACCAGCAGGATCACTGGAATGTGGCAAAGAGCTCGATCGTCCTTAACGTACTTGCACACCTCATACCCGTTGCGCACGGGCATAAACACGTCCGCCAAAACCAGGTCTGGCTTAATATCGGATATCTTCCGGACCGCGGCTTCACCGTTGCCCACAGCGACGACGTCGATGCCCTGATCTTTCAGGGCTAGCACGACCATCTTTTGTATGTTGCTGTTGTCGTCCGCGACCAGAATCTTAGCCACTGCAAGTCCTCCAGACATCCATTTCTACTGGGAGACAGTGATACAAAATGTATTGGAGCACCGAGCGGTGAAGCCGTCAATCAGGAGAAACGCGAGTGTGTCGGAAGCGGCTACGCTCTGTGCTAAAGGAACAACCTGTACGAACGGGCAAGTCCAAATGCCCTCATGTAGCGGCCACCTTCAGGTGGCCAAGTCTACTCTCTGTAGTGACCGACCTTCAGGTCGGCCAACCTCTTAAAACCACGTCCTAACTACGCCTTACCAGGGAATCAGCTTCTTCAATCCCTTTTTCTTACTGCTCGATTCCTTTTGGTTGCTATTTGCGTCGGTCGACGCCGTGCCCGTTTTCGACGCATCCGTAGCCGCACTCTCGGTCCCTGCCCCATCCGTCTTAGCAGGCTCAGTCGTAGCGGGCGCATCCGTCGAGCTCGTTGCTGTCCCATCCGCGTTTGTGGTGGCTGAGCTATCGCTCGTTCCCGACGTCGTATCTTCTGCCCCAGCAGGCTTTGCCGGCGCTGGATCGCCCGGCTTTACCGTCTCAATAACGGCCGGCGAACTGGAGGAACCAGACGAACCCGACGAAGCCCCTCCTCCGCCTGAAGAAACCAGCGTCGTTCGGTTTCCCCCGCTCAAAGTGTCGGTCCCGGCATTGTCCGTTTCCGGCTCCATCTGCGGTGTGCCGTGAAACGCGGTGGTATGCACGTCCGGCGCGCTGCGCAGAAGGCCTTTCGCCCGATGAACGGGTGTTTCCTTCGGCCGCGGCGTGTTCTGTTCCGCCGTCATCCAGGCCAGCGCCTTCTGATCCGGCTGGGGAATCGGCACGCCGAACGACTTCAGTTTGTCTTTTGCCAGCGGCGCCTTTGGAGAAAGGGGATAGTTTTTCACCAGCAACGTGTAGTAGCCGCCCGCGATGTCTTTTCGCTCGCTCTTTTCATATACATCCCCCAGCATCCAGAGCGCCTCGTCCGATTTGCTGTACAACGGGTAGCGATTCACAAGTGGCGCCAGCCGCCCCGCCGACGCCCGCCGGTCTCCCTTTACGTAATAGTAGTAGGCGATGCGGAATTGTCCTTCCGCCAGTATTTCCTGCACCTCTCGCAGCCGCTGCTCCGCTTGTGGGGCCAGCGGGTCTTTCGGATACTTTTGCAGGAATATCTGAAACTCTTCCTCGGCCATCTTCGTGTGGGTGTTGTCGCGGTCGGCTTTGGGCATTTCGTTGTAATTGGCCATCGCCACTTGCAACTGCGCGTAGGCCGCTTCCGGCAGGAACGGGAAGAACACAATGAAGTCCTTATACCCCGCCACGGCCTGCGTCGTGTTCGAGGTCCCGCCTTCCTTGAAATACGAATCCGCAATCGCCAGCTTGGCCTTCGCCAGGTACTCGCTGTCCGGGTAGGTGTTGATCAGCGTCTGCAAGCCCAAACGACCCACCTCGTGGCGCCCGTGCTTGATATCGTTGATGGCCTTGTCGTAGAGCTGTTTGTCCGGTTCGGCCGTGTTCGTCGAATCCGTCGATTTATTGACCGGTTTCTTTTTGTGCAAAAGTTGGGCATCGCACTGGCTGGCGGACACCAGCACAAGCGCACTCACGAGAAGAAGCGGTAATGGCCGCAATCCTCACCTCACATTTGGCATTCTGGCTCCGCGCCCCGGCTCCCTGACACGTCGCTGCTACCTTGCCGGCGGTTCGGACCCACCTAGTATAGCCTGAACGAAAGGACAGGCAACGCGCGAACTTAGCCCTCCGGGCCAGTACACCACTTTCTGCCTCTGTGATGCGTCCACCCGCTCCCACGGTTATCCCAAGTAGCGGCCATCTTCAGGTGGCCCCGCCTGATTTGTAGGGGCGGCTTTACGCCGCCTTCTTTCTTTTTCTTGCTCTTGTAGCGGCGGCCGTCTGCGGCGGGCGCCTATTCCTGCCTTTGTAGGGCTCGCCTTCCGAGGCGGGCCGCTCTTACTTTTCAACGTTTTGTAATACCCATCTTTCCAAACCATAACTACAATGAGAACAACCCGCTGATCCCCGGAGGGACGCGGCCTCTCTCATGGACAAAAAGAAATTTCTATTCGTCTCTCTCTCGAGCTTGATCGGCGATATCGCCTGGCAAGTGGTCAAGGAAGGCCACGAAGTTCGCTACTACGTCGAAAATGAAAAGGAACGCGACATCGCCGACGGTTTTGTCCCCAAATCCAGCGACTATGACAAAGACTGTAAATGGGCCGACATCGTCGTGTTCGACGACACCCTCGGCCAGGGCGCCAAAGCCCAGGCCCTTCGCGCGGCCGGCAAGCCCGTCATCGGCGGCTCTCCCTATACCGACAATCTCGAAGACGATCGCTCTTTCGGCCAGGAAGAACTCAAGAAAGCCGGCGTCACCATCATCCCTTACCAGGAGTTCGACTCCTTCGACCCCGCCATCGAGTTCGTGAAAAAAAATCCCGACCGCTACGTCATCAAGCCCAGCGGTGAAGCGCAGAACGTCAAGCGCCGCCTCTTCGTCGGTGAAGAGGAAAACGGCGACGACGTCGTCGGCATGCTCGAAGCCTATAAAAGAGCCTTCTCCGACGAAATCAAGGTTTTCCAGTTGCAGCGCCGCGTCAACGGCGTCGAAGTCGCCGTCGGCGGTTTCTTCAACGGCAAGAAATTCATCAATCCCATCAACATCAACTTCGAGCACAAAAAGCTATTTCCGGGGGAAGTCGGTCCGCCCACCGGCGAAATGGGCACCACCATGTTCTGGAGCGAGCCCAACGCCCTCTTCAACCGCACCCTGCTGAAAATGGAACCGAAGCTCGCCGAGGAAGGCTACGTCGGCTACATCGACGTCAACTGCATCGTCAACAACAACGGCATCTACCCGCTCGAATTCACTTCGCGCTTCGGCTATCCCACCATCAGCATCCAGCAGGAAGGCATCCTCACTCCCATCAGCGATTTTTTCTGGGAACTCGCGCAGGGCCTGGATCCCAAATGGCGTACTCGCAGCGGCTTCCAGGTTGGCGTGCGCATCGTGCTGCCGCCATTTCCCTTCGACGACGAAGCCACCTTCGAATCTTTTTCCAAAAATGCCGCCATCGTTTTCAAGCGCCCAACCTACGAAGGCATCCACATCGAAGACGTAAAAATCGTCAACCAGCAGTGGCTCGTCGCCGGCACGTCCGGCGTCGTCCTGATCGTCGTCGGCCTTGGCCAAACCATGAAGCAAGCCCAGGCCCAGGCCTACTCCCGCATCAAAAACATTTTAATTCCCAACATGTACTACCGCACCGATATCGGCGACCGCTGGGGTGAAGACTCCGACAAGCTGCACAACTGGGGCTATCTCCGCTAATCAGCCTTTGTAGGGCCTGCCGTCTGCGGCGGGCCGCTCTTCCTCCGTGCACTCCGTGTTAAATTCCCCTCGCTCCTCATTCAACTTTCTACTACTCCCCATTAACGTCCGTCGGTTATCATCACTTACGCGCAGAATTTATCAAGGAGTGCTCATGAAACGCCTTCTCGCTTCCGCCTTATTGCTCACTTCTGTGTCCGCGGTCGTTCCACTCTCCGCCGGTCCCCAGAAAAAAGACGAAGTCGCCAAACTTTCCCTGAAAGTCGGCGATACAGCGCCGGATTTCACGCTGCTCAGCGACGGATGGAAAACAGTCAAGTTGAGTGATTTTCACGGCAAGAAAAATGTATTCCTGGCCGTTTACGTCCTGGCGTTCACCGGTGGTTGAACCAAGCAACTCCAGGCGGTCCAGTCTGGACTCGATTCGGGCAAGATTGATGCGAACGACACGGAGGTTTTTGGCGTAAGTATGGACAGCCCCGCGGCAAACGCCGCTTTCGCCAAGCAGATTGGCATCAAGTTTCCCCTGCTCAGCGACATGAACAAGAAAATGCTCACCACGTACGGCATCCTGAAAACCTACGAACAAAAGGGTGACACCTATCAGTGGGCCTTGCGCGCCAACATCGTCATCGACAAAGACGGCATCATCCGCCACATCGAGGGCGGCGATAGCGCCGTTGACCCAAACACTGCCGTTTCGGTCTGCACGGACCTGCACAAGAAGCAATCCGCACAGTAACGGCCAAGTGCCGCCGCGTCCCCGAAAAATTGCTGCCGCGGCGGCTCACTTTGAAAAATACCCGGTCTTGGCGCGTATCCGCATGCCATCTTGTTTCGGCTTGACGACTATCTTTCGGAACGTCTCGTCCTTCGCCCGGTTCGACGGGTAATACGCGACCTCATATGACGTCCGCAACTCCTCCGCAATCTGGCGGAAATACGTGTGCGGGTCCGTCTCCTCCGCGTCAATATGCATTCCGCCCGTTTCCTTCGCCACCCGATCCATCACGCTGGTGCCATACTTGTTCCGCGCCGTCAGATTCCCGTGCTTCCTTTCCGTGTAGCGGATCGCATACACCGGCACATTTTCCGCCTGCGCCGTTTCGATCACCGTCATCATATTGTGCGAACTCGAATTGTCTTCCCCGTCGCTGAACATCAGAATCGCTTTCCGTCCACCGCTCGCCGCCAGCTTTTCCGTCACGCTGTAATAAATCGAATCGTAAAACGCCGTCCCCAGGTCGCGATCTTCCGCCGGCCCGATTTCGCCGAAATGTTTCTTTCCTTTATCGAACTCCTTGTAGTTCCCCAGAATCTGGTCGGCCGAATTCGTGTAGTCGCTCACCAGCCGCAGGTGATTCCCAAAACAAATGAGCAGCACCCGGTCCTGCGGCCTTAAAATCTCCTTCAAAAAGACTTCCAGATCTTTCTTATGTTTCTTTCCAAACTCATCCTGGCTCCCGCTCACATCCACGATCAGCGCCAGCGTCAGCGGCAGGTCCGTGCTCCGCGCAAAAAACTCGATCTTCTGCGGCACCGCGTCCTCCAGCAGTTCCACATCCTCCCGCTTCAAGCTCTCCACCAGCTTCCCCTGCCCATCCCGCGCCGTAAACGCCACATTCACCAGATTTACGTCAACCTTGATCGGCTGCTGCCCTCGGCAATCGACCGCAACCACCCCCGCCGCCACCAGCAACATCAATCCGCGAACCACGCGCATACACACCCCCATCACACTCTTCTACAACGACGAACCCACCCCGCCGAATGTTCCACAAATCCACCAATAAGAATCCAAGCCTGCAAGCCTTCTCCTGTATCTGTCTCGCAGATTCAATCTCCCCAAAAAAAATAGCCCCCGGCAAATCCCTCGGGAGCCCGCACATCTTCAAGCTGTCGACTGTCAGCTGCCTCTAATTCGCCACCGTCAATTCCACTTCCGAGCTCACCCCGATCCGCGTTCCCGCCAGTGGCGCCTGGTCGATAACCGTGGTGCGCGGCCATTGCGGTGCCGACAAATAATTCAGCTTCCGGTGAAGTTTCGCCAGGTCCAGCCGCTTCTGCGCCTCTGCCTCGCTCAATCCGATCAGATAGGGCATCACGTAGCTTTCTTCCCGCGGCATCCCCGCCACCAGCACGTCCACTCTTGGCGTCGCCGCGTTTCTTCCTTGTTTCGGATTTTGCAGCAGCACCGTGTCCGGCGCGTCGTTCCCCATGGACAGGGTCGAAACCTCTCCCACCTGCAATCCTTCTCGCAGCAACTCAATCCGCGAAGCTCGCAGGGTGTGTCCCTCCAGCGAGGGAATTTCCAGTTGTTTCTGCCCCAGGCTCAGCACCACGTGCGCCTGCTGCGACACTTTCATCAGCATCCCGGGCGGCGGCGTCTGCCGTACCACCTGGTTAATCGGCAACTCGCTGTACAACCGGTCCGCGACTCGCAGAACCAATCCCTTCGACCGCAGCGATTGGCTCGCCTCCGCCACGTTCTTTCCCACCAGGTTGGGCATGGAAACTTCGCGTCCATGAATCGCGACGCGCATCGCCGTAATTGCGCTCAAAAACGCCGCCGACGCCAGAATAAACACCAGAAACACCATCCGGCTCAGCCATTCCAATCGTTCCCGGATCGTCATCGTCTACCTTTTGAGTGCGGGAGCGAAGCTCCCGCTTTTGCGACGTAAAATCCTTCTACCCAAACCAACCGCCACTCACAAACTCCACCCAGCCACCAACCATCCGTTCCTTTACTTCCTTTACTTCCTTTACTTCCTTTACTTCCTTTACTTCCTTAACTTCACTTCTTCAACTCCGGCGCCGGATACTCCGGCAACTTCTCCTTGCTTGTATCGGCCCTCTTCACTTCCAATTCGTCAAATAGCAGCGACGGCGCAATAATCGTCTGCGGCACGCCGCCCACCCGATTGCTCACCAGGGGATCGTTCCCCAGCGCGATCAGATCGTTTCGCAATGCCCGCACATCCAGTTCGTTGAACACCGCACCGCGCACCAGCTCTTCGTGCCCGTCCGATGCAAACACGCGGTACAGCAGCCGCGGCGCGTTCCCCGGCCCCAGGGTATCCACGCGGTATCCAAACTGTTTGCTCTGTTCGCCGGCCATCGCCGTCAACTTTTTCTTCAGCTCCGCCGCCGTCTCCGGCTCCGAACTCTTGAAGATCAGCGTTCCGATCGTCGGAAATGCCGCCGTTCCCGGCGAAGCCCGCCCGTGTCCGTTCGAGGAAGGGAAGTCCCGGATCGGCTGCCGCCCGACCAAATAATTTTGCAGCGTTCCATCGTCCACCACCGTCACCGCCTGCGCCGGCACGCCTTCGCTGTCCACGTCATAGCTTCCCAGCAGTTTTTTACCGTCGAACTCCTTAATCGTCGGATCGTCCACCACGCTCAAGAATTTCGGCAGGATCCGCGTCTTGTAGCTCGTCGCAAACGCGCCCACCGTCCGGTTCGGCCGACCCAGTTGCGGCTTGCGTCCCAAAATATTTCCGCCCACCAGTCCCGCCATGATGTCGTCCGCCGCATCCGGCGCAAACAGCACCGGCCCGCGATAAGACTCATCCACAATCGGAGCCAACCGCAGCGCCTTCAGCGTTTCCAGCGCCTGCGACGTCTCTTTCACCAACTGCTCCCGCTTCGGCAAATCCTCCGGCCGCGCCTCCGACCAATACGGATTCCGCTGCAATCGCATCCCATCCGTCGCTTGCGTCGCTGCATTTAGCGTCACGGTCGAATTCACACGGCCATTGCGCACAATCGTGCCTTCCGAATTCACGAAATATTGATTCACCGCGCTGAATCGCGCCGACGCCGAAACCGACTGCACCTCCGGATATTTCCGGAACAGGTTGGTCATCTCCTGCAGCGTCTCTCTCCACCCCTTTTCTTCCAGCTTTAGCGTCGCCACCGGCTCCACCTTCGACACCACCGGCGCTTTCGCAAAATCGTCAATCGGATTCGGGTCCGCGCTGAACTGTTTCAGCGCCGAGAGCTTCTCTGCGTACGCGTCCGCCGCCGACTTGTAGGCCTCGTCGGTCATCAGCCAGATCTGCCGCCGCAGCGCAATCGGATCGTCGTCGAGCGGCAATATTGTCGCCCCGCCCATCCCCTGGTTGTAAAAGCTGTCCTGCTTGTACTCGCCAATCCGCACCACCACGCGCAAAACGCGCAGCCGCTGCCGCTGTGAGCTCAGCACGGCGCCAAACGCCGCTTCGGTGTCGTAGTTGTCCACATCTTCCACGCGGTATTCGATGTAGTACGGCGACTTCACCTGGTCCATCTTCAAGCGGTCCCGCGAACGGTCCAGTTCCGTCAGCAGCGCCTCCAGCAGCACGTCGCCCTTTGCCACCTCGTGCGCCTTCGCCGTAGCCGCATCTCCCGCAAAACTTTCCGCCGCTGCCGCCGGGTTCGGCCGTACGCTCGCCGTCCACGCCAACGTCACCGCCGCAAGCAAACTCACCGCGCTCTTCAATCCCTTGATGCCGCTCACGGCTTCACCCCCGTCGAATCATCCTTGCCGCTATCCGCTCCCGGCGCCGGCAAAATCGGTGGCCGCTCTCTTCCATGCGCCCGCTTTTGCACTTCCATCTCGCTGAAGAGCATCGCCGGAGCCACCGCCGACACCGGCACGCTTCCGCTCTCCGCTCCGCAAACTCCATTGAACACGTGTTGCGTGTCGCCCGTGGTGATAATCCGCGTCAACGCCGCCAGCGGCGTCCCCACGATATCCACGCCGCGCACCAGCTCGTCCGGCCGCCCGTCCGCGTACACTTTATATACAATCACCGGCAGCACCTGGAACGCCTGCGGCAGCGACCTCGTCGTCAGCGTAAATCCTCCCTGAATGTCGTCGAAGTACAATCCATACGGCTTCCCCTGCTTCTTCGCCTCGTCAATCAACATCTGCCGCAACTGTTTTTCCGGCACCTTCTGGCTTGACGTCACAATCAAATTCCCCTGCCGCCCCGTAGGCATCAGCCCCGGCTGGTTTCGCCCGTGCCCGTTCGACTGGTCGAATCCCTTGATCGGCATCCGCGACGTCAGAAAATTCTTCAGCACGCCGTCCTGAATCACCACCACGCGCTGCGCCGGTGTTCCTTCGTTGTCGAACTCGTACGTTCCCGCGAGCTTGGTTCCGTTAATCTCGCCGATCGTCGGGTCGTCCACCACGCTCAGAAATTTCGGCAGCACTTCCTGCCCGACTTTCTTCGTGAACGTCTGTCCTTCTTCCTCGTCCCGTTGCCGGTGTCCTTCCATCCGGTGGCCCAGGACTTCGTGGAAAAATACCGCCGCTGCGCGCCCGCTCAGCAAAGCCGGCCCGTCATAAGGCTCCGCCACCGGCGCCTTCCGCAGATCTTTCAAATCCGCCGCCATCTTCGCGGCCTTCTCCATCAGCACTGCTTCGCTCGGCAATCCGCTCGTAGCCGGAGCCTGGAACGTCTCCACGCGCAGCAGATCCATTCCGTCGTCCGCGCGCGTCTGCGCTTCCATCACCAGCCGGGCCGAAGCGCTCGGCGTTTCAATCGCCGCGCCCTCGCTGGACACCATACGTGCATTGGACGATCCCACCTGCAGAATCACCGTCGCGTAATAAACGTCCCCATACTTCCGGAACGCCCCCGACACCCGCCGAACCTCGTCCTCCCAAGCCTTCCGGTCAAACGGCGGCTCGGTCAATTTTTCCCCAATGTGAATCTTCGGATCGGCCTTCGAAAAATCCGGCGACTTGTCCTCTTCTTCCGCCTTCACCGCCGTATTCGTCTTTACGTTCAAGTACGCCGGCGCCGCACGCTTGTACTCCCGGTCCGTCAACTCCCAAAGCACCCGCGCCGTCGCGTCCGGATCGTCCTGCAAGGGCAAACTCCCCGAAGTCATTCCGCTCGAACGGCTCTGCCCGTGCGTGTTGTCCAATTCCGGAGTGCCGACTCGCATCGTCACATCCGTGTTCCGCCGCTTCACAGCCGTATCCGAAAGCAGCGCCCCGTACGCGCCCGCGATGAAAATCTGGTCCTGGTCGTAAACCGTGTAGCTCAAGAAATAAGGAGCCGGATCGCTCTTCGCCAGATCCGTCTTCGCGCGATTCAGCTCCGCCTGCATCGTCTGCAGCATCGCATCCTGCACGGCCTTCGCCGTCTGACTGTCTTTCTCTCCCGCCGCCAGCCCCGGCAAACTCACCAATTGCGCGGCCAGCACCAGGCTAGCCACTCGGCGCGCATTCACTCGCACAAGACCAGATTTCCTTTGTTTCCCGAAATCAACAGGCAGGGTCCGCATATATAAGGTAGGCTCCCGTTCCCACAACAAAAATCTCACTGCAATGATTCCCGAGTATGACGCACCGCTCCTCCCCGCGCAAACCACCCGTTCCAATGCCTAAACCCGTACCGCAACCCGTAGCGGCCACCTTCAGAGCCTGCCCTGACGAAGGAATGGTGGCCCAGCTAATTCTTGCAGGGTCCACCTTCCGAGGTGCGTTGGTTGCACCCCGAATGCTTATACGGGGCGGGCCGCTCTTCTCTTGGATTGCGGCCTGCCCTGAGCATGGCCGAAGGGTGGCTCTGCCACCGCTTTTGACGCGTAAAATCCTGGCGAAAACTTCGTTTGGGAGAAACTGTGAAACCGTGAAAGCGGAAGCAGAGCTCCCGCACTCCAAAGACCACGTAACTTACTGTCCCCTCGCAATCACGAGCGTCAGGTCGTCGGCCTGGCTCGCGCCGCTGAACTGTTGCACCTCGGACAGTATCTCGGAGAGCATCTCATTGACCTTGGCCTGCGGGTGCGCGCGCACAATGTCCAGCAGGCGCGATTCGCCGAACTCCTCGCCGGCCTGGTTGGGCGCCTCGGTGATCCCGTCGGTGTAGATAACCAACACGTCTCCGGGGCCGAGAGCAACTTTCTCCACCTTGCAACGCCAGTCGGAAAAGAGCCCCAAGACTGTCGCAGTCGCTCCCAACTTCTCGATCCCCCCGTTCGCGCGCAGGAGCAGCGGAGGATTGTGGCCGCAATTGGCGTAACGCAGGCAGTGATTCGCATCATCGTAATCGGCGTAGAAAAGGGTGGCGTAACTGTCGTCCGGCGTATTCTCGAAAAACATCCGGTTCACGGACTGCAGCAACTGGTGCGGATCCTCGATTGCGACCATATAGCGGCTGCGGAGATTCGCTTGCAGATTGGCCATCAGCAAAGCCGCCGCGATGCCCTTGCCGGAAATGTCGGCAAGCACGATGCCGAGGCGTCCCGTGCCGAGGTCCAGAAAGTCGTAGTAGTCGCCGCCGACCACGCGCGCCTGAATGCATGTTCCCGTGTATTGCAGCGTCTGCAGCGGCGGAAGAAATTGAGGAAACAGCCGAGATTGCACTTCGCGCGCAATCTCCATGTCGCGGGCGACGCGGCGGTCCACCTCCATCCGTTCGGCCATTTTTTCCGCCAGGCCCATATTCTCAATGGCGATGCCCGCTTGGCTGGCCACGGAATCCAGCAGGCGCTTGTCTTCGCTCGAATACGGCTCTTCCGAAAGACGCTGTCCCAGCACCAGCAAACCCGAAAGCTGGCCGGCGTGATCTAGAATCGGCACCAGGCATTCCGGCGCCAGCGGAGCGAGGACGCGAAGGTCGTCCTCCTCATCGTCGCCCGGGAGCGGCACGTCCCAGGATTTTCCGCGCAGAGTCAGCAATCCAAGTGTGATGGATTGGGCCGAAAGGGTTTCCGCACCCGGGGGAACGTTCCCGCATTCAGCGACGAGTTTCGAGTCGCCCGCGGCGAAGTAGCAGGCGAACGATTTCGGATGCAGCGCTTTTTTCAGGTGCAGCTGCAAAAGTTCCGCCAGTTCGCCGCGGCTGGTGACGGTGCGCGCCTTCTCGGCGAGATCCTGAAGGATCATCCGCGCGTCGTAGGCGCTGCGGAAAAAAGCGCGGTCGATCCTCTGCGTCCCGCGCTTCACCAGAGGCGAGGCCGCCCACACGAGCGTAATCCCAAAGACCGCGCTGAACATCATTCCGGCGCTGGCATTGGGCTGAAAAAATCGCGACAGCGTATGGGAGAAGAAGGCGATGGCCGAAAACGCCGCCACGAACAGCAAAACGATGAACCCGCGCTGCACCAGGAAATACCGCGCGCTGCGCCGCAGCAATACCGGAATGTCCATCACGCGGTGCTTCACCACCGCATACCCGAACGATAGAGGATAGAGCGCGCAGATGATGATCAAGACGGTGTTGACCCAGAAAGGGGGGTGGTATGCGGCGAAATCCATTGCCGCCCGCTCGATCACCATCGGCAGCACGCCGATCAGCGTGCCCCACAGAATGACGCGGGATTTCCGCCGCACTCCCGGATCGGAGCTTCCGGCAAAAGTGTTCCCCGCCAGGGAAATGAGGCCCAGCGCAATGAAAGCGTAGTCCATATAAATCAGCGACAGGCGCAGGATATCTCCGGCTCGTTGGCCGAGCAGTTCCGCGGCCGCGCCCGTCTCCCGCAGATCGCCGTAGAACACGCCGGTCAGCGCCAGCGCAACGCCGATTGCGAGGACAATCCACTTCAACCAGGGGGCGCGGCGATCCAGGAACGAGCGAGCAGGGAAGACCGCAAAAAAGATATAGAACAGAGGGCAGAGCATCACGGAAAATATAATCTGATAGCTGAACGCAAACGAGCGCATCAGCGGATTCACCGTCAGCAGGTGAGAAAAACCGGGTTCGGCGACAAATCCGCAAAAAAGGGAAGCCAGCAACCACGCGTTCGGATCGTTGAGCCGCAGAAACAGAACCGTCAATCCGACCAGAAGAAATAGAACCGGGAACGATCGCGTTACTTGCACGGCCGAGGTCTTGGCCAGGCCTTCCGGCGGCCCGTCCTCGAAGGACTCGCGAAAGACTCCGTGGAGCTCGAGCGGGTTCGGCTCCCCTGCGCGTTGAACGGTGAACGTAACAGTGTCTCCCGGAATCGCTCTTGCGTAGGCCTCGTCAAAAGGGCGGGACGTGCTAAGAGCCTGGCCGTTGACGCCGATGATGCGGTCCCCGGCACGCAGCCCG
>Ga0210396_10005042_pt1 | contig 12836 bp, 14 predicted proteins | sample IncBWH17OmetaG_FD_155466 | JGI IMG/M metagenome (GOLD analysis project Ga0210396, IMG submission 155466) | Forest soil microbial communities from Barre Woods Harvard Forest LTER site, Petersham, Massachusetts, United States - Inc-BW-H-17-O ...
GCCTGAATCTCCGCGGTGACCGCGCCGGTAAGCCGGACCAGATCTGCGGGCGCTACCGCGACGTCCCATCCGCGCCGGCCCGCGCTGCAATACACCCGGTCCCAGGCCAATGCGCCGGAGTCGACGATGGTGGGCAGCGGCGCGCGCTGTCCAAACGGCGAAATAGCGCCGAGCACATAGCCGGTGGCCCGCTTTGCGGCAGCGGGCTCGGCCATGCTGGCTTTCGTTACTCCCAGCGCAGCAGCGGCCGCCTTCAGTGACAATTTGGACGATGCCGGCAGTATCGCGACGGCGAACCCGTCGGGCACCGCGATGATCAGGGTTTTATAGATCTGTCCTGCCGCGATGCTGCCGTCTGTGGTCAGCGCATGGACCGCTTCGACACCGAACGAGCGTTCTCGCGAATCGTGATCGAACTTCACCACCTCATGCGGCACGCCGGCAGCGATCAGAGCCGCAAGAGCCGGTGTCGCAGCACCGGCCACGTCAGTGTCCCCTAGGGACCCGAGTACCCCGGCGGGTTGACGCCGTCCACCCAGAAGTCGACGCCGAGCTTTCCACCCGGCACACAGTCGTAGACCGACAGGTCGGAGACGCCCGAGTCCACCAGCACGTCCTCGCACAGCAGCGTGTTGCCGGTGTACTCCTTGGAGGGTTTGTTGAGGATGACGTAGGCCGCGTCGGAGTACACCTCGGGTTTGCGTGCGCGACCCATCGCTTCCTCGCCGCCGAGCAGGTTCTGCACCGCGGCGGTGGCCACCATCGTGCGCGGCCACAGCGTGTTCGACGCGATGCCATCCTCACGCAGCTCTTCTGCCATTCCCAGCGCGCACAGCGTCATGCCGAACTTGGCCATCATGTACGCCGTCGGTTTCAACCACTCTTTTCCGAGCAGCACCGGTGGCGACAGCGTCAGGATGTGCGGATTCTCCCGGCCCTTCAGATGCGGGATACAGGCTTGTGACACTGCATACGTACCGCGCACCTGGATGCCGTTCATCAGGTCGAACCGCTTCATCGGCACCTCGCTGATCGACCCCAGGTTGATTGCCGACGCGTTGTTCACGCAGATGTCGATCCCGCCGAACTGCTCAACAGCCTTGGCCACTGCGGACTCGACCGAATCCGGGTCGCGGACATCTCCCACGATCGGCAGCGCCTGGCCGCCGGCGTCTTCGAGCTCTTTGGCGGCGGTGAACACCGTGCCCGGCAGCTTGGGGTGCGGCTCGGCGGTCTTGGCGATCAGCGCGATGTTGGCGCCGTCTTGTGCAGCGCGTTTGGCGATGGCCAGGCCGATGCCGCGGCTGGCGCCCGAGATAAACATGGTCTTGCCGTTCAATGACATGAGCGTCACAGTAACGCCGTGCCGGTGTGCCTCGAATCGGCGGCCCGGATTGCCTCGCCGCCGGCCCGTAGGTGGGCCGGAAATAGCCCGGCGGTTATCGCTGTTGAGAGTGCTGTCTGGGCCGTGCCAGGAAGCGGCATGGAGAACACAGCAGACACGTGTCGGTCGCAACCTCTAGATTGGGAAAGGGGGGTCGGGTGTCAACGGCGATGAGCCTTGTCGGCGAAGAGCGCTTGGCGGGTCCGGTGTTGATGGACCTTTTCACTGGCATCGCGACAGAAGGGACTGTGTTACCCAACATGGCCGACATCGATGGCGCGACCGAGTCGGAGATCGCGGAGGCCGCTGAGGGCTCCGACGTGTCCGACGCTTCTGGGCGCAGCCGCGCAGACGGGACCGATGCGGAGCTGACCGCGCGCTTCGAGCGCGACGCGATCCCGCTGCTGGATCAGCTATACGGCGGTGCCCTGCGGATGACCCGCAACCCGGCCGATGCCGAGGATCTGCTTCAGGAAACCATGGTGAAGGCCTACGCGGGCTTCCGGTCATTCAGAGAGGGCACGAACCTCAAGGCGTGGCTGTACCGGATCCTGACCAACACCTACATCAACAGCTACCGCAAGAAGCAGCGGCAGCCGGCGCAGTATCCGACCGACGAGATCAGCGACTGGCAGTTAGCGGCCACCGCTGAGCACTCCTCGACCGGCTTGCGCTCTGCTGAGGTCGAGGCACTCGAGGCGTTGCCCGACACCGAAATCAAAGAGGCGTTGCAGGCGTTGCCCGAAGAGTTTCGGATGGCGGTGTACTACGCAGACGTCGAGGGTTTCCCGTACAAGGAGATCGCCGAGATCATGGGTACGCCGATCGGGACGGTGATGTCGCGGCTGCATCGCGGCAGACGCCAGCTGCGGGAGTTGTTGACCGATGTGGCCAAGGAGCGCGGTTTCATTCGCGGTGGCCAGGCAGCCGAGGAGGTGTCGTCGTGAGCGAGTTTTCGTCCACGTCCGGCCCCGGTGAACCCTTGGCCGATGAAGTCTCGCGCACCAAGGCCGAGTGCGCCGAAGTGATCGCCGAGGTTTGGACTCTGCTCGACGGTGAATGCACCGCGGAGACTCGGGAAAAACTGCGCAAGCATCTCGAGGAATGCCCGCCGTGTTTTCAGCTCTATGGGCTCGAGGAGCGCATCAAGGGGTTGATCGCAACCAAGTGCCGGGGCGAGAAGGCTCCGGAGGGTTTGCGCGAGCGGTTACGGGTGGAGATCAGCAGGACCACGATCATTCGTGGTCGGTACAGCTAGCCGCCCCCAGATCACCGAAAGCGAGGACGCGGGCCGCCTGTCAGACGGGCCGCGTCCTCGTCGAGTTACGCGTTGGGCCGCTTGCCGTGATTGGCCTTGCTGTACTTGCGGTCGCGCTTCTTACGGCCACGCTTGGCCATGACTGATCCTCCTCGCAGATTTACTCGCCGATCAGTCTTTCATGCCGCGAGCCTTGTGTACCCAGCGGCTACACGACCGGCACGCTGTGGGCGAGGGTGCCACCACCTGCCGCACTCGTCGACGCGACCGGTCCAGGCTGCGCCGGCGCTAGCGGACTGGGCGCGCCGGCGAGGCCGGGCGCCTGTCCTGGCGCTAGCGGACCGGGAGCGCCGGCGAGGCCGGGCGCCTGTCCTGGGAGCCCACCCTGGTAGCCGGGGGTTTGTCCGGGAAGCCCGCCGGGCAGGCCGGGGTTTTGGCCCGGGAGCTGTCCGGGAAGCCCGCCGGGGTAGCCCTGGTTTTGTCCCGGGAGTCCGCCCGGGTAGCCGGGGGTTTGTCCGGGGAGCCCGCCGGGGTAGCCGGGGGTTTGTCCGGGGAGTCCGCCGGGGTAGCCGCCGCCCAGTCCGGGGGTCTGTCCCGGGAGTCCGCCAGGCAGGCCGCCGAGGCCGGGGGTCTGGCCCGGGAGCTCGCCCGGCAGACCGCCGCCCAGGCCAGGCATCTGTCCCCCGAGCCCGCCGGGCGACAGCGCGTTGGTGGCAGGCATCAACAGGTCCCCGGCGCCCGGGAACACGCTATTCATCAACCCGCTGAGCGAGCCGAAGAGCGAGTTGGCGATGTTCACCGCGCCTCCGGCGCCGCCCAGTCCAGGAACAGGGAGCGGGTCGTCGGCAAGAAGTGGTTGCTGGGGAGCGGCCGCGGCGACGCCGGCGCCAAGCCCGATGGTGGCGATTGCTGCCAGCGCAACCCCGATACCGGTTGCCACTCGGGTCAGTGGTCCGCGAGTTGTCGAACGCGCAAACGTTTTCTCGGACAACGGAATACTCCTCAAATTCGGCTGAGGCACCGAGTGTGCTTCAGGCACTCCAATCACTCTGGAAACTCTGCTCGCCAAATGTCACAGCTGCAACACGACACGATCACGGGAAGAGCTCTATAGGTTTACTTAGTAATCTTGGAGTTTGCTTATCGATATCTCCACGACACCAACTGTGGCCTCGCGGCTGCGCGAATCGGTGGGCGAACCGTGCCGTCAACGCTGACACGACCGCCGGTTATGCCTTGCCTCTCTCGCGCCTGGGTGAACCGGTTGTGGTTCGATGGAACAGCGCAATTGCGCAAACCGGCTGGGTGACTGAACGGGGTGATGATGGCCGAGGACGTCCGGGCAGAGATCGTGGCCAGCGTGCTCGAAGTCGTGGTCAACGAGGGCGACCAGATCGGCGAGGGCGACATCCTGGTGCTGCTGGAATCGATGAAGATGGAGATCCCGGTCCTGGCCGAAGTCGCCGGCACAGTGAGCAAGGTCAGTGTTTCGGTGGGAGACGTCATCCAAGCCGGCGACCTCATCGCCGTGATCAGCTAGCAATTGACTCATCCGTATCTAATGGCCGGAGTCGCCGATGTCTACCCTCGGTGACCTGCTTGCCGAACACACCGTTCTGCCGGGCAACGCCGTCGACCACCTGCACGCCGTGGTGGGCGAGTGGCAGTTGCTCGCCGACCTGTCGTTCGCCGATTACCTGATGTGGGTTCGCCGCGATGACGGTTCGCTGGTGTGCGTCGCGCAGTGCCGGCCGAATACCGCCCCCACCGTCCTGCTGCGGGACGCGGTCGGAACCGTCGTCGCCGCCGATCGCATGCCGCTGATCGCCGCGGCGTTCGAATCAGGCGCTATCGGCCTGGAAAGCGATGCGGGCCAACAGTATTCGTGGCAACAGACTGGTGTGAACATCGAAGCGGTGCCGGTGCGGCACGGCGACAGGGTGGTCGCCGTGTTGACACACCAGACGGCCGTCGCCGACACCCGTAAGTCCAGCCCATTGGAGACCGCCTACCTCGACTGCGCCGCGGACCTCGTGCACATGCTCTCCGAGGGCACCTTTCCCAACGTGGGGGATCTGGCGATGTCGCGCTCGAGCCCGCGGGCAGGTGACGGATTCATTCGCCTCGATGTCGACGGAGTCGTCTCCTACGCCAGCCCGAACGCGCTATCGGCCTATCACCGGATGGGCCTGACGTTGGAGTTGGAGGGTCACAACCTGACCGAGGTCACCCGTCCGCTGATCTCCGACCCATTCGAGGCCCGAGAACTCGCGGCGCACGTGCGCGACTCCCTGGCCGGTGGGGCCAGCATGCGCATAGAGGTCGACGCCGGTGGCGCTACGGTGCTGCTGCGGACGCTGCCGATGGTAGTTCACGGCTCGGCGGCCGGCGCTGCGGTGCTGGTTCGCGACGTCACCGAGATCAAACGCCGAGACCGCGCGCTGATGTCCAAGGACGCCACTATCCGGGAAATCCACCACCGGGTGAAGAACAACCTCCAGACCGTTGCGGCGCTGCTGCGGCTGCAGGCCCGCCGGACGACCAACGTCGAAGGTCGAGAGGCGCTCATCGAGTCGGTGCGACGGGTGTCATCGATCGCGTTGGTCCATGACGCGCTGTCGATGTCGGTTGACGAGGAAGTCAACCTCGACGAGGTGATCGACCGGATCCTGCCGATCATGAACGACGTGGCGACGGTGGACACGCCGATCCGGATCAATCGGACGGGCATGCTCGGTGTCCTGGACTCCGATCGGGCGACCGCGCTGATCATGGTGATCACCGAGCTGGCGCAAAACGCCATCGAGCATGCCTTTGACACGGCAGCCGGGGAACCCGCCGCTGGCGGGGGCGGCTCGGTGACGATTCGCGCGGAACGGTCGGCGCGTTGGCTCGACGTGGTGGTCCACGACAACGGCCGCGGGCTGCCCGAGGGGTTCAGCGTCGAGAAGTCCGACCGGCTCGGCCTGCAGATCGTGCGGACGCTGGTGTCCGCGGAACTGGACGGCTCGCTGGAGATGCAGGACGCCCCCGAAGGCGGAACCGACGTGGTGTTACGCGTCCCGATCGGTCGTCGTGTCCGGCCCGCGCACTAGCGCGCACACAACGGTGCGGCCCCGACAGTTGGTCGGGGCCGCACCGTAAACGCGACGTGTTGGGCTTGGGTCAGACTCCGCTACGGGCCTTCGTCCGAGCGTTGCGACGCTTCAATGCCCGTCGCTCGTCTTCGCTCATTCCGCCCCACACGCCGGAGTCTTGGCCAGTGTTAAGCGCCCAGGACAGGCACTCGGTGGTCACTGGACAGCGGTTACAAATCAGTTTCGCGTCTGCGATCTGCGCGAGTGCCGGCCCGCTGTTCCCGACAGGGAAGAACAGCTCCGGGTCCTCGTCGCGACAGACCGCATTATGGCGCCAATCCATACGTCGTTACTCCTCACTATGTGCGCAGCAGTGCGCACGAATGATTTTCTTCGGCTGTTAACGCAGGCACAAGAAATGTTTCCGTACCGTTGCATGCGATCGTTCGATCGTTTCACAGGCTCAACAGATGTCAAGGGTGCTCGTTGGTCCGTGGGCAATCTCACTTTGAGGATCTGTTACCAAACCCCTTAATCGTTTGTACTACACTCCCCGCCAAACTGACCAGTGCTTTTGCCCACTTTGGGCGATCACTGCAGGTCAGGGTGCCTTTTTGCGGGTGGAGCGACGACGTCCAGTGCGTCTGGAACCGCGCGGAAAGTCATCTGCTCGCGCACACCGAGATAGTCGCCGTCGAATTGGCTGGCCATCGGCGGGTCGGCGCAGGTGACCCGCACGCAGGCCGCATCGTCGTCGCGGACGACCTGGTCACCTTCTAACTTCGGCTGCTTGGAGAACATCTGCGCGACCAGTCTCAGGCTCGGCACCACCTTCAAGCGGGTGACGCCGAACACTCCTAGCCCGGACTCGAAGCCGGTGCCGGGGTTGGTGCACATCGGCCGGTCGTTCGCGTAGGTCCACGGGCTGGAGTTGGACACGAAGACGAAGTAGACCCCGGAGATCGGCTCGCGTCCGGGCAGCTCCACGGTCAGCCTCGGTTCCTTGCGGGAGTAAGCCACCGTCGCCCGCACGGCCGCGCTGATATAGCGCAACGGCGTGACTTTGACGCCCTTTTCCCGTTGCGCTTCCACTTTGGCCACCGCCTCGGCGTCGACCCCCATACCGGCGTTGAACACCGCCCAGTGCTCCCCGCAGTCAATCAGTCCGATCCGTCGCCAATTCTTTTCCCGGCCGTACCTGTCGAGCAGCCAGATCAACTGGTTGGTGGCGTCAATTGGACCCGGCGGGATTCCCAGCGAACGCGCCGTCACGTTCGCCGAGCCGCCCGGGACTATCGCCAGCGCCGGAACATGCCCGGTGGGCAGTTGCCCTGGGCGGCCGAGCAGGCCGTTGACCACGTTGCTGACCGTGCCATCGCCGCCGTGCACGACGACGAGATCAACCCCGTCCTGGACAGCAGCCTGCGCGATTTCGCCGCCATGGCCGCGGTGTCGGGTGTGCTCGACGGTCAGCTGCAGACGGCTTTTAAGAGCGTGCGCCAGCAGGTCGCGCCCTGCCGTGGTGGTCGAGGTTGCTGTGGGATTGACGATCAGCACGGCTCGCATGACGCCAAAGCCTACGGGACCCGGGTGGCTAGGCTGGGGCGGTGACCGCGCGTCCCCCGGCCAGTGTGCGTGGCGCCGGACTGATCGTTGCTGTGCAGGGCGCGGCGGGGTTGATAGTGGCCGCGGTTCTGTTATTTCGGGCGTTCGGCGGCGCGGATCAGCGGGTGGCCAACGGGTTCGGTACCGCGGTGTGGTTCACCTTGGCGGGTGGAGCTGTTCTGGCCGCCGGCTTGGCACTGCTGGTCGGCAGGCGCTGGGGTCGCGGCCTGGCGGTGTTCGCGGAGTTGTTGCTGTTGCCGGTGGCGTGGTACCTGGGCGTGGGTTCTCATCGGGTGCTGCTCGGGATCCCGGTGGGCGTGATGGCGCTGACCGGGTTGGCGTTGCTGTTCAGCCCGACCGCGTTGCGCTGGGTCTCCGGCGCCGATCAGCCGGGACCGGCCAGCTCCGCCAATTCCGGACCGAATAGTCGGTAGGTGGTCCACTCGCCCCGCGGCTGACCGCCGATGGCCCGATAGAGCGCGATCGCATCGGTGTTCCAGTTCAGCACCGCCCAGGACAGCCGGGTGTAGCCGTTGTTCAGGCATTCTTTTGCCAGCGCCGTCAGCAGCCCGCGGGCCAGCCCGAGACGGCGAAATCGTGGCCGCACGTACAAGTCCTCCAGATAGACGCCTTCGACGCCGTCCCACGTCGAGAAGTTGAGGAACCACAGTGCCATCGCGGCAATTTCGTCCTCCACCTCGGCCACGTGTCCTCGTAGCGTTGCGGGTTGGTCGAAAAGTGCTGTGCTGATTTGTGTCTCGACGACGGTGCATTGGTCGGCTGCGTGCTCGAAGCGGGCCAGGTCATGGATCATCGCGGTGATCGCTGCGGCGTCCGCAGGTACGGCCGGGCGGATGTGTGCGGTCACGGTTGAACTCCCAGGGCAGTCAAAATGGTCACGAATTTCGTTGTCGTCTCCGCGACTTCATCATCAGGATCGGATTCGGCGACGATGCCGCCGCCGGCGTGGGCCAGCGCAGTACGACGGTCGGCCGCCAGCTGCGCGCAGCGGATGGACACCACCCACCGCCCGTCGCCGTGAGCGTCGCACCAGCCGACAGCACCGGCGTAGAACCCGCGGTCGCCCTCTAGTGCGCTGATGAGTTCGGCGGCGGCGTCGGTGGGAACCCCGCCGACCGCCGGGGTGGGATGCAGGGCCAACGCCAAATCGATTGCGGTGGTGGATGTGTCGCGCAGCCGCCCAGTGATCGGTGTGCTGAGATGCCAGAGCGCTGCGGTGCGGCTGAGCTTGGGTGCGGCGGCGACCGTCAACTCGCTGCACAACGGACGCAACGCCTCGGCCATGGTATCGATGACCAACTGGTGCTCGTGGCGATCCTTGGCTGAATCGGCGAGCACGGCGCCTGCGGCGGCGTCGAGCTCGGGGTCGGCGGCACGCGGCGCGGAACCGGCGAAGGGCTGGCAGGTCACCCGGTCGCCGTCGCGCGCGACCAGCAGCTCCGGGCTGGCGCCGACCAGGGCCATGCCCGAATACTGGCCGCCCGCCGCTGACAGGTCGACCAGATAGCCGTAGGCGGCAGGGTCATTGGCGGCCAACCGCCGCAAGATGACCCGGGCGTCCAGCGGAGCATCGGCGGCCAGCCGCAACGCGCGGGCCAGCACCACCTTCTGCAGCGGGCTGCCCGCCGCGCTCAGCAGGTCGCGGGCCTGGCGAACCCGGGCGCGGTGCTCTTCGGGTGCGGGAACGGCCCCGACCACGTGCACCGCCGGCAGCGGTCCGGTCGGCCAGTCGGGCAGTTCGGCGGCGCGCCGCACGGAGCGCGGCGCCATCAACGCGGCCGGACTATCTACATCAAAAGCCAACGCGCCCAGCACTATTGGCACTGCCCCCGAACACAACGCCGATTGCGCGCCGGCCACGTCCCGGTAGCAGGCTTGCACGCCGTCGGCGACGAGGGCGCCGGTCGGCCCGCACAGCACGAACGGTGGCTCGGTGGTGCTCACCCGGGTGCGATCGCCTGCGGGAGGCCGGTCAATCCGAGCGCGGCGAGCTGTCGCACGCCATGCTCGAACCCGCACACGGCGATCGAGCCGGCGAGCATCCAAAAGCGGCTGCCCTCGACGAGCGGCAGCTCGACCCAGCGCGTGATCACCGAACGGGAAAAGTGGCTGTGGCCCACGAACAATACGTCGCGCGAGGTCATGTGTTCCAACGCCAGTGCGACGGCCCGATCGGCGCGGTCGCTGACTTGAGCCACACTTTCGCCCCCGGGGCAACCGTGCGTCCAGATCAGCCAATCAGGAACTGATTCCCGGATCTGCGGGGTCGTCAACCCCTCGTAGGCGCCGTAATCCCATTCGGCGAGCAAGGGAGACACCTCGTCCACGGCGAGCCCAGCCAACTTGGCTGTGGTCAGGGCACGTATACGCGGGCTGCTGATCACAAGCGGGTCGGCGAGTTTCAGTTCACGCAGAACGCGCCCGGCAAGCTCGGCCTGGACTCGGCCGGTGTCGGTCAGTTCGAGATCAGTGCGTCCGGTGTGCTGGCCCGACTTGGACCACTTGGTCTCTCCGTGCCGCAGCAACACCAGCCGATGGCTCTCGACGCCCATGCTGACCGATTGTGCCTGAGACTCACCGCCATCCGCGCGCGGGCACCATGGGGTTGGTGCCAGGATGGCAGTTGTTAACCGCCCGACAATGAGAAGGAGCGGCGCTTGATGACGACCCGTGTGTTGGCCGTGGCCAACCAGAAGGGCGGGGTGGCCAAAACGACGACGGTGGCCTCGCTGGGTGCGGCGATGGTCGACGCGGGACGGCGAGTGCTGCTCGTCGACCTCGACGCGCAGGGCTGCCTGACCTTTTCGCTGGGCCAGGACCCGGACAAGTTGGCGGTGTCGGTGCATGAGGTGTTGCTCGGTGAGGTGGAGCCCAACGCCGCCCTGGTGGACACCGCGGAGGGGATGACGCTGCTGCCGGCCAACATCGACCTGGCCGGCGCCGAAGCGATGTTGCTGATGCGGGCCGGCCGCGAGTACGCGCTCAAACGCGCCCTGGACAAACTCGGCGACAAGTTCGACGTGGTCATCGTTGACTGCCCGCCGTCGCTAGGCGTTCTCACGCTCAATGGGCTGACCGCCGCCGACGAGGTCATTGTGCCGTTGCAATGCGAAACGCTGGCGCATCGCGGCGTCGGGCAGTTCCTGCGCACGGTCGCCGACGTTCAGCAGATCACCAACCCGGGCCTGCGGTTACTGGGCGCACTGCCGACGCTGTACGACCCGCGCACCACCCACACCCGCGACGTGCTGCTCGACGTCGCGGACCGCTACGACCTGCCGGTGCTGGCGCCGCCCATCCCACGCACGGTGCGTTTCGCCGAAGCCAGCGCGTCCGGCTCGTCGGTGTTGGCCGCACGCAAGAACAAGGGCGCGTCCGCCTACCGAGAGTTGGCCCAGGCGCTGCTCAAACACTGGAAGTCGGGCAACGCACTGCCGACGTTCACCATCGACACCTGACGTCGGCGCCTCAGCCCAGCGCGACGAGGGTGTTGCCGCGCTGCTCGAGCACCTGGGAACCCGAAACAGCGGGAATCACCGGCGGGCTTCCCGACTGCCGACTCACCGGCAGGAAGCCTTCGCCGACCCCGGTGACGGGATCACAGACAGCGATGCCGTCAGTGACCGGGACGAGCAACTTGCCGGCCATCATCGTCGCCGGCCCCACCGGAACGGAAGGCCCGGCGGCGCCAATGGAGTAGCGGTAGGTCAGGTTCGCCGCATCGAAGACCATTACCTTGTCGCCAGTCCACCAGGTGACCAGGTTGCCCGGCCGTGATACCACGCTGGACGCCGACGGCGGCTTGGGCAGCAGCGTGCTCCCCACAGTCGCGCCGGTCTCGTCGACCACGTCGACTCTGGGCTGCGGCACCGGCAGATATACAGCCGTCCGGGTCTCCGTCACCGTCAGGACTCGGGCGCCGGAATCCACGCCGATCCCCGGCTCCGGGACATCGCGCAGCCCCGGCTCGTCTTCTTCTTTGCTCGGACGCAGCAGGGTGAGCCGCAGATCCGCCTGCCTGCCGCACGCTTCGAGCACCGACGTCGCCGCGGAGCTGGCGGCGGCCGACGTCAATCGGCACCCGGTGTGTAGTCCCTTCGAAGATGGCTTGACCCGGGCGTCGATCTCGCCGTACGAGAGCATCCGGACCATATCCGAGCGCCACAGTTCCAGCCGGGTGTCGCCGGCTGACAACACCGTCGTGCCGTCGGAAGAGAGCTCGACACGCTTGTCGGCATAGCTGCTCCTGGCGGGCCCGCGCCGGCCGGTGGATCCGTCGATCGTGCTGACCTGGCCGCAGCCTCGTTCGTCGTGATAGACCGCGACGGCGTAGCGGTAGACCCAGGAGACCCCGCACAGGTCGCTGTCCCGCGAATAGCTCCAACGCACGGCTCCGGTGACCGGATCGCGCCCTTGCACGGCGTGCCCGTCGCCGGTGACGACGGTCCCGCCGACCGCAACCGGTTGGACGGTCGCCGCGCTGGTGGCCGTCCATAGCTGCCGCAGCGAAGCCGGCACCGCACGCGCGGGGGTCGGGCTGGGGGCGGGCACCAATGCGGGCCGGCTGATCGTGGCCCGGGCATCGCTGGTCCACCAGATCAATGCCGCAGCCGCGGCGACCACGGCCACGATTGCAGCCGCAGCCAACACATCAGCCCTGGTGCGGCGTTCCGGTTTGACCATCGGGCGGCGGTGACGCCGGTTCAGTTGGCGTTGGCGGCCACACCCGCTGAATTGCGCGGGCGCCGACGGCGACGTCGCGTGCGCGCGCCATCGCCGGACGTTTCGTTCGCGGTGCCGGTTGACGGCGTCGACGCCTCTGTTTCGGGCTTGCCGTTAGCGCCGGCGGCGGGGTGGCCGGTCGCCGTTTTGCCGCCGCGGGTGCGCTGCCGCTGCCGGTTGCCGTTGCGCTGTTGCCCGGATTGGTCGCCGTTACGCCCACCCGACGTGGTGCGTTTGGCCGGCGATTTGCGCGGTGCCCCGATGGTGCCTTGGGTCCCCGTCGGGATGTCCAGCTCGACGTACAAGTGCGGCGAATTGGAGTACGTCTCGGATGGATCCGGGCAGCCCAGGCCAAGGGCCTTGTCGATCATCGTCCAGCGAGCCAGCTCGTCCCAGTCCACCAGCGTGACCGCGACCCCGGTCTTGCCGGCGCGGCCGGTGCGGCCGATCCGGTGCACGTAGGCCTGTTCGTCCTCGGGGATCTGGTAGTTGATGACGTGCGTGACGTCGTCGACGTCGATGCCGCGGGCGGCCACGTCGGTGGCGACCAGTACGTCGATCCCGCCGGTACGGAAGGCTTTCAGCGCCTTCTCGCGGGCTATTTGCCCCAGGTCGCCGTGCACGGCCCCGACGGCGAAACCGCGTTCGGCAAGCTCGTCAGCGACCTTCTGGGCGGTGCGCTTGGTGCGGGTGAAGATCATGGTCGCGCCGCGTCCGCGGGCCTGCAGGATTCGGCTGACCAGCTCGACCTTGTCCAGCGCGTGTGCGC
>Ga0210396_10005044_pt1 | contig 12833 bp, 11 predicted proteins | sample IncBWH17OmetaG_FD_155466 | JGI IMG/M metagenome (GOLD analysis project Ga0210396, IMG submission 155466) | Forest soil microbial communities from Barre Woods Harvard Forest LTER site, Petersham, Massachusetts, United States - Inc-BW-H-17-O ...
AACCAGCTTCGCGCCGAGCTGCCCGCAGAACCCGAGCGCGAACCCGTTCCTGCCGCCCGGGCTCATGAGCGAGGACTGCCTGTACCTCAACGTGTACACGCCGGCGCCGCACAGCAGTGACGAAGGCGGCCGGCCGGTGCTGATATGGATCCACGGCGGCGGGCTGACACAGGACGGCAGCCGCAACTACGACCCCACCACATTGGCGGCGGACGGCGTGGTGGTCGTCACGATCAACTACCGGCTCGGCGCGCTCGGCTTCCTCGCCCACCCGGCGCTGGCGGCGCGGCCCGGCGGCCCGGCAGGCAACTACGGGCTGATGGACCAGCAGGCCGCGCTGCGCTGGGTGCAGGCCAACATCCGCCGGTTCGGCGGCAACCCGCACAACGTCACCATCGCGGGCGAGTCGGCCGGCGGCCTTTCCGTGCTCGCCCAGATGGTCTCACCCGGCGCCCGCGGCCTATTCCAGAAGGCGATCATCCAAAGCGGCGCGTTCGCGCTCAACCAGCAGCCCCTGGCTGCTGCCGAAACGGCCGGCGAGGCCTTCGCGGCCAAGGCCGGATGCCCGGACCAGACCGCGGCGTGCCTGCGCAAGCTGCCGGTCGCGGACCTGGTCAGCTCCCCCTTCGTCGGGATCCCCGGCGTCGTCGACGGCCAGGTCCTCACCGAGCCGATCGGGACGGCGCTGACCGCCGGGCGGTTCGCCCGTGTGCCGGTCCTCGACGGGACCAATCATGACGAGGAGCGGATCTTCGTCAGCTTCGGCCGGGCCATCAGCGGCGGCACCAACGTGGCGATACCCGGGGATGGCACGGTGACCGCCAGCAACTACCAGACCGACATCGCCGCGGTGCTGGGCGTGCCGGCTGCGCGGGCCGCGGCGATCGCGGCCGAATACCCGCTCGCCGCGTACCCGGCGCCGGCCGTGGCCTTCAGCGCGCTGGCCGGGGACGCGAACTTCGCCTGCCCCGCGCTGCAGCTGGACTCGTTGACCGCCAAGCGCGTGCCGACCTTCGCCTATGAGTTCAACGACGATGCCGCGCCGCTGCGCTTCACGCCGCCGCTCGCCGGCCCGCCCGTGGCAACGCACGGGTCCGAGCTGCAGTACCTGTTCGAGCTGCCGAACGCGCCGGTCCCCGGCACGCTCAACGCCGGCCAGCAAGCACTCGCGGAGAGCATGCAAGCTGCCTGGGCGAACTTCGCGGCCAGCGGCAACCCCGCGACCACGGCGGTGCCCTGGCCCGCATTCGGCCACGCGGACCTGGCGCCCGTGCTGTCGCTCGTCCCGCCACAGCCACAGCTCGAGACCGACTTCGCCGCCAGGCACCACTGCTCGTTCTGGGCCGCCAGCTAGCGGCCTGCGTCAGGACCATCGAAGAAAGAACATCCCATGTCAAGCACGACTGAAATCCGTCCCTTCCAGGTCGACATGCCGGACGAGGTCATCGCCGACCTTCGGCGGCGCGTCGCCGCTACATGCTGGCCCAGCAAGGAACTCGTCACAGATGGGTCGCAAGGCGTGCAGCTGGCGACGATGCAGGAGCTCGCCCGCTACTGGGCGACCGACTACGACTGGCGTGCGTGCGAGGCGAGACTGAACGCGCTACCGCAGTTCCAGACCGAGGTCGACGGGATCGGCATCCACTTCATCCACGTCAAGTCCCGGCACGAGAACGCACTGCCACTGATCATCACGCACGGCTGGCCCGGCTCGGTGATCGAGTTGCTCGGGGTGGTCGGCCCGCTCACCGATCCGACCGCATACGGCGGTTCGGCCGAGGACGCGTTCGACCTGGTGCTGCCGTCCCTGCCCGGCTACGGCTTTTCGGCGGCACCGACTGAGGCCGGCTGGGACCCAGACCGCGTCGCGCGGGCCTGGGCGGAGCTGATGAGCCGGCTCGGGTACACCCGCTATGTCGCCCAGGGCGGCGATATCGGCGCCAGTGTCACCGACGCGATGGGGCGCCTAGCCCCGGACGGGCTGCTCGGCATTCACCTGAACTTCCTCCCCGCGTTCCCGACCGACGTGTTGGCGGCGGTCTTCGGCGGCAGCTTGCTGCGGGCAGGGCTATTCAAGCGGGTCGCGGTAGCGGTCCTGGCGGCTCACGCCGAGAAGCAGCAACCGACCGCACTCGATGCGCTCGTCGCCCTGTGGAAGAGGGGCTACATCGTCGAGATGCCCGAGCACCCGCAGACGATCGGCTACGCCTTGACCGACACGCCCGTCGGGCTGGCGGCCTGGATGCTCGATCACGACGCCGACAGCTACCAGAAGATCTCCCGCGCCTTTCTCGACGGCCGTCCCGCGGGCGGCCTGACCCGGGACCGGGTCGTCGACAACATCACCCTGTACTGGCTCACGGGCACCGCGACCTCGTCGGCCCGGCTGTACTGGGAGACCGGACGGACCGCAGTGGCCGCGGCTGCGGCCGGGCAGAAGCCCCCCGAACTCTCGCTCCCGGTCGCCTTCACCGTCTTCCCGGGCGAGATCTTCCAGGCCCCGCGCAGCTGGGCCGAGAAGGTCTACCCCAAGCTCATCTACTTCAACCAGGCCGGGCAGGGCGGTCACTTCGCCGCCTGGGAAGAGCCCGAACTGTTCGCGACCGAGATCCGGGCGGCATTCAAATCGCTGCGCTAACGACAGCCGACACCTGGGTGACCAGGGACTTGGCCAGGCGCCTTCGCGGGGCCGAGGAGGAGCCGGCGAAGTATGCCTCGGCTGTCCTCGACTCGATCACAGGCAGCTGGTCATGACGATGCGCAAGCCGGGAATCACCTGAGCCGTAGACCATGCGAAGGGAAGAAGCCATCATGAACTCGACCAGCAACTTTGCCTACGACGTGTTCGTCAATGACCCGCCGCCACAGGACAACGGGTTGCTTCCGAACGGAGAGCCGAAGGGAGGCTCGCCTGTTGCGAGCACCCTGATCTACGGGAGCAGGGATGCGGTGCTCACCGATCCCGGGTTCACGGCGGACCAGGCGGGCGTGCTCGGCGACTGGCTGGCCGGAAAGGACCGGAACCTGACGGACATCTTCATCACCCACGGCCACGGCGACCACTGGTTCGCCGCCGGGCTGCTGGCCGAGCGGTTCGGGGCCCGCGTTGTCGCCACGGCGGGAACGATCGCTCAGATGCACGTCAACGTCGCTGCGCGGCCGCTGCTGTGGGACAAGGTGTACCCGGGGATCCCGCCGTCGCCGGTCACCGCGGTGACGGTGCCGGGCAACCGCTTCGCGCTCGAAGGACACGATCTGGTGATCGTGGAGGTCGGGCACGCCGACACCGACGACAACAGCGTTCTGCATGTCCCGGATCTCGGGCTGGTCGTCGCCGGGGATGTGATCTACAACGGCGCGCATATGTACCTGGGGGAAGGCGTGGTCGTCGGCGGCTTCGGGCCCTGGCGCGCGGCGATCGATAAGGTCGAGGTTCTCGGGCCCCGGCATATCGTCGCCGGTCACCAGGACAGGCAGCTCGACGACGACGCCGAGCGGACGATCGCCGAGACCCGGCAGTACCTCGACGACGCCGACGAGCTCCTGCGGAGCGAGACGACCGCCGTGGGCTTCTTCAGCGCCAAGATCGAGCGGTACCCGAACCACCTGGCGCGGACGGTGCTGTGGGCTGGTGCCAGCGCACTGTACGGCGTGCGCGAACACCCCGGAGAAAACGCCGAGCACCTCGCCCAGATCCTCGTAGCCGGCTGGCTTTGACCCGTGGACACACCTAGGGGCTTCTATCCCGGACGCAGGACGCTGCCGGGGGCAGCCGCGTTCTGGGTCCTGGCTGTGCTGTTCTTGATGTTGTTCTTCGCCTCGGCGGCCGCGTCGCCGTTGTACCCGGTGTATCAGGCCCAGTTCCGGTTCTCAGCGGCCACGCTGACCGCCGTGTTCGCGGTCTATGTCCTGGTCCTGCTGGTCACGCTGCTGTTCTTTGGGTCAGTGTCGGATTACCTGGGCCGGCTACCGATAATCATCACGGCGCTGGTCTTCAGCGCGGCCGCGTGCGCGCTCTTCCTGTCCGCGCACGGCGCCGGGGCACTGTACGCGGCCAGAGCCCTGCAGGGCATCGCAGATCGCGACCCGGATTGGAGGTCAGCCCTTAGGCTGAGCCACTGCAAGACATCGCCCGCTCGGCGGCATTATTGGGTGACCTTCGGTTGCTTGCACCCTTCGGGTCACATAATGCCTGATCATGGAGGTGACCGAGGCGCTGCGCACCTCGATCGTGGAGCCTCACGATCACCTCCATATCAACCATGTGCGGGCATTTGGCAGGTCAGTCCTTGCCACGCAGATCACCCGGTTCGGGCGCAATGCACGCGGTCAGGTCGGCGGCAGGCGGTCGACCATATCGGCTCCGCGCGTTTTCTCCGACTTCCTTTCATCACTCAGCGTGATGCCAGTTGTGACTGCAACCCGCTGACGGTTGGCTGACCTATCTGGGAGGTCGGCCACGGTGGCCGTCCACTCGCGGGAGCCGAGATGGGGAGCCATCGTCGGCCGGCATCAGGCCACATGCAGCCTACTAGAACGTTCGATTCCTTAGCTCTACCAGTCATCCAGACTCAACCAGACACATCAGCCGACGTAAAGAATCTCGTTCGCATTGGGATAGTCAGTTCAGCGTCGCCGCCAGGTGCACGCTGTCCGGCTTCTGGTGAGCGTCCCTGGTCATGCAGGATTCGGGTTCCCGTCGCTGGTTGCTCGCTCTCATGGCTGCGGTATTTGTGATCAGCCATCGAGGCGACGCCCGAGCACGACGACTTCTGAGTCGGCGTATCCCAGATGTTCATAGAAGCCGATCGTCCCCCGGTTTGTCGCGCGGACCATGAGCTGGATCTTAGGGATCCCCCGTGACCGCACCCAGTCTTCGCAAGCTTGCATCATCTGCCTGCCCAGCCCGCGGCCCCGCTGCGCCGCGTCGACGGCCAGATAGTAGACCCAGCCCCGATGACCGTCGTGACCGACCATGGCGGTAGCGAGCAGACCGTCATCGTCTCCGATGGCGGCAAGCACGCAGGACGAACTGCCACCGGCCGCCCGGCGCAGGTCGGCTTCAGGATCGTTCCACGGCCGCGTCAAGGCGCTGTCCTGCCACAGCCGGACAGCGGCGTCGTACAGGCGTTCCGGAAGTGGCTCGATCCTCACCGCCGAAGCGTACTCATCGTGCCCAAACCCGGCATGCGGTGCACTGTCAAGACAGGGCCAACGTTCACCTGAACAGCCGGTCCATGACTTTAGCGCCGCGGCGCAGTTCTGGGACGATCAGCTTCCGGTAGACCGTCTCGGTCGTCAGGGTGCCCTTGTGCCCTACGAGGTCGGCGATGTCCTCCAGCGGCATCCCGTCGGAGCTGAGGAGAGAGACGAACGTGTGCCGCAGCTCCCGCGGCACCCAGTCGGTACCCAGGCCAGCTGCCTCGGTGATCTTCCGGAACTCGCGCTGTGCTGCTAACGAGCGGTCGAATTGTTCCTGAGTCGGTCCGTAGTTAGAAATCCGGTGCTTCCGGTTGGATTTCTTGCGGGACTCGGGTGACTTGCGATGCGGGTGGTGTCGGCTATACAGCCTGTTGCGCTCCATGGTCTCGGCTGTCTTGCAAGGGCCTCCATGTCCAGGAGTACGGGCACATGTCGACTTCTTTCGCGGCATCCACTTGCCGCACCACTCTTACCCCATTTAGACAATTTATTTCCGACTCCTCGGCTTTGCGCTGCGACATGCCGCATCGAGTATTCGAAAATTGTGGGCGCAGTAGGATTCGAAACTACGAAAACCCCTTCGCTTGTAAGCAAAGTCTGCAACGTGCCTGGAGGATGCTGGGAATAGCCTGATGTGGCATCTAGCTGCGACGATCATGGCTGGTAGTGGCCTGGCGTGGCCTAGAGTCTGCGGTCGTTGGCTCTTGGTTTGGCTTTTGGATTCATATTGTCCGTATCCTTGTCCTACCGCTGTGCTACCATAATCGTCATGGCAGTGCGGAAGAAGCGCTCGATCTCTATGCCGCCCGACCTCGATGCGGAGATAGCAGCCGCCGCCGCGCGGGCGGGAATGAGCTACAGCGCCTGGCTGGCCGATATTGCACGCAAGGAATTCACCATCCGGGTCGGCCTGGCCGCTGTCAGCCGGTTCGAGCAGGACCATGGGGCGTTCACCCCCGAAGAGCTTGCTGAGGCCGAGCAGTGGGCTGCCACGGCGGTCGAGCGGGCCGGCCGGACCGGCAGCAGCGTCCAGCGGCGGACCGCCTGAATGGGCGTCACCTACGACACTGGCGCGCTCATCGCCGCTGACCGGGGGGGACGCCGCATGTGGGCTCGTCACCGCGCCCTGCTGACGCTGCGTGAGGTGCCCACCGTCCCTGCACCAGTGGTGGCGCAGTCCTGGCGCGGCGGCGGCCGCCAGGCTCTGCTCGCCCGCCTGCTGGCAGGGTGCGATGTCGAGACGCTGGATGATGGCCAGGCCCGGTCGGTCGGCTCGCTCGCCTCTCGCGCCGCGACTGGCGACATCGTGGACGCGTGCGTAGTTGAGGGAGCCCTCCGTCGACATGACCTCGTGGTCAGTTCTGACGAGGACGACTTGCTCGCACTCGCTGCCGCCGTTAGCCGCCGCCTCGAAGTTGACCGGCCCTGACGGCTACCTGGCAATCTGCCGGGCGGCTCTCCCACGCTCTCTCGCTGGCCTGGATGTAATAACTGGCGGCGTCCTTGGCCGGGCCGCGGTCGGCCTGCCGGGAGATGTAGTCCAGGTCGTAGCCCTTGCTCAGCGTCGCCACGACCGCCACTACGCGCTGCGCCTCCACGGCTTACAACGGGCTGTCCATGCTCAGCGGGTGGTGCGTGGGTGTGGAGCCTTCGATTTCATGCCTTCAAGGGTGGCAAAACAGGCGATCAAGATCAGAAACGAAGCAGGGAAACGAAGCAGAGGAATAGGCGGCGGTAGAAGTCCGCGAGCATGCGTGCTTGGCGCTCGTTGAGGGTTCCGTACCAACAGCAGGGGCGGCCGTCGAGCGGCTTGGTGTCCGCTGCCAACGAATCTGAGTCATTGCCAGCGTGTCTGAGCTATTTGTGGGGTTTTACCATCTAACCGGGCGCATACTGATCACGACCTCGCCGGTGGGCGGATGATATGGCAACTTCGATCCAACCTCCGGCGAGGCTGATGTCAACGCCCTTCAGCTGCCAGTCTCATCTGAGCTGGCTCAATCTGGCGCGCCATCGGCTGGTTCGGTCGATGGCGTCGAAGGCTTCTTGAGGTCTGGCCGCGGTCAGGTAACCGTCACGGACCTTTCGCTGCACAGTTCGGGGCTACGGCCATGGCGCCTGGGGATCAGGGCCTGACGCGGACAGCGAGCACACATACGTCGTCTTCGGTGGTCGGTGGGTCGAGGCGGTCGAGTAGCGCCTCGACCGCCTCGTCGGCGGTCTCGCCCCAGCGGCCCTCCGCCGCTGTGAGCAGCGCGATGATCCCTTCATCGATGTCCCGGTCCCGCCGCTCGATCAGTCCGTCGGTGTAGAAGAACAAGATGTCCCCCGCCGCGAGCTCCTCGTACGCCAGGTGGTACTCCGCGTTTGGCACTGCGCCAAGCAGCAGGCCGGACGGCCGGGCGAGCAGCCGTGTCGTGCCGCAGGAAACCAGCACGGGCGGCGGATGTCCGGCCTGCGCCCAGCGCAGCGCTGGGCGCCCTTGGTCGAGCATGCACACCGCCACCGACGCGACCCGTTCCGGGCTCTCGTCCGAGCAGACGAGCCGGTTCAGCCAGTCGAGCAACGTGCTGGCAGGCTGCCCGGTAACGGACAGGCCGCGCAGCGCATTGCCTATTCTCGCCATTCCCGCGGCCGCGCAAAGACCGTGGCCTGCCACGTCGCCGATCGCGACGACGGCGCTGCCGTCGGGCCCGAGTCGCGCGTCGTACCAGTCGCCGCCCACTCCGCTGTCTGAGTGGGCCGACCAGTACCTGACGGATACGTCGTACCGCCCTAGGAAACACCGCCGCAGCGAGGTGGGCAGAATGGCCTGTTGCAGCCGGAGCATCGCCTCGCAGCATTCCCGCTCGGTCCTATCGCGCGTCGCGGCGACGGCCAGCTCGGCACTGCGCATTGCGGGCAGGTCCTGGCACGCGCCGACCACCCGGATAAGCCTGGCGAGTAGGTCGAAGACCGCGGCGCCCAGTACCCGGGAAACAGCTTTGGCCCAGGTGGCCGCGCCGCCCGGTCCGGCGGCCTGATTTCCGTCGCGAGCAGGCGTGAGAACGCTACCTGCCTCGTGCAGCTTCACTCGGAACATCGGCTCAGCGCTCCAGTAACCGCAGAAGGACTCCAGCTGATTCTTTTCAGCGAAACTACAAGCTTGAGAATCACGGTCGGGCAGGCTCAGCCATCTTGTCCAACGATTGTTTTCGATAACAGAGATCAATCATCTTGATGTCCTTGTAGCATGACCCGGTGGATATCCGCGACCTGGATTACTTCCTCGCGTGCTGCGAGGCGGGCAGCTTCACCGCGGCCGCCCGCCAGGCCCACATCGTCCAGTCAGCCATGTCAAGCGCCATCGCCCGGCTGGAGCGGGATCTCGGGGTGTCACTGTTCGACCGGAGCATCACGCCGATTGCCCTGACGGAGCACGGAGCGGCCCTTCAGGTCGGCGCCCAGCGGATTCTTGACGCCGTGCAGGTCACCCGGGACGACGTTGCCGCAGTCTCTGGCCAGATCTGCGGTACGGTCACCCTGGGAAGCACTCTGCATACCGGGCCGCTTGACCTCCCCGGTGTCCTGGCGAAGGTCCGCGACCGCCACCCTGCTGTCATCATCCACTTGCGCCAGTCTTCAGCCGGTTCCGTTGGATTGCTGCAGGCGGTCCGCGACGGCTCGATGGACATCACCCTGTGCGCGGGCGCCGCTAACCGTGTCACCACTGAGCCGCCACGCGGACTCGTTCTTCACCATCTTCTTAGTGAACCGATGGTCTTCGTGTGCCGCTCAGATCATCGGCTCGGCCAGCGGGATCGGGTCGCTGTCTCGGATCTCGGGGAAGAGGTGATCTTGCGATTCCCCCCAGGCTGGGGCGTCCGGGCCGTTGTCGACACCGCGCTCGGCACCACGCAGTCAGCGGTTGAGATTGTCGCCTACTCGCTGATGGCTAAGCTCGTCCGTGCCGGGTTCGGGACGACCCTCCTGCAGGCGTCAGCCATCGAGGGCGACATAGCGGAAGGCCTGCGGACGATCACGGTTGATGACGCCGGAGTGCGGTGGTACCTGTCTGCTGCCGTGAGCGCCGAACGCCGGCTGACTGCTGCCGCCAAGACCCTGCTCGACGCGCTCATCCAGGGATCCCGCAGCGGCCTCCGAGACTGCGGAGACCGCTGACCTCCCAGGATCTGCCGCTGCGCCAGTAGGGGTCGGCGGCGGCCACGCTGGTCAGGCGGTCGCCCTTGTGTGATAGATCGTGCGGGCCTGCAGGCACGACCGCCTTCAGGGCCTCCAGCCCGGCGTCGTCGTGAACCGAACCGATGTGCTCGATGTCCCCGACCCACGCGAAGAGGAGTACGTGATCTGAACCGCCGTCGCGCGCGGGGCAGTCTTTACCATGCGCATGTGCAGGCACACGAGCCCACCCCACCCAGATTCGGTGCGCAAATCCCGCTCAGGACGAACGACGAAGCTGCATGACCAGCGCCACGGGCCGAGTCGGAGCCCGTGTTAGTGAGCCAAGTCTCACAGCGGGTTACGTACAGAACTTATGGATAGGCGCTTAGGACTCCTTTACTTGTTGCCTGCCCTTCATGGTGTCGATCCATTTCCGGATGCGTTCGATGACTGCAGGATGAGCGGGGGCTGTTTCTACTCGATCGGCCAGAATGTCAAGATCGATAAGACCTTCCCTGACGAGTGCAGCGGCGAAGTCCTAGTCCTTCTCTTCGAATCTGACGAGCTTGGCCAAGATACAGTCGTGTGGCTCTAGGCACAGCCCTCGACCCGGCGCGGTACTCGGCGTCTCATAGGTAACGAGGCGATCTATCCAGCCGCCGGAAAGACACCTGTGTTGACGCTGACGCCCTGGGGGTAGTAGCCAAACTCATCGTGGAACTGTGAAAGCTCGCCAATCGTCGCGTCCACAAGATCCGACTTGGCCTCGTCAGGATGGAAGCGCCTCAGCAGCCGCACGAGACGGCCCAGCCACCCGTTGCCGCGATCGACGACGGAGTCTGCACACGGACTAATTAGTTGCCGACCATATCGGCAGTTATTGATCGTGAACTATCGACTAGCGTGATCACGCAACGTGGCCGACGGCGGTGGATCGAGGCTTAGGCCGACCGCCGACGAGCTTCGGTTGGAGGCAACGTCAAGCCACCTGTCGATTCTCCATTGGCCCGCTTGTGACTATCGTCTAAGTCACGGCCCATCGCCCTAGGGACGCGCGGGACGCCGCTGGGGAGCGAACATGGAAGTCGAGAAGCGACGATCCACACTGGAGCAACCGCGGACCGCGGAGGTCCGCGCGTTCCTCATCTGTGACATCAGGGGTTACTCGACCTTTACCAGCCAGCGCGGTGACGAGGCTGCGGCACACTTGGCGATGACCTTCGCGGGTCTCGCCGGGGACGCCGTCGTCGCACGGGGTGGCCGGGTGCTCGGGCTGCGCGGAGACGAGGCGTTCGCCGCGTTTACCTCGGCCCGGCAGGCCGTGAAGGCCGGGCTGGAGATCGACCTGGCATGCGCCGAGGAGTCCGCCGCCCATCCTGACTTCCCGATACCGGTGGGAATAGGGATCGACTTCGGCGAAGCGGTGCCGGTCGAAGATGGCTATCGCGGGGCGGCGATCAATATGGCAGCCCGGCTCTGCTCGAAGGCCGTCGCCGGTCAAGTGCTTGTCACCAGGAACGTCGTCGACGCGGCCGGCGAGCTCGAGGGCATCACGTTCGAAGACCGCGGCACGGCGGTGGTCAAGGGCTTCGGCGAACCGGTCGCGACCTATGAGCCGGTTGCGACCGCGCTGCCTGATCAGCGCGAAGCGGGACGCGAAGGACGTGCACCCGGCGGCGCCCGCGGGTTCCTGCCCATCGAGCTGGACGAGCCCCTCCCGGTTGTCGGACGCGACGCAGAGATGGCCTGGCTCAGGGGAACGTGGCGTCAGGCGCGGCGAGGCTGCGGCAGGGTCATTCTCGTGACCGGCCCGGCCGGCATCGGCAAGACGCGCCTGGCCGCTGCGTTCGCGTCTGTGGTGTACGCGGACGGAGGCTCGGTGCGCTACGCGGGCGCCGGAGGTGCGGCAAGCGCCGAGACCATCTCCGCCATCCGCGAGGCCTGCGCCACCTCGCTCCCGGGCCTTTGGGTCCTCGACGACCTGGGCATATATCGGGAGTCTGTGGCTTCGCTGAGTGCTTCGTTGCACGAGATCGAGTCGGGCCCGGCGCTCGTGCTCGGCCTGTTGCGCGACGTGGGCGGCGATCCGGCCGTGGCACGCCTCATCGAGGCGGTCGACGTGAACGACGACGGCAGGCGCGAACTCGCCCCGCTTGACGAGCACGGTGTACGGGCGATCGCTCGGTCATACGTGATCGACGTCGCCGACCTCCCTGCCGAGCAAATCCTGCGCGCCTCGGGGGGCGTTCCGTCGCGCGTGCACGAGTTGGTAGTCGACTGGTCTCGCGACGAGGCTGCGCGCCGCCTGGCCGCCGCCGCGAAGTGGCTGGAGGCTGGGAGGAGCCGTCAGGCGGAGGGCTTGCGATTCGCCGACAATATGATCGCCCTGAAGCTCCGCCGCATCTACGACACGGCCACCCGCGAACAGCTTGCCGGTGTGTGCCCTTACAAGGGCCTCGGCACGTTCGAGGAGTCCGACGCCGCCTATTTCTTCGGGCGTGAGCAGCTCGTCGGCGAACTCGCCGCGCGGTCGGTCGGCTTCGGTCTACTCGGCGTCGTCGGTCCATCCGGGAGCGGCAAATCCTCGCTCGTTCTCGCCGGCCTGCTTCCGTCGCTGGCGGCTGGGCTGCTGCCCGGCAGCGAACGCTGGGGTCGCGCAGTTCTCCGGCCGGGCGCCAGGCCGGTGGCGGAGCTGGACAGCGCGCTGTCCGGCGCCGAGCACGGTGAGCGGCTCGTCCTCGTCGTAGACCAGTTTGAGGAGGTTTTCACCACCAGCGCGGATCCGGCGGAGCAGGAGGCGTTCATCGGGCGCCTGGTCGAGCTGGCCAGCGACCCCGCCGTGGCCGTAGCCGTCACGATCCGCGCCGATTACACCGGCCATTGCTCGCTGTACCCCGAGTTCGCCGAGCTGCTTGCCGCGAACCTTGTGCTCGTCGGGCCGATGACCGGCGATCAGCTGCGGCGCGCCATTGAGCTGCCGGCGCGGCGTGTCGGCCTCCGCGTCGAGTCTGCCCTCGTGGACGCACTCGTCGCTGAGGTCCAGGACGAGCCGGGGGGGCTTCCGCTGCTTTCCACTGCCCTCGTGCAGCTCTGGCAGGAACGCTCCGACGGCTGGCTGCGCTACGACGCCTACCTTCGCGGCGGGGGCGTCCGAAGCGCCGTGGCGCGCCTCGCCGAGTCGTCCTACGAGCAGCTCTCGGAGCGCGAACGGGAAACCGCCATGACCGTCTTCGTCCGGCTGGTCGGTCGGGGCGCCGGGAATGGAGAGGGCGACGCGGCCGTGCGGCGGCGCGTGCCGCTGTCAGAGTTCGACGTCGACCGGGACCCGACGGTCGCATCCGTGCTGTCGATGCTCACCAGAGACCGCCTGCTGACTCAGGACGAGGGCCTGGTGGAGATCGCCCACGAGGCGCTGATCCGCGAATGGCCCAGGTTCGCGGGCTGGCTCAGGGACGACGCGGCGGGGCAGG
>Ga0210396_10005046_pt1 | contig 12828 bp, 12 predicted proteins | sample IncBWH17OmetaG_FD_155466 | JGI IMG/M metagenome (GOLD analysis project Ga0210396, IMG submission 155466) | Forest soil microbial communities from Barre Woods Harvard Forest LTER site, Petersham, Massachusetts, United States - Inc-BW-H-17-O ...
TGCGATTCCCACAAACACATTCAGCCCGGTCAGGCGCTGCGCGAGATAGTATCGCAGCACCACGATGGCCGCGATGGTCGGCACATACATCAGGAGATGAATGTGGTGGATCAGGATGAGGATCATCGACCCCAGCGCCGCCGAGATCACGAAAGCAAGGGAACGCGCCGGCACCAGCAGCAGACAGATTGCCAGCGCACAGCCGTAGATATCGAAATGCCCGAGCGTGTGCATGAAGTTTTTCAGAAAGAACGGCGAGCCCGCCATGAACACGAAAAGCGGCATATGCGCTTCGTCGAGGCGGAAAGTTCGCTGAAACAGCTTGATGAAGAGACCGAGCGTGATCAGCCATACTGTGCCGCCGAGCACGAAGACCAGCCACACCGGCACCTTGGAAGCAAACAGCGCCACAATGGCGCCGATCAGCGCGCGCTTGGTGAAGCCGAAATGATAGTCCACCAGCAAATGGATGTAGGGAACGTAGGGTTCGCGGGTAATCTTGTAGAGAAAAACCCCGATGACGACGGCGACGTTGACGGCGAGCATCAGGCGCCAGGGGTTTTCCCGCACACACAGATTCATTTAGCACCTGAAAGAGAGATCAGACGCGAACTATCACATGGCAGATACACGGCGCGCAACGCGCTGTGGGGCCGGTTACAGAATAAACCGGCTCAGATCCGCGTTCCTGGCGAGATCGCCGACGTGCTTCTGCACGTAATCGGCATCGATCCGGATGGTCTCGCCATGGCGGTCGGGCGCGGCGAAAGAAATTTCGTCGAGCACGCGCTCCATCACGGTTTGCAGCCGCCGGGCGCCGATATTCTCCACCGTCGAGTTGACGGCGACCGCGACATCGGCGAGGGCGTCGATGGCGCCATCGGTAATATCAAGCGTGACGCCTTCGGTCTGCATCAATGCGATATACTGCTTGATCAGCGATGCCTCGGGCTCGGTCAGGATGCGGCGCATGTCGTCGCGGGTCAGCGCTTCCAGTTCGACGCGAATCGGCAAGCGGCCCTGCAACTCGGGCAGCAGGTCCGACGGCTTGGCGATATGAAACGCGCCGGAGGCGATAAACAGGATGTGGTCGGTTTTGACCGTGCCGTGCTTGGTCGACACGGTGGTGCCTTCAATCAGCGGCAAAAGATCCCGCTGCACGCCCTCGCGCGACACATCGCCGCCGCTGCGGCCATCGCGCACGCAAATCTTGTCGATCTCGTCGAGAAACACGATGCCGTTATTCTCGACCGCATTGATCGCTTCCTGCACCAGCTGATCGTTATCCAACAGCTTGTCGGATTCCTCGTTGACCAGGGTTTCGTGGGAATCCTCGACTGTGAGGCGGCGGGTCTTGGTCCGGCCCCCCATCTTGCCAAAGATATCGCCGATCGAGATCGCGCCCATCTGCGCTCCCGGCATCCCCGGAATTTCGAACATCGGCATGCCGCCCGAAGATTGCGTCTCGATCTCGATTTCCTTGTCGTTGAGTTCGCCGGCGCGTAGCCTTTTGCGAAACGAATCCCGCGTGGCGGCGCTGGAGTTGGCGCCGACCAGCGCATCGAGCACGCGATCCTCCGCGGCGAGTTGCGCGCGGGCCTGCACGTCCTTACGCTTGCGCTCACGGGTTTGCGCAATCGCGACTTCGACGAGGTCGCGGATGATCTGTTCGACGTCGCGGCCGACATAGCCGACCTCGGTGAATTTCGTGGCTTCGACCTTGATGAACGGCGCGCCCGCGAGTTTCGCCAGCCGCCGGGCGATCTCGGTCTTGCCGACGCCGGTCGGCCCGATCATCAGGATATTTTTCGGCAGCACTTCCTCGCGCAACGAGCCGGTGAGCTGCAGCCGCCGCCAGCGGTTGCGCAGCGCAATGGAGACGGCACGCTTGGCGTCGGTCTGGCCGACAATGAAGCGGTCGAGTTCGGAGACGATTTCACGGGGGGAAAAGTCGGTCATAGGTCCTAGGTAGGTTTAAATTGTTGCGAGAACAAGCCGCAGTCCGGATGCGGCAGGAGCGTTGCGTTCAAGTGTCAGGGATCGCGAACCATCAGCAGGGACTGGCCATCCGGCGTATCAACAAGATGGTCGCTGCGAAAGCCAGCCTTGGCGTAGGCGCGGACAGCGCGGCCGTTGTTTGGGTCGGGATCCGTGACCACGCGCGGCGTGCCCGATGCCAGCAAGCTATCCACGAATTGCCGGATGAAGCCGGAGCCATGACCACGCCCCATCATGTCCGAGACAGCGATGAACTGGTCGATGCCGCGCGTGCCGGGTGGATGCGATCCGAATCCCTGGTTCCAGGTGTCGAGCGCGCAGCACTGGATGTAGCCGAACGGATGGTCATCCACCGCGACAATGAACTGATCCATATCCGGGTGATCGAGATCGCCGCTCACCAGCGCATATTGTTCGTCGGGCTGTCCCCACCAGTGCATCACCTCAGGTGTTTCGAGCCAGATCCGGATCGTCGAGAGGTCGCTGACAGACGTCGGGCGGAAGACATAATCCGGCGCCATCGATCAGCCGCTCTGCAACGTCTCGATGGTCACATTGCGATTGGTATAGACGCAAATGTCGGCGGCGATATCGAGCGCCCGGCGTACGATGGTCTCGGCGTCCTTGTCGGTATCGACCAGCGCGCGCGCAGCCGCCAGGGCATAATTGCCGCCGGATCCGATCGCCATCACGCCGGCTTCCGGCTCGAGCACGTCGCCGGTGCCGGTCAGGACCAGCGACACCTCCTTGTCGGCGACGATCATCATCGCTTCCAGCCGCCGCAGATAGCGGTCGGTGCGCCAGTCCTTGGCGAGTTCGACGGCGGCCCGGGTCAATTGGCCAGGATACTGCTCAAGCTTGCTTTCCAGCCGCTCGAACAGCGTAAAGGCGTCGGCGGTGGCACCGGCAAAGCCGCCGATCACGTCGCCCTTGCCGAGTTTGCGGACCTTTTTGGCGTTGGATTTGATGACGGTCTGGCCGATCGACACCTGCCCGTCGCCGCCGATCACCACCTTGCCGCCCTTGCGGACCGTCAAAATAGTGGTGCCGTGCCAGACCGGCGACTGGGACTGTGATTCCTGCATGGAGTACCTCGCGTTGGCAGGCATTTAGGGATTTCGGCGCGGGGTTGCAATCGGCGCGGTGCATAGCGTTTTCGAGCCAAAGCCTGCCCTGCACTTGATGCGGGGTGGGTACCGGTTCGCGAAACGCGTCAAACAGAAGGTCCGCAGCCGATTCCGGTCACCATAGGCCGAAGTTCAAGCTTTTGCGTGCTATCCCGCAGTAGCGAAGGCAGCACCAGCCTGTTAAAAGGTCGCGTTTTCGGCTAGGGGCCGTCGAGGGAAAGCACTTTCATGCGCAGCGCCACCATCAAGCGCAAGACCAAAGAGACCGACATCGAGGTCACGGTAAACCTCGACGGCTCGGGCGTATCCAATGTCGCGACCGGGATCGGCTTTTTCGACCATATGCTGGATTTGCTGGCCCGGCATTCGCGCATCGACCTGACCGTGAAGGCGGTAGGCGATCTTCATATCGACCACCATCACACCACGGAGGATGTCGGGATCGCGCTCGGACAGGCGGTGAAGCAGGCGCTCGGCACCATGGCCGGGATCACCCGCTACGCCAGTATCCATATGCCGATGGACGAGACCCTGTCGCGCGTCGTGATCGACATTTCCGGCCGGCCGGTGCTGGTGTTCAAGGTGGAGTTTCCGCGCGACAAAGTGGGTCAATTCGACACCGAACTGGTTCGCGAATGGTTCAACGCGTTCGCCATCAATGCCGGCGTGACTTTGCACGTCGAAACCCTATATGGCGAGAACAGCCACCATATCGCCGAATCCTGCTTCAAGGGTCTGGCGAGGGCGCTGCGGACGGCGGTCGCGATCGATCCGCGCGCCGCAGGTGAAGTGCCGTCCACCAAGGGTCAGCTCGGCGGCTGATTTTGGTTTCATCGGCGGAGAGGTACGATGCCGGTTTACACAGTTCATGCTCCCGCAGGCAACAACGCGGATATTCGCGCGACCGATCGCTTTGCCTTCGTGCGCGACGGCTTTCATGTCTGGGCCGCGATTCTAGGCGTGGTGTGGCTCGCCTGGCATCGTCTGTGGCTGGCGCTGATCGGCTGGATCGTCCTGATGACCGCCATCGATGTCGGAATGGTACGCCTCGGCATTCCCGGCGCCGCAGTCTTTCTCGTGGATTCGTTGCTGGCGCTGCTAATGGGATTCGAGGCAGCTAGCCTGCGGCGCTGGACCTTGTCGCGGCGCAAATGGCGTCAGCTCGATATCGTGGTGGCCGACGACGAGGAGGCCGCCGAGCGGCGCTTTTTCGATCGCTGGACCGCCAAACAGCGCGCGCTCAGCAACGATCAGTCGGCGGTCGATCGTGGCGGGCCGCCGCCGACGCGGGATATTCCGGGCCAGGCATTCTCGCGGCCGCCGCCGATGCCGCAGAGCGAAATCATCGGATTGTTTCCGGAGCCGGGAGCGTCGCGGTGAGCGTTGCCATCATCGACTACGGCTCCGGCAATCTGCATTCGGCCGCCAAGGCGTTCGAGCGCGCCAGCCGGGGCATGGAGCAACCCGAAAAGATCGTCGTGACCCGCGATCCCGAAGCGGTATTTCGCGCCGATCGCATTGTGCTGCCCGGGGTTGGCGCATTCGCCGATTGCCGCAGGGGTCTCGACGCGCTTGACGGCATGATCGAGGCGATGACCGAAGCGGTGCGCAACAAGGCGCGGCCATTCTTCGGCATCTGCGTCGGCATGCAGTTGATGGCGACCCGCGGCAAGGAGCATGTCACCACGGACGGATTCAATTGGATCGCCGGTGACGTCGAAAAAATTTCGCCGCGCGAGGAGAATCTGAAAATCCCCCATATGGGCTGGAACACGCTCGATATGATCAGGGAACATCCGGTGCTGGAGCGTCTGCCGCTGGGCCCGAAAGGCCGCCACGCTTATTTCGTGCACTCCTATCACCTCAATGCGACCAACGAAGCGGATGTGCTGGCGCGTGCGGATTACGGCGGCCCGGTGACGGCGATTGTCGGCAAGGATACCGCCATCGGCACGCAATTCCACCCGGAGAAGAGCCAGCGTTTCGGGCTGGCTTTGATTTCGAATTTTTTGAAATGGAAGCCGTGATTCTCTTTCCTGCCATCGATTTGAAGAACGGCCAGTGCGTGCGTCTTGAACAGGGCGACATGGCGCGCGCGACCGTGTTCAATCTCGATCCCGCGGCACAGGCGCGCAGCTTTGCCGCCCAGGGATTCGAATATCTCCATGTGGTGGATCTCGACGGCGCCTTTGCCGGCAAGCCGATGAACGCGCAGGCGGTCGAGGCGATGCTGAAAGCGGTCACCATGCCGGTGCAGCTCGGCGGCGGCATCCGCGATCTGAAAACGGTTGACGCCTGGCTGGCAAAAGGCGTTGCGCGGGTGATTATCGGCACCGCGGCGGTGCGTGATCCCGAACTGGTCAAGGGGGCGGCGAAAAAATTCCCCGGCCGCGTCGCGGTGGGCCTCGACGCGCGCGACGGCAAGGTCGCGGTCGAAGGCTGGGCGGAGACCTCGCAGGTCACCGCGCTCGAAATCGCGCGGCGTTTCGAGGATGCCGGCGTCGCCGCGATCATCTTTACCGACATTGCGCGGGACGGTCTCTTGAAGGGTCTCAATCTCGACGCCACCATTGCGCTTGCCGAACGCATATCGATCCCGGTCATCGCCTCCGGCGGCCTTGCGTCCATCGGCGATGTGAAAGCCTTGCTGCAGCCGCGCGCCAAAAAACTTGCCGGCGCGATTGCCGGCCGCGCGCTTTACGACGGACGCCTCGATCCTGCGGCCGCGCTGGCGCTGATCCGTAACGCCCGCGCGGCGGCGTAGAGCATGATCCGGAAAAGTGGGAACCGGTTTTCCGAAAAGATCATGCTCAGATAGAGAGTCTTGGAGTCCGAGATGTTCAAGGTGCGCGTGATTCCCTGTCTCGACGTCAAGGACGGCCGGGTGGTCAAGGGCGTTAATTTTGTTGATCTGCGCGACGCCGGCGATCCCGTCGAAGCGGCGGTCGCCTATGACGCCGCCGGCGCCGACGAGCTCTGCTTTCTCGATATCACGGCGACCCATGAAAATCGCGGCATCATGCTGGATGTGGTACGGCGCACGGCGGAGGCCTGCTTCATGCCGTTGACGGTGGGCGGCGGCGTGCGCACCGTGGATGACATCAAGACCCTGCTGCGATCCGGCGCCGACAAGGTTTCGATCAACAGCGCGGCCGTCAGCCGCCGCGAATTCGTCAAGGAAGCCGCCGAGAAATTCGGCGATCAGTGCATCGTGGTGGCGATCGATGCCAAGCGGGTGAAGCGCGGCGGCGGGTCGGAGCGCTGGGAAATCTTCACCCATGGCGGGCGCAATTCCACCGGGATCGATGCCGTCGAATATGCCCAGGAGGTCGTTTCGCTCGGCGCCGGTGAAATCCTGCTGACCTCGATGGACCGGGACGGCACCAGGCAGGGGTTCGATATCCCGCTCACGCAGGCCGTGGCCGACAGCATCGCCGTCCCGGTGATCGCTTCCGGCGGCGTCGGCAATCTCGACCATTTGGTGGCTGGTATCCGGGAAGGGCATGCCACCGCGGTGCTCGCGGCCTCGATCTTTCATTTTGGCGAATTTACCATACGTGAAGCGAAGGATCATATGGTCCGCGCCGGTCTGCCGATGCGGCTCGATCCCTGACGACTCTTTGTGACAGAAGTGCTACATCCCCAAGGGGATGGGCCCTTCCTTGCGGGCCGGGTATTGAGTTCAGGCGATGTCGCGTTTCACGATCCATGATCTGGCCACCACCATCGATGCCCGCGCGGCGTCGGGAGGCGAGGCGTCCTACACCCGCAAGCTTTTGGACAAGGGTGCGGAGCATTGCGCCAAGAAGTTCGGCGAAGAAGCGGTGGAAACCGTGATCGCCGCGGTCGAGAATGATCGCGACCATCTCATCGCCGAAAGCGCGGACCTGCTGTTTCACTTCCTGGTGCTTTTGAAATCGCGCGGCGTGAAGCTCGAGGACGTCGAGGCCGCCCTCGCGCAGCGCACGACAATGTCGGGCCTTGAAGAGAAGGCCGCGCGCAAGCGCGATTAGAGGGCGTCGCTCATGGACATGCGGGCAACCGACCAACAGTATAATCCGTATCGGATATTCTCCCGGGAACAGTGGGCGCGGCTGCGCGATGACACACCGATGACGCTGGATGCCGACGAGGTCGCGAAGCTGCGCTCGATGCACGACCGGCTCGATCTCAGGGAGGTCGAGGAGATTTACCTGCCGCTGTCGCGGTTGCTGTCGATCTATGTCGATGCCATGCAGCGATTGTATTTCGCGCAACGACGCTTTCTCGGCATCGAAGACCGCAAGATGCCCTACATCATCGGCGTCGCCGGATCGGTGGCGGCGGGTAAATCCACCACCGCGCGCGTGCTCCAGGCGCTCTTGGCGCGATGGTCGCCGCGGCCGAAGGTTGATATGGTGACAACCGACGGCTTTCTGTATCCCAATGCGGTGCTCGAGCGCCAAGGCCTGATGCAGAAGAAGGGCTTTCCGGAGAGCTACGACCTGCCGACGCTGCTGGCGTTCCTGAGCGACATCAAGGCGGGGCGGCGGCCGGTGCGTGCGCCGGTCTATTCGCATTTGACCTACGACATCATTCCCAACGAATGGATCGAGGTTGACAGGCCGGACATCCTGATCGTCGAAGGCGTCAATGTCCTGCAGACCGGGCGGCTTCCGCGCGACGGCACGGCTGTTCCGGTGGTTTCGGACTTCTTCGATTTCTCGGTCTATATCGACGCCGAGGAAGCGGTGCTGCGCGACTGGTATGTCCGGCGTTTCCTGACGCTGCGCGACACCGCGTTTCACGATCCGCGATCCTATTTCAGTCGCTATGCACTGCTTTCCGACGAGGAAGCCACCGCAACCGCGCTGGCGATCTGGGAACGCACCAACCTCGCCAATCTCGAGGACAATATTTTGCCGACGCGGCCGCGTGCGACATTGATCCTGAAAAAGGGCGCGGACCATGTGGTTGAAACGGTGGCGCTGCGGCGGCTGTAGCCTCCCTCTATCTATTTGCACCATACGCCGCGGCCGATCGGTTGATTAAGCCGCCGTCGTGGCGCCGCGCTTTGGTTCATCGGTTATTTCAGCGCCAGCGGCTTTTCCTCGTCGAGGAAGCCCATCAACTCGTGGAAGAATTGCATGCGGTTCTTTTCCATCATCACCGTATGCGTTCCCTCGCTGAGTTCGATCAGCCGCTTGTACGGCGTGTTCTTCAACTGCGCGAAATAGCCCTGCGCCAGATAGCTCGGAAGATCGGCGTCCCATTCGGCGTGTAAAATCAGCGTCGGGACGGTGATCTTGCCGGGATCGTACAGGGCCTTGCCGGCGCTCCAGGTGTTCAAGCCGTCTTCCATGACGCCGTTCGGGGCGCGCAGCATCGGCGGATTCTGCTTTGATGCCTCGGGATCGGTTGCCCAGGTGGCGTCGGCCCAGGCATCGAACACGCCGGGCGGAATCAGATCCGCCTGCTTGTCTTCGGCGACGCCCTTCAGCCAGCGGGCCTTGGCTGACTCTTTCGACACCAGCCGGTAAGCGCCCAGCGGCGGCGCATTGGCGGCAACCGGCGCCGGCGGCTCGGTCCGGATCCACTGCGGCGCGTAGAGTACGAGCCGGTTGACCTTGTCATTGTGCTCGCTGGTGTAGAGGCCGGCGATCGAAGTGCCCCACGACCAGCCCATGACGTCGATCTTCGCGACCTTGCGTTTTTTCAGGATGTAATCGACCGCTGCGCCGAGGTCGTGCGCCGCGACCTTGGTCGAGACGATCGGCTTGTTCGCCTCCGGCGGCTGGCTCATTTCGGCGGGCCGGGTCGAGTGGCCATAGCCCCTGACATCGACCAGATAGACGTCATAGCCGCGCGCCGCGATCAAATCCATCATCGAGACGCCTTCGATCGGCAGATCGAACGCGGTCTCGGCCGGATAGGTCGCGCCGTGCACGAACAGCAGGATCTTGTCCGGCGATGATTCCTTGCCGGCCGGATGCTTGTTGCGCACGAACAACTGGATCCCCGCGTCCCCCGATGGGATCATGGTGTCGGTCGATTCCAGCTTTGGCTCCTTCGCCTGCGCAGGGATGCCTGCGAGCGCGGTCGCGACGAGGCACGCCAAGGAAATCTGAAAAAGTCGGCTGGTCATCGAAGTCCTCCCGGGACGTTTTCTTCTTGGACGTTTTCTTGGACGTTTTCTTAAACGTTTTCTTGGGCCACTCGCCCGGTGGACTCGTATTTCAGTTCGCTGATGCGGACGCGATGCTCCGCGCATGCTCGGTGGAATCGCCGGATGCGTCAAGAGTAGCGTCGGCGCGGCATCGCTTCGCGCGGGATCAGGCGGCGAGATGCCGCGAGGCGGCCAGGCCCTCCAATGCGTCGGTCAATTTTTCGCGATCGAGCGGCTTGATCAGGAAACCGTCCATGCCGGCTTCGAAACAGGCGTACCGATCTTCCACCAGCGTGTTCGCGGTCAGAGCGAGGATCGGCGTCTGGCGGCCGGGTTGTCCGGCTTCGCGGGCGCGGATGCGCTTGGTGGTTTCGATGCCGTCGAGCTGCGGCATCTGGATGTCCATCAGCACCAGATCATAGGGTGTATCAGCGGATCTCGCCGCAAGCCACGATTCCAGCGCCTCTTCGCCATTGGTGGTGATGACGGCATGATGTCCGAGCCGGGTCAACAGCGAGCGCATCAACAGCGCGTTGATCTCGTTGTCTTCGGCCACCAGCACCGAGAGGCCGCGCGCCGCCGCGCCCGGTGGCGTCTCCGGTTGGTCGGAACACCCAAGCAGCGTGTCGTCCGCCAAGCCTGATGCGACAAGGCCTGGCCCGACAAGATTCGGCGCGGCTATTTCCGGCGCCAACGTCAAGCGGGCCGCGAGCGACGCCGCGCGCAACGGCTTGACCAGATAACCCGTGAAAGCCGACACGGAGGAGAGTCGAAGTTCATGCCGCGTCGCCGGCGTAAACATGATGATGCGCTGCGTCGCATGGGCACGCGCCGTCTCACCCAGCAACGCGACCGGTTCGGCGCCGAGCGCGCGATCCAGCAGAACCGCGTGCCAGGAACGCTCGGGCAACAAGGCCAGCGCGACGTCGATATCGGAAACCACGCAGGTCTGGCCGCCCCAGCGCTGCAGCCGCCGCGCGACCAGCGAAGCCTCGATACCCTGGGGTGACACCAGCATGATCGACTGGCCGGACAAATCCGGTACCGCAAACGCCTGTTGTCCGCTGCCGTTGCTGTCGGAGGCGGCCAGCGGAATCGACACTTCGAATGTCGAGCCTGTGCCCGGCTGGCTCTGCAGCGTGATGCGGCCGCCCATGCGCTTGACGATCCGCTCCGAGATGCTCAAGCCCAGGCCGGTGCCGCCATAGCTGCGGGCGATGCGTTCGTCGGCCTGTTCGAATTCGCGGAAAATCCGCTGCTGGGCTTCGGGCGCGATGCCGATCCCGGTGTCGCGCACCAGGAAGCTGATTTCATTGGGCCAGATGCCGGGCTCGACGATCAGCGCGACGCCGCCGGTCGAAGTGAACTTGATGGCGTTGCCGGCGAGATTGAGCAGCACCTGGCGCAGCCGCGCGGCGTCGCCGATCACTTCCGCCGGCAACCGTTCGTCGACATAGGCGGCGATTTCGAGCTTTCGGGCCTGCGCGCGCGGCGCCAGCAGTTCGGTGATACCCTCGATCAACGCGGCCAGCGCGAAGGGGCGATGTTCGAGGTCGATCTTGCCGGCTTCGATCTTGGAATAATCCAGCAGCTCTTCGATCAGGGCCAGCAAGGCATCGCCGGAGGTTTTCACCGCTTTGGCATAGGTCATCTGCTCCGGCGTCAGCGGCGTATCCAGCAGCAACCCGCTCATGCCGATGATGCCGTTCAGCGGCGTGCGAATTTCGTGGCTGGCCATCGCCAGAAAGCGGGATTTGGCGCGGTTGGCGGCATCGGCCTGATCGCGGGCGTCGCCGAGCGCGCGTTCGGTCTCGGTGCGGTCGGTGACGTCGCGGCCGACGGATTGCATTTCCGCGGGGCTGCCCGCATCGGATCGAACCAGGCCTTCGCGCCAGGCGATCCATCGCGGTCCGAGTTCGGTGGCGATCCGCTGGTCATGAATTCGCGTGCCGTTCGACTCCAGCGCGGTGTCGCCCTGCTCGAGGACCTCGAGCGTAAAGGCACTGCCGATCAGCGCGCTGCGCGGTTGCCGGGCGAGTTCGCAATAGGCGTCGTTGACGAAGGTGATGCGGCCATCGGCATCGCGCAGCACGATCAGGTCGCCCTGCGATTCGAACAGGCTACGGGCGCGTTCCTCGGCTTCCTTCAATTCCCAATTGCGATCGGCCAATGCTTCATTATGCATCGCGATCTTGCGGAGCCGCTTGCGCATGAACCGCAGCCGCATGCTCAGCGTCGCCAGCGCGACGCAGGCGATCGCGAACAGGAAGCTCGCGCCGATCGCAAAGGCGTGGGGGTTGTAGCCGGATTGTTCGGACCGGCTTCCGGCGATGAATCCATACGCGCCGCCGAAGGCCGCGGAAAAGATCATGAACGAGCGGAGCACCGCCATGATCCAGGAATGACGCCGCTGGAAGCGGCGGATGCGTAACTTGATCCGGATAACCCGTCCGACCATCGCCGACTACCCTGGGTTTGCGCCGCGATTGCTTCGCGGGATCAGGCATTTGCGGCTGCCCCGATTCGCGTCGTTTGCTTGGGCGAGACGATGCCGTGGCGACCTTGCGAAGTACTTGCGAACCGGGGGCATGGCGCCGTCCGGTGAGAACATGGTTGACGAAACGTTAACACCCAATTCAGAGCGACGCGGCGTCCAGCGGATGATGCCCGACGGCGGCGCCGACGACGAGCGCGGCCGCGTCGCGCACGCTGAAGGTCTTCGAGCGGACGAAAATCCGGTAATCGGCGGGACCGTCATGCGAGAGATAGATCACGGGCGCGCCGCCGGCGGGATCGGCGGAGATCGCCACCAATCGCGTCGCGGCATTGGCCTCGCAGGCGCCTGATTCGGCGCTGTCGATGTCATCGACCACGGCGAAATCCGCGGCCTCGGGGCTCTCCGAGATCTGCACCCGCACGGTCGCGGCGGCCGGATCGTCGGTGAAAGCAACATGAAGATCGGCATGCCAGGGCATCGACGCGATCTGCACCGATGTGTCGGCGACGGCAATGCAGGGATGCGCGCCGGGCAACAACCCGCCGCGCGCAAACACGGCCGCGACGATCAATGGAATGGAAGAGGCCAGAATCCTGAAACGCAACATCAAACGCTACTCACTGTTCCCAAGCCCGCGCGGCGTGGGGCTTATGGTTGGCAGACCGTAAACAAAACTCGTTACCGCCGGGTTGACGCGGGGTGGGCGGCCCAATCTCAACGTCGTCCCCGCGCACGCGGGGACCCATAAACACCTCAGTTCAAATTGAGCACAGGTCGTTCGGCACCGCGCTAAAACGCCAAGCCGCGGGGTATGGGTCCCTGCGTTCGTTTCGCAGGGACGACGCGGGGAGGGGTGCCCAAGTGCAATTCGATTTTCAAACAGCCCATTTCACATGCGACCGCGATCTCGCCGCGCATCCGCGCGAGTTTTGCCAGCAAGTTTCGCCCCAAAGAAAGAGGGGGCAGGGAATGCCGGGCGCCTGGTGCGCCCGCAGCCGCGCGTGGTGTGTAGAAAGCACGCGCGTTAGTCACCACGGTCACACCGGAAACACCCGGCATTC
>Ga0210396_10005047_pt1 | contig 12827 bp, 10 predicted proteins | sample IncBWH17OmetaG_FD_155466 | JGI IMG/M metagenome (GOLD analysis project Ga0210396, IMG submission 155466) | Forest soil microbial communities from Barre Woods Harvard Forest LTER site, Petersham, Massachusetts, United States - Inc-BW-H-17-O ...
GGCGGGACCGTTGGAGAACGGCCCCCATCGAGCGGCACGGTTGTGCTGGACGTGGAGCAGGGTGGAATCGTGGTGCCGTCTTTCGCAGGCAAAAGCGTGCGCGGCGCTATTGAACTGGCGCAGGACAGCGGTCTCGATTTGGACGCGGTCGGCAGCGGCCTGGCTCGGGAACAATCTCCGGCGGCCGGTTCGCATGTCACAACGGGAGCCCGAGTGACGGTGACTTTCGGCCGCTAAGAAGCCTCACGTAGCCACGGACGCCTCGTCCGGGGTGGCACGGAGGATGCTGGCCTCTACGCTCAAGACGTTGAGTTAAGGTAAGCTCACAGTAGAATTTCATGAACTTCACTCAGCTCCTCCATGGTGCGGAAATCCTCGCCCAGAGCGGTAACCCGAGTGTCACGGGCTTGGAATACGACTCGCGGCTGATAAAGCCAGGCGATGCGTTGATTGCTATGCGAGGCGAAAGCAGCGATGGGAACAAGTTCATCGACAAAGCGATCGCGGCAGGGGCAGTCGCAGTTATCACCGATTCTGCAAATGAGGCACCGCGCGAAGGAGTCGCATGGGTGCAAGTGCCCCACGGACGCCGTGCGCTCGCCCGGCTAAGTGCCAATTTTTATAAACGACCCGCCGAGCGCCTGGCGATTACTGGCATTACTGGCACGAATGGAAAAAGCACTACAGCATTTCTGCTGGAAGCGATTTTCTCGGCGGCCAATCGCAAGAGCGCACTGATTGGCACGATCGAATATCATGTGGCCGGAAAGGTTCTGCCAGCGCCGCATACAACGCCTGAAGCGCTCGACTTGAACCGTATTTTGGCTGAGGCTCTAGGCAATGGCGCGACGGAAGCCATCATGGAAGTTTCATCGCACGCTCTCGCGCAACAACGAGTTTATGGAATTCCGTTCGACGTAGCCGTGTTCACCAATTTCACCCGGGACCACCTCGATTATCATCACAACATGGAGGAATATTTCGCTGCCAAGCAGATTCTCTTCGAAGGCTGTGGCACGGATCCGCCTCGCGCTGCCGTAATTAACGTCGAGGATGAATACGGTCAAAAGCTGGTAAGAGTCAGCAGGAAACGCGGTTCTGAGGTTTTGACTTACGGATTAACGACCGGCGACCTGCATGCGGACGAGGTCGACATCACACCGCGAGGTACGCGTTTTGATTTGGTTACGCCTGAAGAAACCGTTCCCGTCTTTTCGCCGCTGATTGGCCGCGTGAATGTCTACAACATTCTTGCCGCGTCGGGCGCGGCTTATATGCGTTCGTGTAAGCCTGATGCGATCGCCAGCGGTATCGCTTCACTGGCCCGCGTCCCCGGTCGTTTTGAGCGCGTGGAGTGTAAGCAGCCTTTCACCGTAGTTGTGGATTACGCACACACCGACGATGCACTGCGCAACTTGACCTCGTTGGCACGAGAGTTTGTCCAACATGCAAGACAGAAGGGACGCGTCATAACCGTATTTGGCTGCGGCGGCGATCGCGATCGCGCCAAGCGTCCCTTGATGGGGGAGGCTGCCGGGCGCGGCAGTGACTTCGTGGTGCTGACTTCCGACAACCCCCGCAGCGAGGATCCGCGGGCGATTATTAACGACGCAATGGTAGGTTTGCAGCGCTGCGGTGTCAAATACATAGTACAGCCCGACCGGAAAATGGCGATCGCTCTTGCGATCGGCGAGGCTGCGCTGGGCGACATTGTCTTGATTGCGGGCAAGGGACACGAAAAAGTGCAGGTCACGCGCGAAGGCTCAATTCCATTCGACGACGCAGAAGTGGCTCGCGATATTCTGCGTGATGCCGGCTACCACTGCGACGCCGCAAATGCAGCCGCTGGGCAGAGATCATGAAACTGCCACTTGCTCGCGTTGCCGAATTTATTTCTGCGGCGGGTCAGTTCGACCGCGACGCGGTGGCGCAGGGCTATTCCATCGATTCCCGCACTATACAGCCGGGAGAGCTTTTCTTCGCGGTCAAGGGCGAGCGCATGGACGGCCACGATTTTATAAGTCAGGCGCAAAACAGCGGAGCAGTCGGCGCAGTCGTCCGTCAAGACGAACTAAGTCGCTACCCTTCCACCGCTGGCTTAATGACTGTCGACGACACGCTGGTGGCCTTGCAGACGCTGGCCAGCGCGGTTCGGCGGCTCTGGGGAAAACCCTTGATCGGAATAACCGGATCGACGGGAAAAACTACGACCAAAGAAGCAATTGCCCATGTTCTAGCGGCTCGTTTCCGCGTGCTGAAATCTGAAGGCAACTTCAATAATCATTTTGGTCTTCCCCTGATGCTGCTCAAGATCGAACCGGGACACGATCTGGCTGTCATCGAAATGGGCATGTCTCACGCGGGCGAAATTGCTGCACTTGCGAAAATCGCACAGCCTGAAATTGGTGTAGTAACAAATGTAGCGCCGGTTCACTTGGAGTATTTCGATTCAGTGGCAGGGATCGCACGCGCTAAATACGAACTGATTGAAGCTCTTCCCGCTAGCGGAACCGCGGTGCTGAACGCCGATGATGAATATGTTTCGCAGTTCGGCCGCGATTTCAAAGGAAAGATAGTTTTCTATGGCTTGCGGGCGACGGCGGATGTCCGGGCTGAAAACATTCAATCGCGAGGATCGGAGGGATCCGCGTTCGATCTTGTGGTTGGAAGTTGTCGGGAAAAAGCGGTTCTGAATCTCGTCGGCACGCACAACGTTTACAACGCTCTCGCAGCGGTTGCCGTGGCTTTGGAGCGACGGATGTCACCTTCCGAAGCCATTTCCGCACTGGCGACTCTTGTTTCGGCAGACAAGCGCGGACAGGTCGTCAAAGTGGGTAACGTTACGGTGATCAACGATTGCTACAATAGCAATCCAAAAGCGCTGGAGGCCATGGTCGACGCACTGGCGGCGATGCCCGCAAAACGGAGGATTGTAGTCGCGGGCGCAATGCTCGAACTCGGCCCGGCGGGAGAAGAGCTTCATCGCCAAGCGGGACGCCATATTGGCGGCAAGAAGATCGACTCCCTTTTGGGAGTGCAAGGTCAGGCCGAGCAAATGGTTGAAGCTGCGCAGCAAGCTGGGATACCCGCGCTTTATGTCGCCACGCCGGAAGAAGCCGGAGAATGGCTCTCCCGCGAAACCCGGGACGGAGACGTGGTATTGCTTAAGGCGTCACGCGGGGTGAAACTGGAGAAGGCACTCGAGAGGTGGCAGTCGCAACAGTCATCAGTCGTCCGTCATTAGTCGCAGGTGCGAGCGACGAATGGCAACGACCAAAGACGAAACGGAGGCTGATTGCTTTACTGGCTGTTGTACGAAAAATTATTCCACTATTTTCCGCCGTTTCGTATTTTCCGTTATTTGACCTTTCGTACCGCGTTTGCCAGCCTCACAGCGCTGTTTACCGGACTAATCGTCGGCCCACTTGTTATCAATCGTCTTCGCGAATTTCAGATCGGACAATACATCCGCGAAGAAGGCCCTAAAGCTCACCAGAAAAAAGCCGGCACTCCAACCATGGGCGGCTTGCTGATCGCTATCTCCATCGTGATTCCAACTCTTTTGTGGGCTGACTTGAGCAACCGCTTTGTCTGGATTGCTGTGCTTGCCACCTCAGCCTTTGCCGCGATCGGCTTCAGTGACGACTACATTAAAGTTGTCAATCGGCGGAATTTGGGGTTGACCGCCAAAGCAAAAATTGGTTTTCAAATTGCCGCCAGCGTTCTGGTCGCGGTTGCCCTAATCGCCATGCAGACGCGCGGCCTCTATTCGACCAAGCTGCTCGTACCTTTTGTTAAACAATTTAGGCCCGACTTAGTGATCGGAAGCCTGGAACGCTATCCGCATTTGTGGCCTTTGGCTTTTCTGCCGTTTATCGGTTTCGTGGCGCTAGTGATCGTCGGATCGAGTAACGCAGTGAACCTGACTGATGGCTTGGATGGCCTGGCTATCGGCTGCACCGTAATCGCCGCCGGCGCTCTAGCCGTCCTCACCTACGTCAGCGGCCACGCTACCTTCGCCTCCTATCTCGAACTCGAGCGCATGCCGCAGGTCGGAGAATTGACCATTTTCTGTGGCGCCATGGTGGGTGCGGCGATCGGCTTCCTTTGGTATAACGCCCATCCTGCGGAAGTTTTTATGGGAGACGTAGGCTCGCTGGCTCTTGGAGGCGCAATCGGTACAGTGGCAGTCATGATCAAGCAGGAACTGCTGCTGCCCTTTATCGGCGGCGTGTTCGTCATCGAGGCCATTTCCGTGATCCTGCAGGTCGCATCCTACAAACTTCGCAAGAAGCGTATCTTCAAGATGGCGCCCATTCATCATCATTTTGAATTGCTGGGTTGGTCGGAGTCGAAGATCATTGTGCGTTTCTGGATTGCGTCGCTGGTGTTCGCGCTATTCGCATTGACAACGCTGAAGTTAAGATAGGCCTTACCACAGAGACACAGAGTCACAGGGGAACAGGATCTTTTCAGGCCGGCGTGCCAATGATCGAATTGGATTTTTCTTGCTTGTGTTCTCTGTGACTCTGTGTCTCTGTGGTGAAATAGAATCCGATGGACGTCAACAACAAACGCGTGCTCGTGGTCGGCCTGGGTAAGTCAGGCGTGGCCTCGGCGCTTTTCTTGAAGGCGAAAGGCGCGCGGGTTACGGTTTCTGACAGCAAGCCCCAAGACCAGTTGAAAGAGCAGATTCCAGTGCTGCTCGATAATGGCATTGCAGTCGAAACCGGAGGACACGGCGAGCGCACTTTCGGTGGACAGGATCTGATCGTGGTGAGCCCGGGCGTCCCAACGGATTCGCCGCCTCTGGTGCAGGCGCGAGCTCTTGGCGAAAACGTAATTGGCGAAGTTGAACTTGCAGCTCAGTTTTTTCCCGGGCGCATTGTGGCGATTACCGGCTCCAATGGCAAAACCACAACCACGACTCTAATGGGCGAAATCATCACCTCTGCCGGATATCGCGCTGCCGTTGGCGGCAACGTCGGCACTCCCGCGATCTCGCTGGTGGAAGCAGCGACTGCCGACACGATTGCGGTTTTGGAAGTTTCAAGTTTTCAACTGGAAACCATTCAAACTTTTCGGCCACAGGTCGCGGTGGTTCTCAACGTAACTCCTGACCATCTCGACAGGCATCGCACCTTCGCTGCCTACGCGGATGCCAAAGCGCGCATCTTCGAAAATCAGCGCGCAGGAGACTTTACCGTGCTTAATGCTGACGACCAGACTTGCGTCGAATTGGCAGCGCGCACTCGGGCACAAGTCTTCTGGTTCAGCAGGACGGCCGAGGTGAAACAAGGCGCGTTTGTGCGCGAAGGAAGAATTCTCTTTCGCGACGCCAGCGGTCAAAAAGAGATCATGCTGGTCTCGGAAATTCCTTTGAAGGGCGCGCACAACGTGGAAAACGTTCTGGCTGCGGTGTGCGTGGGAGCATTGCTCGGCTGCGAACCTGACCGTATCCGCACGGCCGTCCGCAATTTTAAGGCTGTGGAACATCGGCTGGAACATGTGGCTACGATCGACGGCGTAGACTACTACAACGATTCGAAGGCCACCAACGTCGACGCTACCATCAAAGCGATCGAGTCTTTCCCGGCGAATATCCACCTCATACTCGGCGGCAAGGATAAAGATAGCGACTACGCCGTTTTGAACGATCTGCTCCGGAAGCGTGTCAAGCACGTCTACACTATCGGGGCCGCGGCGGCGAAGATCGAATCGCAAATCGTTTCTTCGAAGAACGGCGGTCCTGAAATCGACCATGCCGAAACTCTGGAAACCGCAATTCGACATGCGGCCGAAGTTGCCAAGCCAGGCGATGTCATTTTGCTCGCTCCCGCATGCGCCAGCTTCGACCAATTCCGCAATTACGAACACCGCGGAAAGGTGTTCAAACAAGTGGTAAGCAGTTTGGCGGTTCAGGCGAACCAAAAGAGTTAAATCCTTCCCCAAAATCGTCTCCGAAAAGTCTCGGTGTCAGCTTGTCTCCGTGGTGAAATGAAATCCTCTTTATGGCGAAGCGTGTCGCTGTCGATAGCTGGCTGTTCACCGTCACTCTGCTCTTGATTTTTATAGGGCTGGTTATGGTTTTCAGCGCGTCGGCGGTGATGGCGAAAGAACGATACGGCTCCGGATATTTTTTCCTTCTGCGGCAACTGGGATGGGCGACCGGGGGAATTCTGGCAATGGTCGTGGCGACGAAAATTGATTACCGTCGCTACAAGCATCCGGCGGTGGTCTTTTCTTTGCTTGGCTTCACCACCTTGATGCTAATTTCGGTCTTCTTCCTTGATCGCGCTCACCATACCCATCGCTGGTTTCATTGGGGACCATTTTCCTTCCAGCCCTCGGAAATGGCCAAACCTGCTCTCATTCTGTTTTTGGCATTTTTTCTTGAAAGCCGCACGAAATCAATGAAAGATTGGCGGAACACGATTTTGCCGGCGGTTGTGCCCACCGTATTATTTATCGCCCTGATCGTTTTCCAGCCCGATCTAGGTACGGCGATAGCATGTGCTGCAATCACGGGCTGCGTTCTCTTTGTGGCAGGACTCGATTTGCGCGTGCTTGCTTACGCGTTTGCGGCGTCGCTGCTGCCGCTATATTTTCTGATCTTCCACGTAGCCTATCGGCGCGACCGCATTCTCGCCTTTCTCGATCCATACTCAGATCCTCAAGGCCGCGGCTTTCACATCATTCAGTCGTTGATCGCGGTGAGCACCGGCGGAATTACCGGTGTCGGCCTGATGGAAGGTAAACAAAAACTTTTTTATCTGCCCGAGCCTCACACCGACTTCATCTTTGCGGTCACAGCCGAGGAAGTCGGACTGGTGGGGGCGCTGATAATCGTGCTGCTATTCGCGGTTTTCCTGTGGCGCGGCATTCGCACCGCTCTGCGAACCGAGGACATGTTCGGGCGCTTTCTAGCGGTGGGAATCACGAGCATGATCGTGGTGCAGGCTTTCATTAACATTAGCGTCGTGCTCGGGATGATGCCGACGAAAGGTATACCGCTGCCGCTGGTTTCTTATGGCGGATCTTCTCTGATGGTCACGTTAGCGTGCATAGGCGTGCTGCTGAATATTTCCAAACAAGCTGAATAGCTAACTGTGACTACGTGAGGACGGCCGCCCCCGGCTGTCCGGCCGAGCGAAGCTCGGCAAGATGCGGAATGTTGCGTTCAATTGCGCCATGCAGCTAAAGGGTTAACTGCTCGCAGCGTCCGTGCTTCAGTTCCGGTTTATAGTCACTGCATGCGCGCCATATTAGCGGGAGGCGGAACCGGCGGACACGTGATTCCCGCGCTGGCCATCGCTCAGCAACTTCAGAAAGACTATTCCGCCGAGGTGCTGTTTATTGGCACGGCTCGCGGAATCGAAAACCGGTTGGTGCCGGCTGCTGGGTTTCCTCTGCGCCTCGTTCAAGTCGGTGCGCTGAAGAATGTGAGCGTGGCCACGCGGGTGAAAACGGCACTCGACTTGCCACGTGCGGTATGGCACGCGCAGCGTATTCTCGCTGAGTTTCGTCCAGACATCGTGATCGGCGTCGGCGGGTACGCATCCGGCCCCGCCATGCTCGCGGCAGTTCTGCGGCGAATTCCCACCCTGGTATTTGAGCCTAACTTTGTTCCCGGATTCGCCAATCGACTGGTCGCGCCCCTGGTTTCAGGGGCAGCGGTCCACTTCGCCGAAACTGGACGTTATTTCCGCCGCTGCGAAGTTACTGGCGTCCCAGTGCGAGAAGCTTTTTTCCAGACCGCCAACAGTAACTCCGCAGACCTGAGGCCTACCCTGCTGGTTTTCGGTGGAAGCCAGGGCGCGCACGCCATCAATCAGGTGCTAATGGATTCGGTGGCGCAGTTGCGAACACGCATTCCTGGAATTCACATCGTCCATCAAACCGGCGAGCGTGATTATAATGACGCTCAAGCTGCCTATGCGAATTTGGGTGGTTCCGTCGAAGTGCATCGGTTTATCGACGATATGCCGGGATCGTTTGCCCAGACCAGTTTGCTTATTTGTCGCTCGGGCGCTAGTACCGTGGCAGAGGTAACGGCCGCAGGCAAGCCGGCAATCTTTGTGCCGTTCCCGCGGGCCGCTGACGATCATCAGAAACGCAATGCGGAAGCTTTGCAGCGGGCGGGCGCTGCGATAATGCTTGAGGAATCGAATCTGACGCGCGATAGCCTTGTGGAAACAGTTAGTTCTCTTTTCAGCGATCCAGCGCGGCTGGAGCAAATGGGCGAGGCGGCGCGCAAGCTATCTCACCCAAATGCAGCCCGTGATATCGCGGCCATGGCGGCTCGGCTGACAGGAAAGAAGAGCTAGCCACAGATTTGTACGATTGTCCAGAATTAATCCTATGTTACATCCGCGTTTATCCGCGCAATCCGTGGCGAAGAAGTTAACTTAATGTTTGCGAAAATTCAGCGAATTCATTTTGTCGGGATCGGCGGCATCGGCATGAGCGGTATCGCCGAGGTGCTGCTGAATCTTGGATACAAAGTTTCCGGCTCCGATCTGAAGGCCTCATCGGTCACGCAACGCTTAGCTAGCTTGGGCGCGGCAGTATTCGAGGGGCACCGCGCGGAAAATATATCAGGGGCCGAAGTTGTCGTGGCCAGCTCGGCCATCGCGATCGACAACCCAGAAGTATGCCAGGCTCACAGTCTCCATATTCCCGTAATCCAGCGCGCCGAGATGCTGTCCGAACTTATGCGTTTGAAATACGGCATCGCCATCGCTGGAATGCATGGCAAGACCACAACTACTTCCATGGTCGCGGCCGTATTAGCGGGCGGTGGACTTGATCCCACGGTGGTCGTCGGTGGGCGAGTCGACGCCATGGGATCGAACGCGCGCCTTGGGAAATCGCAATATCTGGTGGCCGAGGCCGATGAGAGCGACCGTTCTTTTCTCAAGCTGTCGCCCATTCTGGCCGTGGTCACAAATATCGATCGCGAGCACATGGACTGCTATCGCAACATGCGCAATGTGAAGCGCGCATTTCTGGACTTCATGGATCGCGTTCCTTTTTATGGGATGGTGGTAGTTTGCAACGATGATCCAATACTGCGCCGCATGCTTCCGCAGATTCAGCGCCGGACTGTCACCTACGGCACGCGACGCGGGTCTGACTTTCATATCAAACCCGGTGAGTGCATGCTCAGTCCCGGAGAATACCGGCCCACCAACCATTTTGAAATAACTTTTCATCGAAAATCTTTAGGCGAGTTTCGCCTGCACGTTCCAGGGGTACACAACGTACTGAACGCCACGGCCGCGATAGCGGTAGGCATCGGCCTTGACATCAACGTCGAGCAGATTCGGACAGCTCTTGAGAGTTTTGGTGGCGTCGACCGTCGTTTTCAGTTACGAGGCACAGCCGACGGAATCAGCGTGATCGATGATTACGGACATCATCCGACCGAGGTTCGGGCAACCCTGGCAGCGGCGCGGCAGTGCAGTTTTCGCAAGATTCACGTTGTATTCCAGCCGCATCGTTATACTCGCACGCAGTCGCTCATGAATGAATTCGGGCACGCATTTGAGGATGCGGACACTCTTTTCGTTCTCGACATTTATGCCGCCAGCGAAACGCCAATCGAAGGCATCACCGGAGAGGCCTTGGCCAAACGCATTCACGATGCTGGAAAGCATGAAGCGCATTACGCTGCGTCATTCGCCGAAGCCGTGGCAGCGGTCGCCTCCGCCGCGCGCGAAGGAGACATGATTCTCACCCTCGGAGCGGGCAGCGTATCGCAACTGGGGCCAATGATTCTGGAGGAACTGCAGGTCAGGCAGACCAAACTTGCGGAATCCCGATAGCAACGATATGGGAGCCTTTAGTTCCGTGCTTTAAGACCTCGGCTCCCTCAGATCAGCGTTTGTCATCCGAGCAAAGCGAGGGCTTGAGTCTTTTCCAGCTCAAGCAATCCCCAGCGAATCGGCTACACGATTGATGTAGTTGAACCACGCCGCAATCAGTGTGATTTGCAGGACGGCTTTATCGTCGAATCCCGCTCCCCGGAGTCGTTTGTGATCGTCTTGCGAGACCTTCGTCGCATCCCTGGTGAGTTTGACTACGTAATCCAGCATCACCCGTTCTGGCTCAGTGATGGCAGCGGTCGTATAGTCCTTCTGCAACGCTTCAACCAGGCCTTCGTCCAAAGTTACTCGACGCAGAAACTCTGCGTGTGAGTCGATTCAATAAACGCACCGGTTGGTCACGGAAACGATTGTGGCAATCATTTCGTGGTGACGTCGCGTTAACGGCAAGTCGGGCGACATGAGGACGCCGAAGGTTGCGAACGCATGGTATAGCGCCTCGGGAATCAAACTGTGCGAGGCGACGATCTCCGACGACCCTCCACCTGGCGACGGATGCACCGGCGTGGCATACTCCTTCGGATAAAGCAATTTCTGATCTTCCAAAGCCTGACGTAACTTCTCGTTAGCTTCTTCGAGCGGAACGGTGCGAATCCAAGCCATAACTTGCCTCTAACATGGGGTTTTCGTAGAATTTGTTTCCAAGTTCGCTAAGCATCACTGCCTGCAGTTGCCAAGATTCGCATTGTACACGGCGTTGAATGACGAATTCGTTCGCGGCTTACCCCGCCGAGGAGGATAGAGTCAATGAGTATCGTAGTATGGAAAGTAATGCGCCGACTGCCGAAACCGATGTTGCTGGTCTTGTTGTTCTTGCTGATGGTTGCAGTGTGCCGCGCTTAGTGAGCCTTCTCTTTACTTGTTCGCAGTGATTTCTGCCGGCCAAGGCAGTTTCATTGGCAGGTCTGCGCATCTTGTCCGCTGATTCGAAACAGATCGACAAAATGTTTCTGGGCATCGACGACGTAGAGGCACGAACCCTGCGAAATCCACAGTCCCGCAGCCTGGGTCAGATTTGCCGCTTTGACGTTGGCGAGATCAAACGTGTATAGACGCCGCCCGTCGCGAGCGAAGACCTCAATCCGATCAAGAACTGGATCGCTTACATAAATGTTACCTTGGTCGTCGACTGCCAAACCGCTGCGGCCGTCAGCGTAGGCGAGGTTGATGGCCCTCCGGAAATGTAGCGCGGTATCAAAAACCTGGATGCGGGTGTTGCCGGCATCGAGTACAAACAGTTCTTTATCATGAATGACTGCCTGGGTGGGAAGTTTGAAGTCGCCGGGAAGGTTGCCGCCTCCGCGCTTGCCGGCCTTGGCAACCAATCGGCCCCGCTTGTCCAGAACAATAATCATGTGCCGGTGCATATCGCAGACATAAAGGTTTCCGGTTGTGTTATCGACGGCGATCCCGGCCGGACTTTCAAAGTAAGATTCATCACCACCGAGTTTTCCCAGGGTACGGCGAAATTTTCCTCCTGGGTCATAGACGAAGATGGTGCGGCTGAGTTCATCGGTCGCATACAGGTTGTCGTGATTGTCGACGGCGAGGGCGATAGGAGTGACCGATTGGCCGCGGTCCAGAAGACCATATTTTCCGTGCGCAAAATCGAAGACGTGTACGGCCTTTGCGCCGCGATCGGCAACGAACACCCGGCCGTTGGAATCGGTCGTGATGGCGGCGGGTGATTGCAACGTGTCCACGCGCGGTTCGTCGTCTTTGGGCCCAGCGATGATGTCTACGCTGCGATCCAGAATCGGATGTGATGTTTTTTTCACATCGTCGGCTGAGGAGAAGGCCCGCACAAAACTAAGGTTCGGTGATACCGGTTGCACACCGGTTTGCGCTGGTTGAACGGAGTCCGCGACGGGATAGTCCTCGGCCGCGATTCCAGGCGCAATGCCACATAGTAGGAAAAAGTAAAACAAAAACCGGATGGGCTTACCGACAGACACTGCCACTCACCTTGTTTCGATTTCAACCGAAGTCTTCGGAATGCGCACGCTCAGGAATCACAGCCAGATGTGACCTGCGTCACCAGTGCTTTTAATCCCACAAAACTATCCACGGTCTCTGCGCCAAAGCGAAGGTTCCCGAGCTACGGGATTCTTCAGCATAGCCTACGGATTCTCGTCGATGGCGAGCTCATCCTGACCGGAATAACGTCGATTAAACGCATTGAAGTTTGTCATCAGTTGCGAATCAGAACTATTTACGAGAGGAATCTATGTACCATCACATCAAGAAACTCATGTACACAGTAAATGTAGGCGCGCCCGATCCCCGTTTTGGAAACATGTTATTAGAGCAGTTTGGCGGAGCGAATGGCGAACTCGCGGCAGCGATGCAGTATTCGATTCAAGGTCTGAACTGTGAGGATCCTGATCGCAAAGACTTGCTGATGGATATCGGCACGGAAGAACTCAGTCATCTCGAGGTGGTTGGAACTCTGGCGCGCATGCACCTTAAACCAATGAAGAAGAATGGCGATGCCGCGGTGGAAGATCCGCTGATCGCGATTGCAGGCGGAGGCGGAGTTGGTTTGTTCAATTCCATGGGCGACGCGTGGACTGCCGACTACTTGAAAATCACCGGAGAATTGGATGTCGATCTGCGCAGCAATATTGCCGCCGAGGCGCGAGCCAAAATCGTTTACGAGCGGCTCATTAACTTTTGTGACGATCCCGGATCGAAGGATGCGCTTCAATTTCTGATGACCCGTGAAATCACCCATATGAAAGCGTTCTCCGCGGCGCTTGAAAGCCTGGGCAAGGATCCGTTCTCGATCGGACAGATTCCCCCGACGCCGGTACTGGTCAATCAGTATTTCAACGATTCGACCGGAGTTGGCGATGAGGGCGAAACTGATGCCCGTGGCCCTTGGAACGAAGGCGGTGACTGGGAGCTCGTAGAGCAGCCCGAACTCGAACAGGGAGTGGA
>Ga0210396_10005048_pt1 | contig 12824 bp, 10 predicted proteins | sample IncBWH17OmetaG_FD_155466 | JGI IMG/M metagenome (GOLD analysis project Ga0210396, IMG submission 155466) | Forest soil microbial communities from Barre Woods Harvard Forest LTER site, Petersham, Massachusetts, United States - Inc-BW-H-17-O ...
CCTCCGGGCGCGCCGGGGCCAAACGGTCCGCGCACGCAAACGCCCGCGCCCCAGCCTCCGCAGGTCGCTCAGAATCAGCCGCAGAATTTTCAGCAATCCGCGCCACAACAGCCGCCAAACACCAACCCTACGGCTCAACTGCAAACGCCTCGAGCCGATAGCAATCCATTTAAGATGGGCGGCGCGATGTCCGCGGGTGATGCCATCCAGGAAGCGGCACGCGCGGCGGCCGAACGACGCGGCGGCGGTGGTGGACAGGCAGGCGACTTCGGTCTCGGCACCGGCGCGCACGGGCGGCAACTGGGAGCGCTGGAAATACTTAGCGATACGCAGGGAGTCGATTTCGGTCCCTACCTGCAGCGCATTCTTCAGGACGTGAAAGAAAATTGGTATCGCATCATTCCCGAATCCGCGCAGATGAAAAAAGGCAAGCTGGCGATTGAATTTGCCATTACCAAAGATGGCAACGTTGCGGGTATGAAGCTGGTCGCAACATCGGGAGATACGGCTCTCGACCGCGCCGCCTGGGGCGGAATCACCGCGTCGAATCCATTTCCGCCGTTGCCCACCGATTTCGGCGGCCCGTATCTCGCCCTCCGGTTTCGCTTCTACTACAACCCAGACAAAGGCGAATTGGAATAACTTCGCTCAGTTATTCAGACGGTGAGCGAAAGGCTTGACCCAAGACCAACGGCTATCGACCGCCGACCGGTTCCCTACCATACCCTGCAGCGATTCTCATTCACCATCGGCGATCCTGCTTTGCAGTGAAACGCCTGCTGAAACTCCGGAATGTTCGAAATCACTCCGTTGGTGCGATATTTCTCCGGCGAATGCGGATCGACTGTTGCGCGCATGCGCTTAGTCTCGTCGCGCTCGTTCGAGCACCAGCTTTGTCCGTAGCCCACAAAAAATCTTTGGTCCGGAGTCAGGCCATCGATCGGTTGCAGATTCTGGCCCTGCGTGTCCTGTTTCCACGCCATGTAAGCCAGGATCAACCCGCCCACATCGGCGACATCTTCTCCCAGTGTCAACTTCCCGTTGATCTTTATGTCGTCAATGATCGTATAAGAAGAATACTGATCGGAGATGCAGGCTGCGCGTTTGGTGAATTCTTTTCCGTCGTCGTCAGTCCACCAGTCGCGCAAATTTCCTTGCGCATCGAATTGACGGCCTTCATCGTCAAAACCGTGAGTGAGTTCGTGGCCGATGGTGCCGCCTGTGTTGCCATAATTAGGCGCCGCGTCGGACGCGGGATCGAACAGCGGTGGCTGCAGGATTCCGGCGGGAAAATTGATGTCATTCATCTGCGGGTCGTAATAAGCATTCACGGTCGGCGGCGTCATGCCCCATTCGCCGCGATCAACCGGCTTGCCGATCTTGGCCAGTTGCCGGTTGAACTCGAATCGGCGGGCGCGCAAGACGTTTCCCATCTCGTCTCCGCGAACAATTTCAAGCTTGCCATAGTCGCGCCAGCGGTCGGGATAGCCGATTTTGTTGGCAACGGTGTGCAGCTTTTCCATCGCCCGCGTTTTGGTCTCTGCACTCATCCAGGACAGGGAGACGATGTCCTGCTGCATCGCGGCTTCAATCTCTTTCACCATCTTCAACGCTTGCTGCTTGGCTTCCGGACTGAAATATTTTTCGACATAAGCCTGACCGAGAGCCTCGCCTAAGTCGTCGTCGACGTCCTGCGTGCAGCGCTTCCACCGAGGCTCGATCTGCTCGGTACCCGCGAGGGTTTTGCCATAAAACGCGAAATCCTCATTCACGACAGCGGCGGAAAGAAACCGCGCATTCGCCGAAATCAGATGCCAGCGCAAGTACGTCTTCCAACTCACCAAATCCTCTTTGTCAATTTCCGCACTCACCGTCTTGGCAAAATCGGGCACGGCAACATTCAAACTCCCTAACGAAGGAAGCCCGACTTTGCTGAAATAAACCGGCCACGCAAACGACGGCGACAGAGCTTGAAGCTCCTGCACGCTCATCTTGTGGTAAAGCTTTTGCGGATCGCGCCGCTCGACCCGAGTCATAGAACCCTGAGCCAGAGCCGTTTCGATTCGCATTACAGTTTGCGCCTCGGCAGCAGCAGCATCGGATTTATCGCCCAGCAGCTCGAACATCTTCTGCACGTGCATCAGATATGCCTTACGCAAATCTTGCGACTTGGCATCGTCTTTGAAGTAATAGTCGCGGTCAGGAAGCCCGAGCCCTCCCTGGTCGGTTTCGGCGATTTCCTGCGACGAGTCTTTGGCATCCTGATCGGAGCTGAAACGAAACAGCGTGCCGCGCCGGTATCCGGCCGAGAAAGCGCGATCGGCCACCACATCCGCCAACCCCGCTTTCGAGTTCATCCCGTCAATCTTGTCCAGATAAGGACGCAACGGCGTGATGCCGGCGGCGTCCACGGCTTTCTCATCCATGCAGGCGGCGTAGTAGTCGCCAATTTTCTGGTGCGCCGCGTCGCGCTGCGCGCCGGGCATTTCCGCAGTTTGCAGAATGTCCCGCAGTTGCGCCGTGTCCTCGTCCTGCACTTTTCCGTAAGCGCTCCAACTCGACTGGTCGGGCGGGATGGGATTCTTCTTCATCCATCCGCCGCAGGAGTACGCATAAAAATCCGTGCATGGATCGACGCTGCGATCCATTGAGGTCACATCAAGAACGGGTTGAGGTTTCGAAGCGGCAGCCTGTTGCGCGCTCGCAAAAGAAACAACAAGCAAGAACAGCACTGCTATGGCACGGCGCAGATTTGTCATGAGATGGAGCTCCGATTTTCGACGAACCAGTCTAATCCAAGATCGCTACTCTATGTCAGGAACGAGGTGAAACGGTCGCCCGCGACCATCCCTGTAGATGGAAAAATCGCGCCGGTCCAGAGTGAAGATCGTGTCGATTCGCTCCCTATGCGCGAGATAGACCAGCGCGGCATCGGCAAATTGAGGGCGAATGTTTTTGTACTTGTTCATCAACTCCCCGATTGCCTTGGCCTCAGTTCCCGCCAGCGGAAGCACTTCGATAGACCCCCTATCGAGACCGGCCAAAATCTTTTCCCAACCTGGAGGGAAATCCCGCAAGAGCCAAGCAGCTTCAGTGACTACCGGCCAGCAGCAAAGCAGTCGCTCAGGCAATTCCGCAAGAGCGTCGATGCAAACTTGGTGGCGGCTATCGAGGCGCGAAGAAATGGCGACCAGCGGCCCCGCGTCCACCAGTACAGGCCTCACTTACTTTTCCCAAAGCCTTCAAAGTAGCGGGGATTCGTGCTCAGGTCGCTGGGCGCGTTTTTTACGCAGCCGATCAACCCCAACTCCTTGAACGCGTCGTAAGCCGTGCGTGGTTTCGTTCCCGCCGATAAATAATTCTGCAAGGCAACTCGAACCAATTGCGAAGGAGTTTGTCCCTGCGTGCGGGAACGCTGCCGCAGGAGCTTTGCCAGACTCACCGGCACTCGGATTGTGATGCGTTGCGATTGCGAGGCCACGTCAGACATTATACCACTAGTGTCAGACAGCTGCCTTAGCCCTTCCGCAAATGGATCGATCCATCCCCGGTGCGAATGGTCATCCGATTTCCCCCGCCGTTCAGTTTGCCTCGCACTTCATTTTCTTTGACTCTTCCTTCGGCCGTTACCGGCATATCCAGATCGATATGCCCATCGCTGGTTCGCAGGTCCACGTCTGCGGCCAATGTTTCGGGGACCTCCAGGGTGACGCTTCCATCACCGGTTTCCAAACGCCACTCCGCGGCGAGCGCCGACCCGGCCGCCGCTCGCACATCCACATGGCCATCGCCGGTCTTGAGATCAAGCTCGTCGAAGCGTCCGTTGGCCCGGATATGTCCGTCGCCGGTGCTCGCGCGCAGCTTGCCGTCCACCGAATCCAGATTCTGCGAGCCATCGCCGCTGCTCAAATCCATTTCGCCCTTAAAGCTGGCCATCTCGATCTTGCCATCGCCGGTGCGGAGATTCACCCGGCCCTCGCGCGGCATGTGAATGGTGACATCCACGCGGTGGTTTCCCATATCGATATGGACGCCGAAGTGGCGGTCGCGAGGATAGCGCACTTCGATTTCCACCGAATCCCCACTCTGGCGGTCTTCCACCTTAACGCCGTCCTCGCCAATCTTGTCGCGAGTCGTCGTAACTTTCGCTTCGATGGTGTTCTGGTCCCAGGTATCGACGCGGATGTTTGCATCCGACGTTTCAATCCGCAGGTCGGGCTTTCCCGTGATCGTAAATGTCTTCGCCCATTCATCCGCATGGGCCGGCAAGGCGGCGGCAGCGGAAAGTATCAAAATCATCAAACGCATGCGATTCATGCCATTCCTCTTTCTCATTTCCCAAAGCCGGGGCGGGCACACCTCCGCCCGCTTCTTAGACGAAGGTACGAGCAATAGGTGATATCGGTTCCACGAATCTGGACACGAACCGGCCGCAACATGAGTGACTTCTCTGGGCAAACTGGCACGCAAGCCGGTTCGCTTGGCTTCCCTCCGCAAAGTTCATTGCTTGCTTTCCAGGATTTCCCGGTTACAGTTGTTCGGGTGGAAGGCGGCCGCCCGCCCTCCGGAAATTGGAGGAAGAACAATGGGGCAGGAAGAGAAGAAACACGAAAGCGAAAGCAAAACGCGCCAGGAAACTCTTCAGACAGAACTTAGCCAGCATGGCGCTGACGATGGTGAATTGAAGCGCATCAATGCGAAACTCGACGCTCAATTAAAGTTGGAGGACTTCCGGATAAGATGGCGCGAATCAAACCATGCCTGGAGCAAGTTATGGGCGCCAACCTTTATTTCTCTCGTCGTGGCCGTAGCAGGGTCCGTGGCTGGCTTTCAAGCATTCGCGGCGCACGGATTGGAAACGCAGAAGGTGGACGCGGAAATCGTTTTCAAGGCTGTGCGGGATAAGCCGCAAGAAACTCGCGCCAACCTGGAAGCGCTCAATGAAGCTGGCCTGGTGCACCTGACGTCCCAGCAGATCAACAGCCTAAGCTCTTTGACACCCCCGCCTGCAAAATAGGGAACGCCTGCGTCGGTGTTAAGGGGCTCGATCATCGCGGGGTGGACTAGAAGTAAATTTCCCGGGAGAGTTCTGTCTGACAAATACTCTTTCCGGGTGAACCTCTTTTACCTTCATGACTTTGGCTAATCCTCCACCCGATTGTGAATCTTCCCTCATCGCACCGCATCTTGTAGCATTGAAGCCATGAGCAAGATTCACATCCCAACCCCATTGCGCCAATACGTGGATAAGCAGGCAACCGTCGAGGTCAAAGGCACGACTGTGGCGGAAGCCCTGACTTCCCTCGTCGCCCAGCACCCCGACCTGAAAAAGCATCTCTACACCGATGAGGGCAAGCTGCGCGCCTTCGTGAATCTCTACGTCAACGACGAAGACATCCGCTATCTGCAAAAGGAAGCGACTGCGCTCAACGAAAATGATAGTATTTCCATCGTGCCGTCGATCGCGGGCGGCTCGATTTAATCCGATATCTGCTGGCGATCCCGGTCCCCCCGCCCTCGTCTGCTCACTTTAGAGTATGGAGAACAGCCATGAAAAACCCTCTTTCCCCGATCTTTTGCGTGGGCATACTCTTCGTCCTAACCGCGGTCGCCCAGCAACCCGCCACTTTTAACGAGTTCTCCGTCCCCGGCGCGGGCACAGCCGCCGGTCTGGGAACGATGCCCGTTTCCATGAACTCATCGGGTGTGGTTGCCGGTTATTACACTGACTCGGCAGATGTAGCGCACGGCTTTCAACGCGCCAGCTCCGGCGCTACAGTTTCATTTGACGCTCCGGGCGCCGGAACGGCTGCGGGAACCGGAACTCGTGGCGGCCAAATCAATGCCGCAAACGCAATCGCAGGAAGTTACGTGGACAATAACCACGTGTATCACGGCTACGTCCGCAGCTCTTCCGGTTCCCTTAGTACGTTTGACCCTTCCGGGGTGGGCACGGATTCAGGCGAGGGAACCATGTGCAACGCGATCAACCAGACTGGCACAATTTCCGGAAGCTACGTTGACTCTGTCAACGCTTTCCACGGTTTTGTGCGCAGTGCCGGGGGCACGATTACAACCTACGACATCGCGGGCGCAGGCACCAAAGGGGATCAGGGAACCTTCGGTTTCGGCATCAACGCCGCCGGTACGGTCGTTGGATATTACATCGACGGCAATTCTGTCGCGCACGGGTTCGTTCGTACCGCCGCTGGAGCCGTCACAACCTTTGATGTCACGGGCGCGTCCACGCAGCCGGGCGGTGGCACCTATCCCAGCGTGATAAACGCGGGCGGTAAAATCGCGGGATCCTACATCGGACAAAACGGCGTGATCTTTGCCTTTGCTCGAACTGCGTCCGGCGCCGTCTCCACGTTCCACATCTCCGGCGCAAATGTGACATCGCCCAACGGCATCAACGCGTCAGGCGCGATCAGCGGCAACTACTTTGACACCAGCGCGAAGATCGAGAAGGGCTTCACGCGCAGTTCCGCCGGCACGGTCACCACATTCGCGGCCCCCGGTTCCGGCACGAGCAAAGACAGCGGCACCACGCCGCTCGGCATCAACAGTGCTGGAGTTGTGGTTGGCTACTACCTGAATTCCGCTTCCGTGTATGAGGGTTTTGTGATGACCCCGTAGCTCTAGAGGCGGCGACTGAAGTTTTGACGGAAGACTTTATGGCTACCACGATTACAGAAATTCCACTCGCCCCGAGCATGCTAAGCAAAGACGAAATCCTGCGCTATTCGCGTCACCTCATCATGCCCGAGGTCGGCATGGAGGGCCAGCAGAAGCTGAAGGCCGCGCGGGTGCTTTGCATCGGCACCGGTGGGCTGGGATCGCCGATGGCTTTATATCTAGCGGCGGCCGGAGTGGGCACGCTCGGGCTGGTTGATTTCGACGTCGTCGACTACACAAATCTTCAGCGGCAGATCATTCACTCCACTGCTGATGTGGGCCGCAAGAAACTGGATTCCGCAGCCGACAAGCTCAAGGCTCTGAATCCGTATCTGAATCTGCGAACCTTCGACACGTTCCTGAGCAGCGAAAACGCGCTGGAGCTGTTCCGCGATTTCGACATCATCGCCGACGGCACCGACAATTTTCCCACGCGCTATCTGGTCAATGACGCTTGTGTTCTATCCGGCAAGCCAAATGTCTACGGATCGATCTTCCGCTTTGAGGGCCAAGCCAGCGTGTTTGCTACCAAAGACGGCCCTTGCTACCGCTGCCTCTACCCCGAACCACCACCTCCGGGACTGGTCCCTTCCTGCGCCGAAGGCGGAGTACTCGGCATTCTCCCCGGTCTGGTTGGCGTGATGCAGGCCACAGAAGTGATCAAGCTGATTCTAGGAGTGGGCGAGCCGCTCATTGGCCGCCTATTGCTGATCGACGCACTGAGCATGAAGTTTCGCGAATTGAAGCTGCGCAAAAATCCCGATTGCCCGGTCTGCGGCACGCATCCGACCGTGACGAAGCTGATAGACTACAACGAGTTTTGCGGCATTCGCGGGGAGGAAAAACCAGTGGCTAACGGCATTCCAGAAATGCAAGTAGAAGAATTGCAGCGCCGCCTCGATGCGGGCGAAGACCTATTCATTCTCGACGTGCGCGAGCCGCACGAATATCAAATCTGCAATCTCAACGGACACCTGATCCCGCTGAACGATCTGCCGAAGCGGGTCAACGAACTCGACTCCAGCCGCGAGATCGTGGCTCACTGCAAAATGGGCGGCCGCAGCGCCAAAGCCGTAGCGTTTCTGCAGCAGGCGGGATTCACAAAGGTACACAACCTCGCGGGAGGAATTACGGCCTGGGCCGATCGCGTAGACCCAAAGATGCCGAAGTATTGAAAGAGCAGTGGCCAGTGATCAGTGATTAGTGGCCAATCGTATCGGCGCATCGAAGCGATTTGTACCAAGGCACCTAGGGCACGCCGAGTTTTGTCTCAGGAAAGGTTCGTATCAGGGCACGGCTTTAGCCGTGCCGACGTTCGTCCTCACCTAGATCGCCTTTAGGCGCTGCGCCCGTCACACGCCAACCAGTGCGGAGTCGGATCGAGCTCGAATCCCGCAAACGACGACGAATGCGGGTATTCAGCGGCATCCGAAACAAGACGCGCACTCACTGGTTAGCTGAAACCAGCCGGAAACCGCTTGCCGCACCCAATCGACGACTTGGAGAGAAACATGGCAAAAGCCACAGTTCCGCTATGCCAACACTGGATGAACAACGACAATGCCACCCGCTGCGGGTCTCCCGCCATGAGGGGGACGCGGTACTGCCATTTCCATAGCCTTGAGCAAGCGCGTGGCGCGAGAAAAAACGCGGAGCGTGCACGGCAGAGATGGTTGAATCCGTGCCGCTGGACGATCCCGCGTCCGTGCAGCGCGCGCTGACGCAAGTCATGAACAGGATCCTGTCGGGCAACATTGGCCACAAACAGGCGGGGCAGATTCTCTGTAAGCTCCAGACGGCGAGCGTGAATTTGAGGAACACGGGATTCGGCCCTGGAAAGGCAGATGACGAATCCGCGTAAAAGGGTCGAGAGCAATCAATCCTCCGACGAGTACAAAGAGGGGATAAGATGCAACAGGTAGCAACCCGTCCTGCCATCGATAGATGGAAGGTGCGCAAGCGAGATAGAGACCGAGATAGAAACAACGAGAAGATGAAAAATCGGAAGACGATACAGATCGAGTGGGGCGATTGCGATCCCGCGCAGATTGTTTATTACCCGCGCTACTTCGCCTATTTCGACGCCTGCACGACGGCCCTGTTCAAAAAAGCGGGCCTGATCAAGCGGGAAATGCTCAAGACGTATCGCATCATCGGAATCCCTATGGTAGACCTGAAGGCGTCATTCATCGCGCCCTCGCGCTTCTCAGAAGATGTGATCGTCGAATCGGAGATTACTGAGTGGCGGCGAAGCAGTTTCTGTGTCCGCCACAGGCTGTTCAACAAAGGCGTCTTGTCTGTCGAGTGCCTTGAAACCAGAGTGTGGGCGGCCCTATCGGCAACCGATCCCGAAAAAATTGAAAGTAAACCTGTGCCGCAGGATGTGATCGAGAAGTTCTCCGCAGGCAAGAATGACCTCGGCCCTAAGCGGAAATCACGGCGAAAAAAATAAGGAGCCCCGGGCCACAGCAACGTTCCACTTCCAGCCAAATAATTAGCCGGTCGTTTCTCAGAGCATCGCTCCAAGAAGACGGCCGGCTTTTTTCTTCATGCAGCTGTTACTGCGGCGGCTGAGCCGGCTGATCGCCACCGGCGGGCGGGCCCTGGTGACGATTTTGCATCATCTGTTCGCGTTTCGCTTGCATTTCGTCCCACTTCTTCTGCTGCGTGGGATCGAGCAGCGCGCGAATCTGCGTGTCGCTGGTTTTGTGAATATCCATCATCTTGGCGCGTTTATCGGCCTGGGGTGTGGAAGTGTCCTGATGCAGGCTTTCCATCTGTGACTTCTCCGAAGTCAGGATATCCTGCACTTTTGTTTGCTGATCTGACGTGAGCTTGAGCTGTTTGGTGAGGTGCTGAGTGCGTTGCGCGGGATCCATCTGGTGATGCTGCCAGCCACCGTTGCCCTGCATTGCGTTCGGAGGCGCTTGATCGTTGGACGGGGTATCCTGCGCCGCGACGAATGGAGCGGCGATCGCAATCGCACCGGTTGCGACAAGAATTAGTAGGCGTTGCTTGAACATGGAAATCTCCTTTTTTCCGAAACCATCGGTCTACATCTATGAACGGAATTATGAACCTTAAGTTGCGCCAAGAAGTGGTATTCACACAATCTTTGCATAACTTTACGAAGCGCGAGTCCCATGCTGCGCCGGCACGAACTTCCTCTTGGACCAGAACAAAACTTTACAGCCCATCGCATCAGAGAGCGGTATCATCCGAGGAAGGTAGCAGCAGCGTCTGCCTTTTATAGCGATAAGGAGTTTTCGTCTGAGTTTCTTGGCGATCGATTCTCTGGCCGATTTTCTCGCCTCGAAGTTGGCGATGAAGAAGAGGCTGCTCCGCGACATTGCTTTTCAGTCAGTGATACTGCTTCTCGTTGTCTTTCACTCACATCTTTTGCCTGGGCAATCCGGGCAAGCCACGGCGGCGGCGGCAACAGCGCGAACCATTCGCGGCCTTGTGAAGTCAGGAAACATGCCGATTCCCGGGGCTGGAGTTTCTGCGGCCAACGCGGCGACCAAACAGCAAGTTACTACTTGGACCGATGTGGACGGCAGCTATTCCTTGCGAATTCCCGCCGACGGCCATTACACAGTGCGGGTGCAGATGGCGGCATTTGCCGCGGGTGCGCAGGAAGTTGTGGTGGATGCGACACACCCGCAAGTGCAAGCCAACTTCGAACTAATTTTGCTGTCTCGCGCGCGCGACGCCGGTAACGAACAACGGCGCGCGAATGCGAGCGCGCGGGGCTTTCAAAGTCTTTCGGTATTCCAAAGCGCGGCGGGTCAGGATACAGGCGGCGCGTCGATGAGCGACGTGGCTCCCGCTGGAATGCCCGTTCCGGGGATTGATCCCAACAGCGCGACGGAATCGGTTGCAGTTTCCGGCAACACTTCCAATTCGTTCAACGCGATGAGCGCCGACGAAATGCAGCAGCGTTTCAACGACGCCCGCCAGCAAGGAGGCGGATTCGGCGGTAGCGGATTTGGTGGTCCCGGTGGCGGAGGGTTTGGTGGTGGCGGCGTAGGCGGTGGCGCAATGATCTTTGGCCGCCGTGGCTTTGACATCAATCGTCCGCACGGGTCGCTCTATTACGGAGTCGGAGACTCGGCTCTCAACGCCTCGCCCTATGCGCTCACGGGACAGCCTCCGGAAAAACCGGGATACCTGCAAAATAGTTTTGGCGGTTCCGTCGGCGGGCCACTGAATATTCCCCACATTTACAACGGCGGGAGCAAGACATTTTATTTCATCAACTACAACGGTAAGCGCGGCGAAAATCCCTTCGATCAGTTTTCCACCGTGCCCACACTGCTCGAACGCCAGGGAAATTTTTCCCAGACCACTTACACAACTGGTCTCGAAGCCGGCAAGCCAATAGCGATTTTTAATCCCGTCACCAACACGCCGTACGCTAACAACACTCTTCCGCAAATCAATCCGGCAGCGCAGGGGTTGCTGCAATATATTCCGCTGCCGAATCTGCCCGGCGCATATCAGAACTTTCACTTCGTCACTTCTGCTAACAGCGACAGTGACGATCTCAACATTCGTCTGAACCGCTCTTTCGGCGCAACACCGGTGCGCGGCCGCCGTAGCGGAGGAGGCGGGCGTCGAGGTCCGCAAAATAATCTTTCCGTCGGATTTCACTACCACGGTTCGAGCGCCAACCTGACGAATCCGTTCCCGAGTATAGGCGGCAGCACTACGGTGCGCAGCTTTGACATTCCGGTTTCCTACACGCGGAGCATCGGCAAGTTGACCAACATCGTCCGTGCCGACTTCAACCGCAGCCGGGCGCGCACGCAGAATCTTTACGGCTTCAATACTGACATCACGGCTGCCTTGGGAATCGCCGGAGTGTCGCAGAATCCGTTCGACTGGGGCCTGCCCAGTCTTTCCTTCACGAATTTTGGCGGCTTACAGGACACAACTCCGCAGCTCACGCGAAACCAGACCTATACGTTTTCTGACAATATGATCTGGAACCGCGGCAAGCATACCTGGCGGTGGGGTGGGGATCTCCGCCGCGTGCAGGTGAATACGGAGACCGACAGCAACCCGCGCGGCTCTTTTACGTTCACCGGCCTTAACACATCAGAGATCGTTGGCGGCCAGCAAGTGGCGGGCACGGGATACGACTTTGCCGATTTTCTCCTCGGATTGCCGCAGGAAACTTCCGAGCAGTTCGGGCAGAACAATCATTTCCGCGGCAACTTCTGGGATCTGTATGCGCAGGATGAGTGGAAGATGCGCGGTAACTTGACGCTGAACCTCGGCGTTCGTTACGAATATGTTTCTCCGCTCACGGAAATCGATAATCGCGTTGCCAACCTCGATCTTTCTCCCGGAGTGTTGCTGCTAAACCCCGCGCTCACGCCGGCGGTCACGCCGATTCAGCCGGGCCAAACTGGACCATACAGCGGCAAGTTGCCGGACAGCCTTGTCCGCCCCGATCGTAACAATTTCGCGCCGCGAATCGGCTTCGCGTGGAAACCGTTTTCAAAAACCGTTGTGCGCGGCGGATTCGGAATCAACTACAACACCGGCGCATATCAGAGCATCGCGCAGCAACTGGCTTTCCAGCCTCCGTTTTCTACCACATCAACGAACATCCAAACTGTTCCCGGAGATTTAACGTTGCAAAGCGGATTTCCCACGCCCACCGGAATCACCAACAGCTATGCGGTGAATCCGAATTACCGGCTGGGCTATGTGCAGATTCGCAATCTGGATATTCAACAGCAGATTCGTCCTACGCTGCTGTTGAACGTTGACTACACGGGAACGAAGGGAACGGACCTCGACGTTCTGGAGGCGCCGAACCGCACCGCGACTGCGATCCGCATTCCCGGGGTCCAAGCCTTTACTTATGAAAACTCGGTAGCGGATTCGGAAGCCAACGCGGGCTCGGTGCGGCTGCGCAAGCGTTTGTCGCGCGGCTTCTCGATTGGCGGCACATATACATTCTTAAAGTCGCTGGACGATGCGTCTTCCATCGGCGGCGGAGCAACCTCGGGAGCGAATACTCTGGGACTGGGCGCTGGTGGAACCGGAGCCGGTGGTGGTGGCGGCGGCGGGAGCGGAGGAGGAGGCGGTGGCAGTACATCTACTGCAGGCGTGTCCAATCTCGCGCAGAATGC
>Ga0210396_10005050_pt1 | contig 12822 bp, 20 predicted proteins | sample IncBWH17OmetaG_FD_155466 | JGI IMG/M metagenome (GOLD analysis project Ga0210396, IMG submission 155466) | Forest soil microbial communities from Barre Woods Harvard Forest LTER site, Petersham, Massachusetts, United States - Inc-BW-H-17-O ...
GAAGTTCCGGATGTTCTTCCTGGAGGACCCGCTTTCGCCGGAGGACAATGAGTACTTCCACCAAATACGCTCGCAATGCTCCACTCCGATTGCGATGGGCGAGCTCTTCAATAACCCACATGAATGGCAGCCATTGATCGAGCAGAGATTGATCGACTACATCCGCGTGCATGTGTCGCAGGCCGGAGGGTTTACACCCTCGCGAAAGATTGCGATCCTGGCCGAACAGTATGGGGTAAAGACCGCGTGGCATGGACCAGGGGATGTTTCGCCGGTGGGCCACATGGCGAACATTACGCTGGATATCGTGAGCTATAACTTTGGCATCCAGGAGTATACGCCCTTCAATGCGGAAACTCAGGAGATATTCAAGGGGTGTCCCGAGATGAAGGACGGCTATTTCTGGGTGAACGAGAAGCCGGGCTGGGGAATCGAGATCGACGAGAAGCTGGCGGCGAGGTATCCATTTATTGACAGTCCAAACCATTTGAATGGCGGGTGGGGGGAGATCAGGAAGAGGGATGGAACGGTGATCAAACAATAGCCATCAGCAAAGGACTGAATGGTGGCGTAGCCCGCTAGCCACAGAGGCTTTTGGCAAACACAAACAGCCGCCCGTTCCTGATGTTAAATACCTAGATCAGGCTTGATATTGAATGTTCGTATGCTCGAGGCATGTCTATGAAAGCGATGGTTCGTTCCCTGGTTGTGTCTTGTCTGGCGCTCTCCATGTATCCGGTAGTGGATGCTCAAGTTCCTCAAACGGCCAAAGATGGTGTGTACGATTCGGCGGCGACAACGGAGCAGACAGAGACCGACGAATATACGCGCTATGAGTTGCTGGCACCTGAGACGGCTAGCTTCAAAATCTACTACGAGGTGACGGCGACTACTGCGGGGGCGAAGGTTTTCTACAACCCGATTCGCAAAGGCAGCGTCGCGAGTGATGAGAGTGTCTATGACGCCATGAGCGGAAAACCGCTACCGTTCGAGGTTGTGAGCGGTGCCGAGGCGCGTAAGGACGCGTTGATGGCTGATGCCGACCTGGACACTGACTACATCAATTCCGATTCGGACCCCTTCTCGTCCGGCGATGTTGAAGATATTGACAATGACCTTCACCTCTGCGGCATTGGCCTTGTCTGCCACCTCTTCCAGAATGGTCCCGATCACAAGATCGGGTGACATCTCGTGGAGCATGTTTTCTAGTTGCCGGTCAAGTTCTGCTTCGCCACGCTTGTCATCTCCCGGACGGCTCTCCGCGATGATCGGTCGGAGTTCACAAATGCGCCGGAATAGCTGCTTGACGATAGCCCCGTCGGCAAACCTCCGCAGAAGCGGAATAACGCCCGGAGCGTTCTTGGTCCGCAAATCTTCATTGGTGATGCGATCCAGCAAGGTCTTTTTCAGAGTCGAAGAAATGCTGTTGACCATGTGCAGCCAATCATCACCATGCACGGTTCCCGACAGAATCTGCTGCGTTACCCAGGTCGATACCCACTCCGCATCCGCACTGCGAAGCAGACTCATCGCCGATTCGAGGTGTCCCCGTTCCAGCGTGGCAGGACGTTCCGCATTTGCCGAGAGAAGCTCCTGCTTCAGTCCTTCGATTGCTCGGCTCTCCCCCAACTCCCCAGCCTTCGTCCAGGCGCGCTCTCAACCAGGGCTTCGGACACCTCATTCGGTCTACATCTGACCGCGGCGTGCTCGCTCTGCTTGATCCCAGAATCCAGCACCCGCGTTACGGGAAAGTATTCCTCGATAGCTTGCCTCCCTACACGATCACGTCGGACATCGGCAAGGTGGGCGAGTTTTTCCAGCCTGTGGCAATGACTGCCTGAAAGAGAAGCGCTTGCAGAATACTTCTACAGCCGACCCTCGCCCTGGCGGGAAGGTTCTCCTGCCGCTGCCGATATGGATTCGAGAGGCTCGGCTATTTTCATTGCAACCTCGCTGAGTCGGCCCGACTCCTAAGCTTGATAGATTGCAACCCGCTGGTGCGTGAGGCTGCTGATTTAGGAGTGCCGCCATGCCATCTCCCGTTCCCGCGCACAGGCTACCCAGGAAATCTCCGTGGCGCTTGCACGTCTCCTCGATCACGACACTGCTGAAGAGGGTCTGGACCTCGTCATATGAAGACGGTGTGTATAACCGTGCGGCGGAGCTCGCCTACTTCTTCTTCCTATCACTGTTTCCCGGTGTCATCTTCATCACCACTCTGCTCGGTCTCATCTTCAAATCCAACACTCAACTCACCGTGCTCCTGCTTCGGTACCTAGGCACGACGCTCCCTGGTACGGCATTTGCGCTAATCCGCCAGGTCATCATAGAGATCACTCGATCTTCTGGCAGCGGCAAACTCACCTTTGGCATCCTAGCCGCCCTGTGGACAGCCAACTCGGGCATGAATGCGCTCGAAGATGCGCTCAACGCCGTCTATAAAGTGAAAGAGTCGCGTGCCTTGTGGAAGACCTACGGCATCGCGCTCATCCTGACCGTTTCGGCATCGCTCCTGATCATCGCAGCACTGACGGTGTTTCTTTATGGCGACGTGCTCGTCCAGATGGTCTCAAATACCGTCGGTCTAAAACCGGCCTTCTACTGGACCTGGAGAATCGCGCAGTGGCCAATTGCGCTCTTCTTCGTCTCGCTGGTTGCTTCGATGGTCTACTACGCAGCGCCCAACTTGAAGCAACGTTGCTGGCAATGGCTGAGCCCAGGGGCGTTGTTCGCCACGCTCGGTTGGATCGCAGCCTCCGGATTGCTGCGGCTTTACTTCCATTTTTTTACCAGCTATGCAAAAACCTACGGCTCCCTGGGCGCAGTCATGGTGCTGCTAACTTGGCTCTACGTCACGGGAGTCATGTTGTTGCTGGGCGCCGAGGTTAACATGGTCATCGAAGTGGCGGCCGTTCGCGCTCATGCCGTGCCACTTGAAGATCATAAGGCAAATATCTCCCAGGGCCATCCTCCAAACACCGGGGATTGATCCGTTCGATTGGATGTGACTAGTACTTTAATTGCAGCAACATAGATATCGTCCACAATGTAGCGCTTCGTGAGCGACATGCATCGACGGGACTCTTGAACGGGGCGAGGGCGAAAGCTACCGTGGAGACGGTCAGCAACCCGGAAGCGGTGTCTCTACCTATGTCAACGCCTGAGGAACTCAGTAAGTACCGTAAGGGGAAGGCAATTCAAGAGTGACGGCGTACCGCAAATAAGCCCCTTAAGCCAGTCGTAACGCATTGAGAGTCGCCAGACTGTGCCCGCGTCCACGATCAGGATCGATAACAAGCTCAAGCTTCGACACAGATTCCAGTTCGACCGCATAATCTTCGATCCCCTGCGTGGACTTATCCGACTGTTGATCGCCCGATACCGCTCATCGGAATGCAGGAAATCGAACTCCGGAGAATGCTGCACCCAAACAAGAGCCGGGGAGCGATCGTCACAGGCTGCTTCCAGAGAGTGCAGAGTTTCCTCCTTTCGGGTGCAGTTCAGCAAAGTAGAAAGCAAACGTCATCGGCGAAACGTACTCCTTTCCTCTATTGTTTTCTTAAATCAATCCAATTGCATGCGCCGGATTGGCGGATAGCCGCCGCGGCGGAATGCTCGGCCGGCGGCTTCAGCCTTATCGTCGCTTAAGATCAGTGATATCTCCAGTTCCTGAGCAGCCTCCCTCTCCATCCCCTTTAGTAAGTAAACTTGCGAGAGTCACAGCCGTAGGCAAGCACACGCTCAACAGAAGTCCCATGCCAGCCTGTGACTCCATCACCCCGTTTCGCGGGAAGTGTACGCCTTCCTATCGATGTCGGTCGTCTCGCCCTTCATCAACGGCGCCGCCACGGCCTTGCACGCCTCGAAGCTCGAATCGCGCGTATCCCGTTCATCAAGTACAACTGCAAGTCGTGGCAAGCAAACCAGATCGGGAGCCAGATTCGCGAGTGGGACATGCGCCCGAACTGGCACGCCGGATCGCCCTCCCGCTCTCGGGGGTATCGCTTCCTCATATCAAAACTTGTCAGAAAATCATGTTGTTTTCCAGCGCGGCACTGTGAAACAGTACTAACCAGCAACTAAACAACAGAGTCGGCCAGAGATATCGAAGAGTTTCTAATCTATTCGAGAGACGAGTTAGAGATCTTCGTTGAGTTATAGGCGATTGACAGAGGCGTGCGCAGCCTCCCTGCATCTTGCGCAAAGGGCCAGAGCACTTCTTACAGCCGCTTGGCCTCGGACCTCCGCAGCCCCCGGCAAGGCCATCTTCCCTTCGGAGCAGCCATCTTTCGCGCTCTCCCGGGATCGTTCTCTTGGATCATGCGTTCGGCTTTCCCTCGCGGCGCTGCGCGCTTTTCCGTGATCTTGACCAGCCGTCAGCGCTGGGCCGGTCCGGCCTCCCTTTTACCTGGAGTCCCATGCCCATGAAGACCTTTCCCCTCGCATTCCTGCTGCTTCTCGCCGTCCCCGCCATCGCCCAGACCTCGTCCGGCTACCTAGACCAGTCTGGCAACTGGCTGTGGGAGCACGACACCGGAACCCCAGGAAGCTCCACCGGGCAGCTCATCTTCGGTGTCGCCAATCCGTCCGTGGATGGCTCGTCAACGGAGTTTGTCGTCTCCTACTCCCAGTATGGTGGCGAACGCTTTCATCTCGTGTTCGGCAATGACACCGCTGCTACCTACTTCGTCTACGACACCTATGTTTATCTCGTCAATCCGACACAGGTACAAAACCTGGAGCTGGATACGGACCAGGTCACGGCGAACGGAGAAACCATTATTTTCGGCACGCAGTGCTCCAGCATCTCGGGCACGTGGGAGTACACCTATGTGTCCAGTGGCCACGCGTATTGGAAGGCGTCAAACATCCCCTGCAACCCGCAGAACTGGGCGCCCAACAAGTGGCACCACATCCAGATCCAGTCGCACCGTGTCGGGGATGTCGTCACTTACGACTGGGTGAAACTCGATAACGACAGAGTGCGCTCCTTCAAGAGAGCCACCGTGCCCTCTGGCCTTTTTCTTGGCTGGACTCCCCCCGGAGTCCTCCTGATCAACTTCCAAGTCGATGGTGCATATTCGAGCAGCGGCACGATCCAGGGCTACTTCGACAAGCTGCAAATCTGGCGCTGGTAGAAGGCTCTCCTCGGCTGAAATGGAATGCTTTGCGACTGGGTGGATGACCCCACATCTCAAACGCGAGATATAGGTAAGGGTGGCACTCGCCGGGAAAATCGCCGGAAATGCGAGAAAGAGTCCGCCGATGGCCGGACCGTATCGTGTCGCGATCAGCCCGGCGCCGACAGTACAGAGTCCGCCAAATAAAAATCGGACTCCCAGTTCAATAGGTTTTGTCTCCTTGATGTCTGACAGTTTGAATTCAACCATCAGGCGAGTCTCATGAAGTGCAAGAGACAGAAGGAAATAACGAACCATTGGAACGGGCCTCTAGCGCTGCATATGGCCGGCCGTCCTTATGAATGGTTAGCCCTAAGGTAGCGAGGGCGATAGAGGGGGCTGCACCAAACAACCCGGCGAAGCTCTTGGGACGCAGTGCGTCGCTGACCATCGCGAATAGGCTGACCACCAGACCGCCGACGAAAAAGCGAACTACCATCTCGGACATCGATCGTTCTACCTACCTTTCCTGGTGTGCTTGATCAGCGTCATGGCGTTTTTTTTGAGCGGTTTCGGACCGTGGGATCAGCTCGCGTCTCCATTTGGCAAATCGCCTCGTCCTGGATTTATGCGCCACATAGCAGTCTAGCGAGGCGACCCTCTGCAGATGGACTGAAAAGGCCTGCGGCTGAATGCGGTCCGCTCATTGGATGCCGATTCTTCCTCAGAAGTGCGCACTGGCACCGGATCTGAGTCACAAAACGAGTAAGGAGAGTGTAATGAGAAAGGTGCTGTTAAGCGACATCGATGGGACCCTGGTGGACAGTAACAGCTTGCATGCAGATTCCTGGCGTAGGGCTTTCGAGCATTTTGGCATTGAGGTGGGTTTGGACGAAGCGTGGAGCCAGATCGGCAAAGGTGGGTGATCAGTTGATTCCGGTGTTCGTCAAGTCACCTGATCGGAAACACCTTGAAGACAGCATCAAGAAATACCGTGATGATCTCTTGAAGCGGGAGTACATGTCCCGCATGGTCCCGTTTGCCAAGGCACGTGAGCTGCTGATGAGAGTGAAGGCGGCCGGCATGAAGATCGTACTTGCATACGATGCGGAAGCATCGGGGAAACTCGGTATTCGGACCATCGGATTGACGTGCGGGGCGGTGGAAAGAACTGATCTCCTACGCGCGGGGTGCGCTGAGGTCTTCCGCGACCCTCAGCATCTCCTTAACGGAGTTTAGTCAATCAGCTTTGGCAAAGACCTGACGAAGTGCGCATGATCCCGGATGGGCGGGTATGGATGAGTGAATGTGATCCAATATTGAACCCGAAGCGTCGCGAGGGCCTCCTAACCCTCGCCACTATCTCGGGCCGATCCGACTTTCGTAGGAGTTCATCGAATCTGTCGAGTGACTTTCCGTGGTAACGACTGGGGTCGCGTTCCCAAGACACGATTCAGCCGCTGGCGCGTCGTGTCAGGCAGTAGAGTCCAAAAGAAACACGTTCGAACAGCTCCGGATTATGTCCGTTTCCTACTGCATGATCAGCGAGACACAAGTGATAGTCCCTGTCGTCCCAACCGGGACACGCTTCCTTCATCATGACAGCGTTGAAGGGTTCGGATAGAATTTCGTTCTCGACGGCAGTGCAGATCTCCTTTTCAAGCCTCGCCACGATGTCTCCTATTCCCCTAAGTAGGTTCGATGCAGGATCGAACTTAGTCGCGAACTGGATTTTTTTTACTGGAACAGCTGCTATGTCATCGCAGGCACGCTAGCAAAGCCATCGCGGCGGCACTCATGACGAGTGCGCAAATCCACCCCAGCACTTGCATACCGCGGGAGTTTGCCCGGCTGCCCATCACTTTTCGGTCACTCGTCAACAGCACGACCATGACAACCAGAGGCGGTGCCAGGAGCCCATTCAATATCGCTGACCAAAACAGCATCTTTACGGCGTTGAAGCCGGCGAAGTTCAAGGAAAGCCCTACAATGATCGCAATGGCAATGACGGCATAAAATTTACGAGCCCGTTTGGGCTTGACGCACAACGAAGCGGTTCTCCATTGTGCCGCCTCCGCGATCGCATATGCCGAAGATCCTGCAAGCACGGGCACGGCAAGCATTCCAGTTCCAACTATTCCGAGCGTAAACAACAAATATGCGCCTTTGCCCGCCAGCGGTAGCAGTGCTTCAGCTGCTTGCTTCGCTGTCTCGATATGCGTCACACCGTGTACGTGCAGTGTTGCTCCTGTCGTGAGGATCAGGAAGTACATCACCAGATTGGAAAGCAGCATCCCGGTGACCACGTCCTTCTGTGCGACTCGGAGTTCCAGGTTTGTCGAACCGCGCCGTTGCGCCACCGTTGTTTTCCCACGCTCGCGATCCTCCTCCACCTCCTGTGCTGCTTGCCAAAAGAACAGGTATGGCGAGATCGTGGTTCCTAAAATTCCAACCAGTACCGCCAGATAGTCTTTCGTCCACTCAACATGCGGAATGAAGGTCGATCGCAACACCGCAGCCCACTTGGGATGCACCAGAAATGCGGTAATGACATATGCGAATAGGACCAGCGTGAGCCACTTGAACACTCGAGCCATAGTGCTGTATGAAGTCCACATCAATAGGGCGATGATCAACGCCGCAAATATGGGCGTCCAGTAGTAAGCACGAACTCCGCCCATCATCTGCATAGCATCGGCCATGCCGCCAAGATCGGCGCCGATGTTGAAGATGTTCGCAATGATCACTAAGGAGCAAGCCAGCCAAAGGATCGGACGTGGATAGCGGGTTCGGATCACACTCGCGAGTCCACATCCCGTTACCATGCTCAACCGTGCACACATCAATTGCATGGCCGCCATTAGCGGAAAAGAGAGGAGAGCCGTCCAAAGAGTCGCGTAGCCGAAGGATGCGCCCGCTACGGAATAGGTGGAGATGCCTGACGGATCGTCATCTGCAGCGCCCGTGATCAGTCCCGGGCCAAGTTCATCCAGGAATCCCTGTAGGCCAGATCGCTTCGGGGGAACGAGCACGGGCTGGGAGGGAACGGCCATCGTTCTTCGTAGCTTTTTGGCCCAGTCAAATCGGCTGGCCTAGAGAAGCAGCCGTCGCGTACGGCAGATTCAATCCCGTTCGGGTTTAGCGAGGTTGATCAGGTCGCTGAGCTTGGCTATTGCGTTCTCACAATTTCCGTTGCATCGCTCGTCACGCCTACGCAGTGAGTCACGGAAGCGTGCGGACCTTCGCGGCGTTGGGCGAAGATTGTGCCCGCTGCAAACGAACCTGAGCTTCGGCGATAGCTATTTGAGATTGCCCTTGCAACCAGAATGACCGCAGCCACATGCTATCGTCGAAGTTCCCTTTGCCCCCTCACAATAGGCACTGCAAAACTTGTCTTTGTCACTTACCGTACAGCTACACATCGGTTGAGCGCACTTCTTAGAGTCAGCCATCGAAATCTCTCCCCTTTGTTGTTGGCCACCTTGCATTGAGATGCGGGTTTTTCGAACTGCCTCTTACGAAATCCGTCGGTCTCCCAAATAATCGCCAAGAGCTGCGTCTGCCATTTGCTGACTTTCGAATGGGCCGTCAATGACGAGTAGCCCGGCGTTCTTGCGTTTCTCAAGGTCATCAAGGGCTACTCCCTCCACTAGACGCGATCACCTGTTTGCACGAGGAAATATGAGAGCGGTTTACCTGCGGCATCGTCAAAGTCTGTCATGTACCAAGGAGATGTCGCGAGGGGCCGCAACGATGCCTGGACGCCAAGCGCACCCCGCCTACCATCCCAGTTGGTGGCAGCGAATCGCCTCGAGTCCGCGCAGCGCTAGTGACGGATAGTGGCCCGCATTCACAAAAGTAAGTAAGCGAGTCTTCGGGTCAGGCTCTGCAAAGAAGAAGGTGGCATAGCGGTTCGACGTTCGCGAGTCTGACCGCGGTCGGCTCGACATCTGACGGGTAACGGACAGACGAAGCGTTATCAGATGAGACAGAGGCGCGATGATAGCTCTCACCAAAACGAGCCACTGAATGGGTTCTCACCTACGAAGTCATAACGCATTGAAACCTTTATCGCCGTTCTGCGGTGTTTCTGGGGCACCTATCACAGTCTCCGATACCCGTTCGGCCATTTTGCGTTTTGCTGGTCCAACATTCCTCCCAGAACTGGCATCACTTTGTTGCAAGCCCAAGGTTTCGGATTATGCAAGACAATAGACGTGTCTATCACTGGCGAAATGACCACGAGCAACTGGCAATTCACATAGAACGCCTTGAATGGTTTCTAGCGAAGGGCATTCACACTAGCGGCCTGGCTCGAAAGCTCGATGATCTCAAGGATCAGGCCAGGATTCTGGCCGAGTTAGTTTCGGCGGAGATGCGTCCGGCCGAAACTCGGGATCCAGCCGCTTAGTGCCATGCACAACGACACCAAAAGACTCGTGTCCCAATGCAAGATCTTATGCGGCTCCACGCTGCTTCATCTTCGCGTCTTCCGCATCGAACCAAGGCACAGTTACGATGTATTGATCATGGACGGCACGAACTGGAGATTGCTTGTCAGGTCGCTGGAGAACGCCCATATGAGCCTGGGTGCGGCCAAGGCGTCTGCAGAGCAGGCGACGCTCGCCAGGTGCAAGCGGACTTCGCTCACCTTCCGTTGGATAGACGTTGTAAAGCCGCCAAAGCCGAGTGGTCGCAATCGTACGCATATTTCGTAGGGCGCTGGACCAAAAGCCGCGGCTCGATCTCGGCGAGCGGGGTTTGCTCATTTAGCTTTTATCATCAGTACGCAGGCGTCGGCCATGAGACGGGAACGTGACGAATGACCGTCCATAACGTTGCTCTTTCCCGCATGAACTGTGAGGAAAATCCGTGAGACTAGTTGTCTTAATGATTGAGGTCGAACAACCTGAAGGGGTCTCCACAAGAAAGCTTGTTCTGGAGACTGCTCGTCACAACGTGATTACTGCATATACCCAAAAAACGGGGTTAAGGCTTTTGCGTCGATTTCCGAACGTTGATGTGGTCGTGGTGCACACCGAACTGGATGACTTTTCGTTTGCGGATGCCGTCCGCGAGATCAAATGCATCCGCAGCGATGTGTCGGTCATAGGGATTTCGCCCGGTAACAGCAGAGAAATGGACGGAGCGGACTACATGCTCTCCAGTCATGATCCGCATGCCCTTCTCCAACTCCTTGCTGAGCGATTCGAAGCGACCACATCGGATTCCGGCGATGATTGAAGACGTCGTTGGAACATTGGCTCTTATGATGATGGCCAGCCCGCAACCGAACGATTTGTTGCGTACAGCGCGTAGGTGTCCTGATGTCTGTTAAAGGTTTCCAGAGCGCCGGCTCGCCATAGAATATCTTCGGAACGCAGAACATCATCGTGCAGCAGTGATAGGTGACACCCCCGTCAGCTCGCCACTGCAGCCGTGAATTGCCACCACTCGCTGAGGCATTTGGCACACCGGTAACGCCCAGGTCCCAAGCCGCTCGCCGGATCAGCAAAACGTCGGATCCAGGCAGCGTCTTCGCCTGCGACGACGTCCTCGATTGAGAGACGGCGGAGAGGTGTTTGGCAATCGGGGCAACTGCCGCCTCTTAGCCTTATCCCAATCACCGAAAGCTTGTTGGATCTCGGTTTTACTGGACTTCCCATCCTTGATCTGCCTCCGCGCCTCAAAAGAGAGCAGTCGAATGTGATGCAGGCGTTTGGGAGCGGCCAGCCAACCAAATGACTCAATCCATTACCGAAGTCATGCCCGGTCAGAGCGTCCCACGCGCGAGAGCACCCTGCTTCGTGGAATGGACCGGGCGGAGAGCGCATGGGATGGATCGTTCTATGTTTGGGTCGTAATCGTTCGGCCACTACCGGCGCCCAAACTATTTATCGTCGACCGTCATCTGCAGGCAAGTTTGATCCTTCAGGACCCAACGTAAAGTTCCTGATAAAGCACCGCGAGGAACGTTGATGGTGCATTTCTCTGAAAACAAAGAAGGCCACGGCTTGCCACCGTGGCCTTTTCACAATTGCGAGGGGAGGTCCCAAACCCGGGCCCCGGACAGCGAGTCACGCAAGTCCGCATTCTGTACGACGCCGAACGGGACGCTGGAGGTTGGTTCGGCCTTCCTGACATCAGAGAATGCCGTTGAGAATCGTGTCGAGGTCCATCAACAGATGAGCGGCGACCGGGCCGCGTCAGGTTCACTGGGCAGAGGGAACTAAAAGAAGGCCACGGGCTGAGCACCATGACCTTTGAATACGGGGGGGCCGTGAGGTCTCCTACGGACCCTGAGGCGGTCATCGAGGTCGGCATACGGGTGAGACGGGATAGGCGCGCTGTAGGTTGGCCCGGTTGGGCGCGGACTCAGCTCGCACCCACGTACTTCCAGATCCGCGTCTCGACTTGGCGGGAAGAATTCGTTCGCAATCAAGCCTCCACCATAAGTACCATCTCAATGTGCTTGTGCTCGGGTTTATTCACGAGTTTCTCCGGTGCAAGATACTGCGGCTGTTACGCGGCGGAGTGACGCCCCGCCGTCTGGCGTTAGGAATCGTCATTGGGATCAACCGTCGGTGGGGATTACGTCGCTTGTAGTGGTCATGCTGGCGTGGGCTTTTGGTCTTAGTCAAGTCGCATCGCAGATCGGTGCTCATGCGGTGACGCCATTCCACCTGCTTCTGTTTATCCCTTTCATCAAACTCGGCGTACATCTCTTTCTCACGGAGGGACTACCGCTCAGCCGGCACCAGATCGAGCATCTAAGCCATCATCCCTGGCGTCTGTTTCGCGACAACTGGCAGTGGGAGTGGCATGCGCTGATCGTGTGGTGCATAGTGGCTGCGATCGCGATGCCACTGCTCGCCGTTTATATTCGACGAGCCCTGGTGCTGCTGATGCGCCATCGGACACTGTTACGTTCGCGTTCTGTGGCGCGCTAGTCGGTCCATCGTTAGGAGGTGGGATGGCTTAGAAGCGCTCATCCTGCTCTCTCTTTTCTTCGCCAACTACTTCGCGCCGGACGTGTCGAGCAGACCCCGGCAAAACATCGCGTCGCTGCTGTAAGGGCGATCAGCATTGCTCAATTGGTGCACAGTTACCCTGTCTTGTTGCGTACCTTTCAGGCGCCGGCCACTAGTAGTCGGACATCCGATCGATCCGGAACTGGCGCTCCCGCAACCCAGCCCGGTTCCCAAGTCGCCTTTCGTCGTGTAGAGCGGGACGAAGATGCGCGACCGCAACGGCGCTTCAATCCCTTTACCATTATGGGAAAATGTGACGCGGATCCCCTGATTGGACTCCCTGAGAGTGCCGGCATCTTCACCGTGCCGCCCTCATCCACGGCATCCAGGCAATTAACGCCCATTTCATCACATTGAAAGCATCCGGACATACCCCATTGGATCGCGAGCATCGCAAATTGTATCCACGGTGGTGAGTTGCAGGTATCGACCCGAATGTCACGACCGGTTGCCCCGTTGTACGAGCCCTTAGTCAACGGTTCAGTGACCGACGTGAACAATCACATCGCTCCTACGTTCCCTACCGGCGATCGCTATGCCCCCCCGGCCTTATAGCCATCTCGCTCGTCTTAGTTCACGCGCGCTCCGCGCGATCCGACATCCGCGCTCTTAATTGGGAATGTAGTGAACAGGCTTCCGACTTCAGGGAGAGGCTGGCCCGTGGACACAGG
>Ga0210396_10005052_pt1 | contig 12820 bp, 10 predicted proteins | sample IncBWH17OmetaG_FD_155466 | JGI IMG/M metagenome (GOLD analysis project Ga0210396, IMG submission 155466) | Forest soil microbial communities from Barre Woods Harvard Forest LTER site, Petersham, Massachusetts, United States - Inc-BW-H-17-O ...
AAATACAAAAAATTGCGGCGTTGGTGATTTTGGTGCTGATTGGCGCAACGGTGTACGGCATTTGGAAAACGCACGAAACGGAAAAGCCGATCGAGCTGGCGGTGAAGAATCAGAAACGGCCAGCGGCGGCTGCTCAAAAAAGCCTGGTCGATCAGAGCCCGTTGAAGACCGCGCAGCAAATGGCGCAACAGGCCACCACGCACGACGAAAAAAGCTTGGCGCAGGAGGCCCTGCGGCTGGCGGATTTTGAAGTGGATTTAACCTTTGATACCGCATTGCATGATGCGCGATTGCATCCGCCTCCACTGAGCCCGGAAGCGAAGGAAGTGGAACAGCGGCTGCAAAAAGCCGAAAGGCTGCTGAAAGCGGATCAAGACCGGGCGAAGCAGCTCTCTGAGCAAATCGCGAAACTTCCAGAAGTGAAGCGCGAAACTTTGGAACTGGACCTGGTGCAGGCGGAAGCGGACCTCGATCTAGACCAGGACGAAGTGGACGACGCTAAGCAGGATTTCATCGCGGCTGGCGGCGACATCACCGATAAAATTCAGGCGATGCGGAAAGAGCACGAAGACGCGGCGCACGGTAGCGCGTCTGCCATCCCGACGGGTGTAGAGCCACCGGAACAGGTGGGACTAGTTCACCGGGCGCAGCAATGGTCGAAGCTGCACCAGAAGCAGATGCAATTGTGGCAGGCAAAATCGCAGGCCGAGTCGCTGGCGGCGACGATTGCAGCGAAGCACAACGAATTGGATGCCAAGATTGACGCCGCGAAAGAAAGTCTGCCGGAACTCGCGCACCATTCGAAGAAGAGCAAAGCGGATGAGGCGGTTAATCGCGTGCCTGCGGCAGACAAAAGCCGGGAAGAAAGTTCGGCGCTGTTGAAGAAGACGCAGGACATTGCGGAGGATCAGAAAACGCTGGCGGCGCTGGATAAAAGAAGAGAGACGGAGACGGAACTGGCCGGCGTCTACACGCAGTGGATTGATCTGGTTCGGTCAGAGCAGTACCGGGTGTTGAACCGCGCGCTGTTCGGCGTGTTGATTATTCTGGTGATCGGAATAATTGGGCTGTATTTCAGTTCGTGGATGGACACACTGATCGGGCAATTGACGATGGACCGCCGGCAGGTACAGTCACTGCGCACGGTGACGCGGGTGTCGCTGCAATTTGTGGCGCTATTGCTGATGCTGCTGGTGATTTTAGGACCTCCGGGACAGTTGGGAACATTTTTGGGGCTGGCAGGCGCGGGGCTGACGGTGGCGCTGAAGGATTTCATCGTCGGATTTATCGGGTGGTTTGTGCTGATGGGGAAGAATGGACTCCGACTGGGCGACTGGGTGGAAATCAATGGAGTGAGCGGCGAGGTTCAGGAGATTGGGCCATTTCATACCGTGCTGCTCGAGACGGGAAATTGGACGGACTCAGGCCACCCGACCGGGCGGCGCGTGACGTTCATGAACAGTTTTGCGATTGAAGGGCACTTCTTTAATTTTTCGACTACGGGGCAATGGCTGTGGGATGAATTGCAAGTGGTGCTGCCGACTGGACAGGATCCTTATCCGGTGATTGATGAAATTCGGAAGAAGGTGACAGAGGCGACGACGCCGTATGCAGAGAAAGCGGAGCAGGAGTGGCGTTCGGCGTCTACTTCACGGGAGATGAGTGGGTTTTCGGCGGCGCCGGCGATTAGCGTAAAATCCGTGGTGGGCGGGATCGAAGTGTCGGTGCGATACATTACGCGCGCGAATGAGCGGTATGGATTGCGGTCGAAGCTGAATCAGGACGTCGTGGAGTTGTTGGGCGGAAGGCCGGCAACGGTGGGGAGTAAGGCGTGAAGTTGAGATCCTTCGCTGCGTTCAGGATGGCATTGTTTGTTGCGGATCGAGTTTGATTTGACCGGTGCGAGAAATCTTAGCGCGCAAGAAGATTACGAATGACTGCGGGCGCGGACTTCTTCTGAGGTCAGGCCGTAGAGTGGCGGGGTAGAGACGTCGAGAATTCCCAAGTAAATATAAATTTGGCCGCGATGATGGATTTCGTGTTCCGTCATGGAGCGGAGCCATTTCCAGGTCGCCATTTCCAGACCGCCAGCGTTATAGCATTTGCCTTGCAGATCGGTGTCTGTAAGCTTGGCGAAGATGTCCATAGACTCGGCGTGGAGACGTTCCATGAGCGCGAAAATTTCGGGGAGAGTGTTGGCGAGTTCCGGGCCGTGAGTGGTGTAACGGCTGGCGTTGCCCTGGATATTTTCGGCGAAGAGGTAACGTTCGGCCACGGCGATGTGACGCAATAAATCGCCAAGGGTGAACTTATTGGGGGCATACGACCAGTCGATTTTATCGGCAGGAACGCAGCGGGCTACACGCATGGTGCGTTCGCGGATGTTGGTGAAATATTTTAAGAAGGGTTGGATGGTGAGGATTTCCATTGTCGCGACTCCGAAGGAATTTTAGCAGAGGTCGAATGAAGGATAGGAAGTCAAAATCCCCACACGTAATGGCAATGCATGGAGCATCCGGTATGAGTCAAGATCAAGACTGATCGCGGATTAAAGCGTTGAGATCCTTCGGTGCACTCACGATGACATTTTATCGAACATATATTTGCACTGAAATAGCTGCATTCTTCTCAAGCGCGGGAGGTTAAGAGTTTGCGGGCGTGGGAGGCGGTTAGGGTGGCGCCGGCGTACATGGCGGCTAGAAGGAAGAAGCCGATGGCGATGCTGAAACGTTGTGCGATCCAGCCGAGTGAAAAGCTCATGGCGAGTTGCAAGACAGTGGTGAAGATGGCGATGGCGGATTGGGTGCGGCCCATGAAATGACGAGGCACAATGGACATGAGCGCGGATTGCGCGGCAATGCCGCCGAGTGCGCGGAAGAATCCAAAGATGCCTTGGAGGATGGCGGCGCCAAGCAAAAAGCTGACGTAGGGGACAGCGACGTGGCCGATAGCGAGTCCGGCCATGGCGGCGACATAGAAGGCGAGTCGGACGCGTTCGGGTAGTTGGCTGGTGATGAGTCCGCCAGTGATGGCGCCGATAGCCCAGCCTGCTTCGATGAAACCAAAACCGCGCGCGCCGGAGTGCAGAATGTCGTTGGCCAGCGCGACGACGACCACGTTGCTGCTGACGATGCTGGCCATAAGCAGGGCGTGGGTGGCGCCGATGGCGAGCACAATCGGTTGCTGACGAAGATAACGGAAACCTTCTTTCATGTCGGCGTAGATGGCGAGGGACAAGCCGGCTTCCGCAAGTTCGGGATTTTCGCTGCGCTCCAGAGCTTGCGAGGTGGTGTCGGTGGCTTCGGAATATTCGCGAGGAAATTGTTTGTGGTCGCGGGGCGAAACGTAGCCTGTGCGCAGGAGATACAGGCAATAGGCGGAGACGAAGTACGTGGCGCCATCAATGCCGAGAATGCCGGCGATGCCGATGTGGTCGTAGATGAAACCGACGAAAGTGCCGGCGAGCAGCATTCCGGACTGCACTCCGACGAGCACCGCGGCGTTGGCTCCGGTGAACTGGCTGGGCGGAATAACTTCCTGGACGAGCGCGTTGACGTTGGCCCAGTACATGGCGGAGCCGGTCCCGGTGATGAGGGTCATTAGGTAGAGGTGCCAGAGTTGCAGGTGGCTGCGCCAGGCGATGTAAGCGATCGCGAGCACAGCGAACCCGCGGGCTAGGTCGAGAAGCACGCCGAGATAACGGCGGTCGAGGCGATCGATGAGCACGCCGCCAAGGAACGGCACGACCAGTCCGGGTAGCGTGACAACGATGACTTGCCAACTGACAGCCACGGTGGAATGCGTGGCGGACATGATATACCAGCTCACGCCGATGAAGTTCATGCCGCTGCCGAAGAGCGAAACGAACATCGCGGTGAAGAAGTAGCGGAATCCGCGCTGCGCCCAGAGCAGGGACCAATCGACACGATGGGGAGCAGCGGTGGCCATGGAGCCCACCATTTTACTATTGGAATTCGATTAACAATCAGTTGTGCTGCTTAAGGTTCGAGAGCGTAGCCATCTCGAGTGCGGATGCGCCAGCCGGTACAGCACACCGCCACGTTCCTGGAAGGGTTGGACCGCTCATAAATAACGACAACAGGAACGCCCGCAAAATATTCTCGAGTCGCATCTTCCCCTGAGCCGTGCCATCTCTTCCCGTCACGATCTCTAAATTCATATTGGATTTCGCTGTGCTTCGTTCGGTGCCCGACCATTTCCTGCATCAAGACTTTTCCTACTGCACAGTCACCCATCATCAATAGACGGCGGTCTAACAGTTCGCGTTGGGCACCGTAAAAGGTCGTATGCGCAACTACTGACAGCATAACTAGAGCTACGAGGGTGGAAAAGGAGATTGACAATCCGTTTTTTGCAATTTCACTCACACCAAACCAGGTCAGAAATGAATGTAGAGTCAGAAAAGAAAGCCAACGGGCAATCCGTGAGGGCTCAATGCTGATGGCTCGAGGACGATTCAGCGTCTCGATTTCTCGACAAAAAAATTTCAGCCATCTTAGGTATTGGCGAGAAGAAACTGTGCATTGACAGGAGTGTACATTGATTTCGCGGAAGATTTAGGAAAAGCGTGGCGATGCCACTATGATTTTGGAGTGAACGAATTACTGAAGGTGAATGGACTGACGGTGGAGTTGGCTACACCTGCGGGATGGGTGCGGCCTGTGAATGGGGTGTTGCTGGGGATTGGGGCAGGGGAGTCGGTGGGATTGGTGGGCGAGTCGGGAAGCGGGAAGACGATGTTGTCGTTGGCGTTGATGGGATTGTTGCCGCCGGGGGCGCGGGTTAGCGGGGAGATTTGGTTGGACGCAGCGCAGAGTACGCAGAGGAACGCGGAGGAGAGCAGGAATTTGGTGGGGCAGACGGAGGAGGAGTGGCGGGCGGTGCGGGGGCGGGAGATCGCGATGATTTTCCAGGAGCCAATGACTTCGCTGAATCCGGTGATGCGGGTGGGGGCGCAGGTGGCGGAGGCAATTCGAGCGCATGAGCCACGCATTGCGGAGGCGGAGTTGCAGAGGCGGATGTTGGCGGCGCTGGAACAGGCGTCGGTGCCGGAACCGGAAGTGCGTGCGCGACAATTTCCGCACCAGCTTTCAGGAGGTTTGCGGCAGCGGGTGATGATTGCCATGGCGCTGGCGGGACGGCCGAAAGTTTTGATCGCGGATGAACCGACGACGGCGCTAGACGTGACCGTGCAGAAACAGATTTTGGAGTTGCTGGATAAATTGAGGCGAGAGATGGGATTGGGTTTGCTATTCATCACCCATGATTTGGGCGTAGTGGCGCGAATTGCGGACCGCGTGGCGGTGATGTACGCGGGGCGAATCATCGAGCAGGGGCCGACGGAGCAAGTGCTTGAGGCGCCGCTGCATCCATACACGCAGGGATTATTGGCGGCATCGCCAAAATTGGAGCGTGGGAAGTTGGTGCCGATACCGGGAACGGTGCCGCAATTGACGGCGCTGCCGCCGGGGTGCAGTTTTGCACCTCGGTGCGCGTTCCATCGAATGGAATGCGATGCGCGCGTTCCGGAATTTCGTCCGAGCGGCGCGGAGCATGCGGCTCGGTGCGTGCTGGTATGAGTCACTTGCTGGCGGTGCGCAAACTAACGAAACGATACCGGCGCGGCGGCGGAGTGTTGAGCGAGTCGCCGGGCGGCAGTGATTTTACGGCCGTGGATGACGTCAGTTTCGAGGTCGCGGCTGGAGAAACATTTGCAATTGTGGGGGAGAGCGGATGCGGGAAGACGACACTAGCGCGAATGCTGTTGCGGCTGATTGAGCCGGACGCGGGAGAGATACTTTTCCAGGGGAAGAATATTCTGGAGTTGCCTGCGGAAGGGATGCGCGCCGAGCGGCGGCAGATGCAGATGATCTTTCAGGATCCGTTCGCGTCGCTGAATCCGCGAATGAAAGTAGGCGAAATCGTTGGCGAGCCGCTGGCTATTCACGAAGCAAAGGTCGGGAAAGCAGAACGTGCAACGCGGGCGGCCGAGGCTTTGCGGCGAGTCGGATTGGACGAAGTAGCGCTGCAGCGCTATCCCCACGAATTTTCCGGCGGCCAGCGGCAACGCATCGGGATTGCAAGGGCACTGATTCTGCGCCCGAAGCTGATAGTGGCGGACGAGCCGGTATCGGCGCTGGACGTGTCGGTTGGAGCGCAGGTACTTCTACTCTTGCAGGAGCTGCAGCAAGAACTGGGTCTGACGTACATTTTCATTTCGCACAGCTTGCCGGTGGTCGCTCAATTGGCGACGCACATTGCGGTGATGCGGGCCGGGCGATTTGTGGAGTGTGGCGCTGCGAAACAGATCCTGCAGCACCCGCAAGTGGGCTATACAAAGGAGTTGCTGGCGTCAGTTCCAGAGATCCCCGCTGCAGCCAATAGCTGATATTTCTTTCTGACGGCCAACGTACTATCCTCAGCGAACCTCGATTCCCTTGAGTAAGGAGTCCCATATGGCCACTATTCCCGCCGCAGTTCCAGAAGCACAAGCATCGATTTCTCCGGTCGGACGATTGATTGGAGTGCTTTTTTCGCCGAAGGCCACCTTCGAAGACATCGTGCGGAAGCCCACTTGGGCCCTTCCTTTGATCATCATGGTGATCCTTGGGGGACTAGCCGGAGTCTTCATCAATATGAAGATGGACTGGCGCGAGTATATGGCGCAGCAGATTGAAAAGAGCCCACGCGCGGCGAATATGTCTCCGGAGCAGAAGCAGCAACAGATTGAAGCGGGTGCGAAATTTGCGCCGATCAGCACGTACATAATCGCGCCGCTGGCCCCGGGGTTTATGTTGCTGGTGGTGGCCTTGGTCATGTGGGGCGCATACAACTTGTTGGGCGGGGCCAACACGGATTACAGGACATCGCTGGCAATTGTGGCGCACTCGTATGTGCCAACGTACTTGTCCAGCCTGCTGTTCTTTTTAATTGTTTTCCTGAAGCCGCCTGGGTCACTAAATATCGATAACCCGATTGCCACCAACTTAGCCGCGTTTCTGCCTGAGGACTTGCCGAAGTGGTTGGACGCACTGGGGAAGAATCTGGACGTTTTTTTGCTATGGGCTCTAGTCTTGATGGGGATTGGATTTGCGTTCACGAATCCGAGAAAGCTGAAAGGCGGAAAGTCTTTCACGATTGTGTTCGGCGTTTTCGCGGCCTATGTGGTGCTGCGCGTTGGACTTGCCTTCCTCATGTCCTGATACACTGAAGCAGTGAATTTTTCCTTTGATGTTTTGCAGACAGACCCAACAGGAGCGCGGCGCGGGCGCTTGTGTACGCCTCATGGTGTGATTGAAACGCCGGTGTTTATGCCGGTGGGCACGGCGGCGACGGTGAAAGCGCTGACGCAGGACGCGCTCGAAGAGTTGGGCTCCGGAATCATCCTGGCAAATACTTATCATTTATATCTGCGGCCCGGGCACGAGTTGATTCGCAAACTTGGCGGGCTGCATCAGTTCATGTCGTGGAAGCGGGCTATCCTGACGGATTCCGGCGGATATCAGGTTTTCAGTCTGTCCGAATTGCGCAAGATGACCGACGAAGGAGTTCGCTTCCGGTCGCATCTGGATGGCTCGGAGCATTTACTGACACCAGAGAAGGCGGCAGAAATCCAGTTGGCGCTGGGCTCGGACATTGCGATGGTGCTGGACGAATGTATTGAGACTCCAGCGCCGCGAGAAGTGGCCGAAGCTGCGCTAAAGAGGACCACAGCCTGGGCGCGGCGAGCGCGACAGTATTTTCTGGATCACGCCAGCCGCAACGGAGACTTGGCGCAATGGCAATTTGGAATTGTGCAAGGCGCGACGTTTCCGGACCTGCGTCGAGAGAGCGCGCGACAACTTCTGGACCTGGAGTTCCCCGGATACGCCGTAGGTGGCTTGGCAGTTGGCGAACCGCACGACGTGACTTGTGAGATGACCACGGAAGTAACGGCGCTTTTGCCAGCGGAAAAGCCGCGCTATCTGATGGGCGTGGGCCGTCCGGAGCAGGTTGCGGATTATGTGGCGCGAGGCATCGACATGATGGATTGCGTGCTGCCGACGCGGGCGGCGCGGCATGCGTGCTTGTATACTAGTGTGGGCCGCGTGCTCATCAAGAACGCGTGTTACAGCCAGGATCAAAAACCAATCGATCCAAATTGCACGTGCAGGGTATGCAAGCGGTATACGCGAGCGTATTTGCGGCACTTGTTTGCAGCAGGAGAAATCACCGCGGCGATTCTGGCTACCCACCACAATGTCCACTTTTATATTGACATAATGCGCCAAATCCGAGAGGCTATCAGCTTTGGACATCTCGCGAAATTCGCGACAGAGCTGCACGCGCGCTATGCGGCGGGGCCGGCCTGAAGCGAGCAGTCCCCGGCGGAAGTAGGTCGTTAGCGGAGCCGTGGCAACCCGCGGTAGGTCGAGTCTCAGAACGAGAATCGGGCGGGCAGTGTAAGCGGGGAGATATCCCTGCTCTTGGATTTTTTTCTCCGGGCCCTGAAATGTGACGGGATTTCTTGTTCTCGGTCAGGGACGTAGTCGCTCCGAAAGGGTACGGTAGCAAATAACGAACATGAATCTGGCAGCATTCTTTTTTTGGCAAGCCGGGGGTGCCGGGCTTGGCGGGTTCTTGATACCGCTGGTACTCATGTTCGGGATCATGTATTTCCTGGTGATCATGCCGCAGCAGAGGCAGCGCAAGAAAGTGTCGGAAATGCTGGCGGCCATCAAGAACGGCGATAAGGTCATCACCACGGCGGGCATCTACGGAACTATCAATGGAATCGACGGCGACACGGTAATTCTGAAAATCGCCGACCAGGTGAAAATACGCATCGCGCGTGCGGCGATAGCGCAGGTAGAGGCATCGGAAGATGCCAAATAATGTGCCTGCGCGCCAAGATACGCGCATGACCTCTTAACCATGAACCCAAATCTGAAGTGGAAAATACTGTTTATCGTAGCGGTTGTTCTAGTGTGCATCTATTTTATTATCGGGCTGCCGACGTTCCCAACATCGTGGGCGCAGGTGAAAGACAATTTCTCGCGCCAGATCAAGCTGGGACTCGACTTGCAGGGTGGCACACACCTGATTCTGCAGGTGCAAGTGCAGGAAGCGGTGGCGCAAGAAACGGATCAGACCGTGGACCGGCTGACCACGGTGATGCGCACCAAGAATATCCGTTATGACGAAGTGCGGCGCGTGGATGATGAGCACGTCATTGTGCGCAATGTTGCGCCAGATCAACTACCGCAATTCCGGGATCTGATTCATGAGCAGTATGAAGGCACCTGGTCGATGGCGCCGGCTCCGGGAGATCCGAACTCCTATTTGTTGACGATGCGTCCGGCAGTCGTCTCGCAGATTCAAGAAAACACCATGCAGCAGTCGCTGGAGACGATCGAGCGACGCATTAATGCGTTGGGTTTGACCGAACCGACGATTCAGCGCCGTGGTCGCGCGGGGCAGGACAACGAAATTCTGGTGCAGTTGCCGGGCGAAAGCGATCCAGCCCGCGCCAAGCAGGTAATTCAGGCGGGCGGTCAGTTGGAATTGCGATTGGTGGAAGACCCCAACCCGTATCCATCCGAAGCGGCGGCATTGGCAGCGCATGGCGGAATTCTGCAGCCAGGCACGGAGATTGTGCGCGGACGAAACGAAAATCGTAACCCCCAGAACCCACAAGATTCAGCCGACAACTGGTACGTGCTGAGCCGTACGCCGGTGGTGACTGGACGCGATCTGCGGAGCGCTACAGAGAATCGCAACACCGAGATGCCGGGACAGTGGCAGATCAACTTTGTTTTGTCTGGTGAGGCTGCGCGACGTTTCGGGCCCTTCACGGAGCAAAACAAGGGCCATCAGATGGCCATCGTGCTAGAGAAAAAAGTTTATTCAGCTCCCGTGATTCAGAGCCGTATCGACGATCAAGGAAGAATTGACGGGAACTTCAGCCAGGAGACCGCGCACGACTTGGCGCTGGTGCTGCGCGCTGGAGCGCTCCCCGCGTCGATTAAGTATCTGGAAGAGCGCACCGTCGGGCCTTCGCTGGGAGCGGACTCGATTCGCCACGGCGTGCAAGCGTCGGTATTGAGCTTGCTAGTGGTCATGATTTTCATGGTGTTCTACTACCGGCTGTCGGGAGCCAACGCGGTCCTCGCGTTGATCTTGAACCTGATTATTCTGCTGGCGGCACTGGCGATGTTTGGCGCGGTGCTGACTTTGCCAGGCATTGCGGGCGTCATCCTGACGATTGGTATGGGGGTGGACTCGAACGTACTGGTATTCGAACGCATTCGTGAAGAGTTGAGAAACGGGAAATCGTCGGCCGCTGCGGTCGAAGCGGGATTCAGCAAGGCTTTCCTGACGATCATCGACACGCACGTAACCACCGTCGTTTCAGCATTCTTTTTGTTCATCTTCGGCACGGGTCCGATTCGCGGATTCGCGATTACCTTGACGATCGGTCTGATTGCCAACGTATTCACCGCGATTTACGTCTCCAAGACAATTTTCCATTACCACTTGACGAAGATGGATCGGCAGGCGGAACTCAGCATCTAGGCAGCTCGGACCAGCGTGGAGTTCTAGTACCGCTTAAATATTCGACAAGCGGGAACAAAAGAAAACCCACTGGAGTCTAAAGAAGGGAAGCGCATGATTGAGTTCTTCAAAGAGCCCAACATTAATTGGATGGGCAAGGCTAAATATTTCTTCACACTGAGCGGTATTCTTCTGCTCATCGGCTGGTCGGCAATTCTCCTTAAAGGCGGCATTAAGTACGGTATCGACTTCCGTGGGGGCACCAACGTGGACGTACGCTTTGCCCAACCGCCGAACATTGACCAATTGCGGTCGGCATTGCGCGCACAGGGTTTGGGCAACAGCGAGATTCAGAGCATCAGTGACATTGCGAATTCGAATTCCAGTGAAGTGCTGATTTTCGTGGCCGGGCAAGGCGATCAGGCTCTGGATGAGGGCAAAGCCAAAGTGCTGAGTGCGCTGAATGCGACCTACGGCGTTTCGAACTCGAACAAGCCGGATTTCAACTCGGTGACGCCTACGGTGCTGGCGAATTTTCTTGCGCAACGCGATCCACTGGGCCTGGGAGTGAATGGCGCCGATAAATACACCCAGCTAGCCAAGGATCTTCTGGCGTATCGCGACAAAGTAAAAAATGGTGTGGTGACGAGCTTGGATGAGTTAAGTTCGGTGAGCGGAGCGACACCCGCGGCAGTGGCGGCGATAAAAGACACGTTCTCGCTGGCACCGTTTGCGATTCGCAACGTGGAGATCGTCGGGCCCAAGGTGGGCGCAGAGCTGAGGAACCAGGCGATTCGCGTTACGCTCTATGCTTTGGCAGGCATGCTGGTATATATTGCCTTCCGGTTCGAATGGGTCTACGGCGCAGCAGCGGTTATCGCGGTGTTTCACGATGTACTAATCACACTCGGGCTATTCAAGATTTTCGGGTTTGAGATTTCGTTAACAGTAATCGCGGCGTTACTTACCCTGGTCGGTTACTCGATGAACGATACCATCGTCATCTTTGACCGCATCCGGGAAAACAGCCGGCTGCTGAGGAAAGAGCCCTTCGCAGACGTAGTCAACAAGTCGATCAACCAGACGTTGTCGCGGACGATTCTGACCAGCGGACTGACATTTCTTACAGTCCTTGTCCTATTTTTAATGGGAGGTCAGGTATTAAGGGCTTTCGCCTTTGCGCTGGTAGTAGGAATTGTGATAGGAACGTACTCCAGTTTTGGTATTGCCGCCCCGCTCGTCGTCGCTTGGAATAGGTGGCGCGGGCAGGGCGCAGTGGTAGGATCCGGAACCGCAGCAGCCGGCACGAAACCCCGTGGAAACGAGGGCGGCCAACCGCGACTCGCACCCGCTGGGAGGAGGTAGTGGTGAACTATGTTTGAAGAGATGGTGGTATCAACAAATAAAGCGCAAAAGACGAACAAGCCATGGACGGTAGTTTTGTCCATGTTGTTTCAAATTGGCTTTCTCGCCGTCCTCATATTAATCCCGCTGATCTACACCGAAGCATTGCCGAAGACGTTGATGTCTTCGATTTTGCTGGCACCTCCACCTCCGCCGCCTCCACCACCGCCTCCGGCTGCCGTACAAGTCGTAAAGATTAAGCCGGTGGCGCACTTGATGGATGCCGGCAAGCTGGTGGCGCCCAAGGTGATCCCGAAGGACGTCAAGATTATTAAAGAAGAAGAAGCGCCACCCGACATGGGCGTCTCCGGCGGTGTACCAGGAGGCGTGGCCGGTGGATCGATGGGCGGCGTGATGGGCGGCGTGATTGGTGGAGCAGGAACAGCAGCACCTCCACCGCCGAAGGTTGCACCCAAGCGCGTATCGGTGGGCGGAAACGTCCAGGCAGCGCGCCTGGTCAACCGTGTGCAGCCAGTCTATCCTCCGTTGGCGCGGCAAACGCGAATCAGCGGAACGGTGAAACTGCACGCGATTATCGGTAAGAACGGTGCAGTGGAACAGCTTCAAGTACTCTCCGGGCACCCGCTACTGGTGCAATCCGCGCTTGATGCCGTGCGGCAATGGCGTTATCAGCCCACATTGCTGAACGGGGATCCGGTGGAAGTCGACACCGAGATCGATGTGATTTTCTCTCTAGCTTCGTAGTCCAGCGGGCGTCGCGGATGAAGTGGGATACGCGGCGTTCCGGGTACCCGCAGTGCGAAAAAATACTCTCGAAGGTTCCGGCCACTCGGAGCCACTAGGAAATAAGGAGCAAACGAATGTTAGCAACTCTGTTTGTTTATGCGGCATGGCTGCAGGA
>Ga0210396_10005053_pt1 | contig 12820 bp, 8 predicted proteins | sample IncBWH17OmetaG_FD_155466 | JGI IMG/M metagenome (GOLD analysis project Ga0210396, IMG submission 155466) | Forest soil microbial communities from Barre Woods Harvard Forest LTER site, Petersham, Massachusetts, United States - Inc-BW-H-17-O ...
ACAGCAACACGAACAGCACGCAAACGAAAAGCGACCAAGGTCAACTCCTGCATCATTTCTGCGCATGCAGGACGCACACGCACACCACAGATGCCGAGTCTATCGTGTCCGATCAACGAAACCGCGACCGCGTGCCCCTAAATAGTTTTGTTGTAGTGTTCAATGAATTTTCTAGTTCACGGTGAGCGCGATTGTTCCTGTTTCGGTCAGCGGACCCGATGTTCCGGTGACGGTGATGGTATAGGCTCCCGGAGTTGTTCCGGAGCTCCCCTGAGTGGTGTTTCCTCCACCACCACCGCCGCCACCACAAGAGACCATCCCAGCCGTCACTGGAAACAAAATCAAGAGCAATCCGAGTACGATAGGCCACCTCCTGCGGCGCTTCGGAATACCGAACAACAGCACGAAAGCCAGTGAAGCGCCACCTGCGGCCAGCCAACCATTGCGTCCCAGCTTTGGGGAGGACAGCGCGGAGATGGTTGAGGAAGTGGTTGTAATCGTAAGAGTAGCTGTTGTTGCACTCGATCCAGTGATGTTGACCGAATTCGTCGATCCGAAACTTAATGTGGGTGGGTTCATCGCGTTGGCGGGACTGGACGTGATCGCTGCAGTCAGTGTCACAACTCCAGTGAAGCCTCCCCCAGGCGTCACGGTTATGGAAGACGTGTTGCCGGTGGTGGCTCCGGCAGCCATAGCGACCGGTGCCCCGCTGATCTTGAAGCTTGGGGGCGGCAGATTAATGGTAAAAAGCGCGGAAGTCACAGCACTGGCTGCGTAATCGGGAGCGGTGGCGATGGCATTGATTGTTTCGGTCTTCGAAACAACCAGGGGACCTGAATACACAGTCGATGATGCGGTAGGCGGAGTTCCGTCTGTCGTGTAGTAAATCGTTGCCTGGGGAGTCGGGTCACTGATCGTGACGTTCTGAGGGGAAGTGTATGTGGCCGCGCCGGGAGAGAACACCGGCGGCGCCGCCGGCGCCGCCAGACTCGTTCCTGTGAGAGGTATCACCAAGGTCCCGCCGACCGTTTCGTTCGCGACTGAGAGTGAACCAGTATAGGAGTGGGAACCTATCGTAGGTTGGAAGGCCACAGATATCGCACAAGTCTTCCCAATACCCACTGCAGCGGTCGAGCAATTATCGGATGTCACCGCAAACCCGGCCGTTGGATTTACTGCGACAGTAGTCAGGTTGTTTTGACTGGAGTTGGTGATCGTAACTGTCTGTGCGGCGCTCGTCGTCCCGCTGATCTGAGTGGCGAACTGCAGCGATGAAGGCGCAGCCGTGGTAGTACTTGCTTCGGTTCCATTTCCGGCGAGTACGATCGTATGGGATCCGTCCGACGAACTATCCGTCAGGGTGATGGATGACTGGATCAAGCCGGATATCGATGGAGAGAAGCTGATCTGTAAGGTACAACTCGAGCCCGGGTCCACAACCGTGCAGTTATTGGTTTGCTGAAAGTCTGGCACGCCAGTGACCGGGTTGCTTTCGGGAGGAATGCCAATCACCTGCAGAGGTTGTGCATTCGATTTAGCATTCGAAATCGTGACAGTGACCGGGTCGCTGGGTGTTTTAAACGGCTGCGTGCCGAAAACGACAGTCGATGGGGAAACCGTAATCCCTCCTGCGGTCCCAAAGCCGCTCAGAGTGACGGCCTCGCTTCCTAGCGGAGAGTCATCGGTTATCACGAGCGACCCGGAGAGATTTCCGGAAGACGTTGGACTGAAACCAAGAAAGAGTGCGCAGTTGTCGCCCGGAGCAAGGGCGGAACAGGTGTCAGTCGATACGAAATTGTTCGGAGCCGCAATGTTCTTGACGTTTAGCGGTGTTGCAAAGTCCGCCGAATTGGCCACCGTGATGGTCTGAGGTGGAGCGGCGGTGTTGGACTCCTGGCTGCCAAAGGTCAAAGCCGGAGGCACAATTGCGGCGCCTCCCACACTGATGGTCGGAGGGGTGAGGGGGCCCGTGTCCGACGACTCGCCTTGTTCAGCGATGTAGAAAGTAAGCCCGTCGGTGGCTTTGACAGACTGAAGGGTGACGATTAGATCGCCGCCGACCACATCCCAGTCCATGTTCGATGAAGATGGCTGCTGGGAGTTCGTACAAAGCATTTTATTGGTGACCTTTGGGTCACAAACGAGAACGCCAAACCCAACTTGTGGCGAGTTGTCGGGTGATACGAACGCAAATCTCGACAAACCGGAGAAGGTGAGAACCAGATTCGTCGCATCTGAATTGATTTGGTAAAGGAACGCGTACGTGTCGTCGCACATCGCCGGGCTGACATTATTGTTCAGGCCGGAGTTGGGGCAAACCGTTTCGCTAGTTATCAAGACGCCATTCTTGGGGTTCGTTGATTTTCCGGTTAACAGCCACGAATCTGGCTGGCTTTGGTCCCCGTAAGAAGAATCCACGAGCGTCCCCAGGGATCTTCTCCGCCCGTAGGAGGGCAGGCAGGACAACAGAAGCGTAACGCTCACAGCGAGAAACGATAGCGCAAGCCTCTTGCTGGGATACAACATACGGGCGCACTCATCGATGAAGTGGCGAGCATTGTCGGCCTCGGATTAGTGGCATGTCAACTCTTTAATGCACACTTGTGTTCTAGACAGTGCTAAGATGTCTGCCTTCTCACCTCGGACGAGACCTGACGCTGATGCCGTTAGAGAATGACGGGCCAAAGCGACGTTTGCGGGTATTTCTCTGCCATTCCTCCGCCGACAAGGAGCCAGTTCGCAAACTTTGTGAATGGCTCGAACGGGATGGATTTGAGCCATGGCTCGATGAAAAGAAGCTATTACCCGCGCAGCGCTGGCAGGACGTGATCGAAGACACCGTGCGGCTTTCCGACGTTGTTCTCGTTTGCCTGTCCAAGGGATCTGTTTCCAAAGAAGGATATCTTCAAAGAGAGATCAAATTCGCTCTGCAGATTGCGGATGAGAAACCGGACGACACCATCTACATCGTCCCGACCCGGTTGGAACCGGTTGAACTTCCGCGTCGTTTCCGAGAATTCCAGGCGGCCAATCTCTACGACGCGGACGGCTATGAGAAATTAAAACAGTCGCTGACCCTGCGAGCGGATCAGATCGCAGTGGCTCCGCCGTTGCTCACCTCGGAGCCCCATTTTCTACAGATTACCGACCCCGGCTCTCAAACAATCACTGTGTTGAAGACGACGCGTCTGTTGCAGTGGATCAAGTTGCATCCACGCATGGTCGCATCAGCCTTGGTGCTTGTTCTGGGTGCAACCTCGTTCGCGGGTTATAGGGCTTACCAGCAGCAGAAGCAGCAACGTAGGACCGCCGATCAGTTTTTTAAAGAAGCGGTGTCAAGCTGGAAGGCTCTCGATCTCAGAAAGGCCGAAAGCTTATTCTCTCAGGCCGCAGCCGCAGAGCCGGAAGATCCGATGATTCTAGCCAGCTATGCACTGAGCTTGAACGAACGAGGAAATGAAGAGCAGGCGCGCGTGATAGCAAGACGCGCGGTCGATAACGCTTCCCGTCTTCCAAACAATGAAAAACAAATGGTCGAGGGCATCTTCAATGAGGTAACAGCAAACTGGGGAAAGGCGGAAGAAATCTATTCCAGGATGTGGCATCGCGATCACGATCTCGAGCATGGGATCCGCCTGGCGCATGTGCAGACCCTTGGCGGAAATCCGCAAAAAGCGATTGGCACCATCGAGGAGATTCCTGCACCTGGTTCTGATGATCCGCGGGTGTTATTAGAAAAAGCGACAGCTCAGAAGATGTTGGGAAGATTTGACGATGCGATCAAGTCACTGCAACGGATCATCAGCGAACATCCCGACGACGATCTTGTGCGAGCTACCGCTTTAGCGGATAAATGTTGGGCATATTACAAAAGCCGCGACTTGAAGGATCCTTTGAAGACAGCTATGGATGCCTGCAGAGAGGCTGCGGATATTTTTAACGACAAGGAGGACGCCCTTGGGCAGGCGCGAACACTCACGCGAGAGGCGTTGATCATTTCCGACGGAGAAAATCAGGCGCCCGATTTCCAGAGAGCAACGGAATTGCAAAAGCGAGCAATCGAAATCGCGCATGAGAGGGGCGCCACACGAGATGAGGCAGGCGGACGTCAGAACTTGGCGAACATTCTTCTGCAGCAAACTCCTCCTGATCCGGAAACTGCCCGGACCGAATACGAGAGGAGTAAAGAATTGTTCAAGAACCTCAACGACAAGACAGGCATGGCGGGAGTGGATAATGACCAGGCGGTTAGGCTTATCGATCTATGCCGGTACCAGGACGCGCTGAACAGTGCGAAGCAAGCTGGAGAAATCTGGCATGAGATCGGCAGTGTAGATGAGGCGGTTGCTCTCTCCAATCAGGGAACCATGGAGTTATTCCTCGGCGATCTTCCGAGTGCCGAATCAGACCTAAAATCTGCGTTGTCGATGTCGGAAGGAAAACTCAATGTTGGCAGAGACAATTGGCTGATCACTTTAGGAGAGGTTTACGCCGCGGAAGGAAAGCTCTCGTTAGCGGAGCAGTGCTACAAAGGAGGGCCGTGCTACAACAGCAGGGAGCCCTCAAGTATCCATAATGCAGACATACTTCCCGATGCCACAGTGGACTACGCGGCATTGCAGATAGAGCAAAAGAACTATTCCGGCGCAGAGGAGCTGGCGCAAAGCGCGCTCACAAAGGCGAAGACAGAAAACGATCCAGACGGCGAGGCCTGGGCTCGGCTGGTTTTGGCAAATGCGCTTCTTTCACAGGGCAAGAACGCTCTGTTGAACCGGTCCAGAGATGCGGTTACAGGTGTTGCTTCTATCGGCAGCAAGGACTGCCGTGTGGGCGTCGCGGCTGGTTTGACGCTAGCCAGAATCGATGGGCGATCTGGAAATTTCGATGGTCAGAGGGAAACGCTTACTAAGGTTCTCCAGACAGCCCACAACCTTGGATTGCTCGGCTACGTCTTTGAAGCAACGCTGGATCAGGCAGAGATGAATTTGCGTGAGGGCCAATCAAGTGCAGCTCGGCAGAGAGCCGAGGAAGTCCAGACTGAATCTGGCAATCGGGGCTTCCAGCCGTTGGCTGAGAGGGCCTCAAGCCTGATAGGTCGGACGAAGGCTGACCGATCGAACTGAGATTGCATGGACGGAGCCGGTAGATAACCTACCCGTTGACGGCCTGCGCTCTTCTGTTTGTCAGAGCGTCGGCCGTAGCCGTTGGTCGTGGAACCGCAGTCATGAACAGGACCACGCGGTTCATGCGGGTAAACTCGCCCATTTTGCGCCGAGCTCTGGTGCTTCGATTTGGCCGGAGAGGGATTCCTATCCGTTAATAAACCTATTTCAATCAACGATTTAAAAACTAGATAAAAATACCCCGGATGTACCACCGCACCTTCCCGCTTGAACTCACATACGTTACTCGTCACCAACAGCATCGCAGGCTGCGCGCCGAAAGATCCCTGCCAGCTCGCGACATCGGGATGGCACGTATTTCGCCTTCATCCCGCCAGATGGCGCGCTCACGCATCTAACTATCCGAGGACGCCTCGTATACACTAAGGCTATCCGCCTGAGAATGACTCCTAGCGACAATCGCCAACTGGATAGCTCCAAAGGCCACTTCGCCATTGGTGTGTCTATCCTGCTGCTCGCGCTCGCTGTCTTTGGCTGGGGACTTCACTCCAAGCTCTCCCTCTACCACGTTCGTGCGGGTGCCTCCGAGGCCGTTCCCATCGCCAAGTTGCTCTCCGAGCGGGAACGCCCCAGCGATACTGCGGAGCACTGCGATCTGAATCCAGGCGATCTGCATGCCGTTGCACTTGCGCTCTCGGTTGCCCTGATACCGCAGCCCGCGAAGCAGACTGTTGTGACCGCGCCTCGCCGCGAGTCGCTACCCCTGCCCTTGAGCACTCTTGCTCTCAAAGGGCCCTCGCTCCGTCGTCCCCCTCCCTCGCCTCTCGCCTGATTTCGGCGCAGCTGCATCGATTTGTAAGAGCTGCGTGATCGATTTCATTCGAACGGATTCGCCATTCGGGCGCCCCGCATCCCAATATCATCGGCGCGGCACTCGGTGGCGCATAGCGAAAGTCAATCCGTTCCAGCGAGCCTGAAACCGGGACAATTCCTGTCCGAACGTCGGTAAAGCGACAAGGGGTAAGGCTGCTTCCATCAGGAAGCCGCCTGATCTCCCGCCCCGCGATCAGCAGTGGATATTGTCCGGCTCCAGTGCGTGAGCAGGTCTACCGTGCATACTTCAGCATCTCGTCTCCGCGGATGTCTATCCGGGCGAGCCCTCGTCGCGTCTGTCTTTGCGTTGGCTGTGATCTCCGGATGCAACACGCGCCCAGGCGATGCCAATGCGGCCAGCCAGCCACCGTCTGCCGCCGTTGGCATCGTGCAACGCGGCAACATCTCACACGTACTCTCGCTCGCCGGGCAGTTCCAGCCCTATCAGGTGATCGATGTGCACGCGAAGGTCTCCGGCTATGTGCGCCGTATCTATGTCGATATCGGTGACCGGGTCCACGCCGGCCAGACGCTCGCGGTGCTCGAAGTTCCCGAGCTGAACGCGCAATATCGCGGCACCCAGTCCGAGGAGCAGCGCAGCAAGGAGCAGATCAGCATCGCGCAGCACGAGATCATCCGCGCCGAGGCGAGCCATGCCGCCCTGCAGGCCAACTACGACCGCCTGTCTCAGGCGGCGAAGGCGCAGCCCGGCCTCATTGCGGAGCAGGAGCTGGATGATGCGCGCGCCAGGGCTGACGCATCGCAAGCCCAGGTCGAGGCTGCGCGTTCTACGCTCTCCGCCGCGCGTCAGCAGTCAGACGTAGCTAAGGCGGACATGGAGCGTTACGGCGCGCTTCAGTCCTACACCACCATCACCGCCCCGCTCAGCGGAGTGGTCATCTGGCGCTATGCCGATACGGGCGCGCTCATCCAGGCCGGAACCGCGTCGGAGAGCCAGAGCCTCCCGCTCGTCAAGCTCTCGCAGAGCGACCTCCTCCGTCTGCGACTGCCGGTGCCGGAGGATGCCGTCGGCTACATCCACGATGGCGATACCGTGCAGATCCGCGTTGATGCGCTGCACCGCTCCATTACCGGAAAGATCGTCCGCTTCACCCGCAACCTCAGCCTCGACACGCGCACCATGCAGACCGAGGTGGATGTTCCCAACAAGGACCTCAGCCTCATCCCCGGCATGTATGCAAATACGTACGTGCAGCTTGCACATAAAGAGAACGTGCTGACCATACCGCTGCTTGCGGTTCAGCACGATGACTCCGGCAATACGAGCGTTCTCGTTCTCGACAGCGAAAATCACGTTCACCGCCGACCAGTCGTACTTGGCATACAGGGTTCGCTTCTCGCAGAGGTGCAAAGCGGCGTTCAGCAAAATGACCGAGTCGTGCTCGGGAGCGTCGCGCGCTACAAGGACGGCGAGCAGGTCACTCCGCGCGTGGAGCAGCAGCCGGCCAATGACGTTATGCATGAAGAGGGCGGCATGACCGACGCAAACGACGGAGGCAACTGACGTGCCCAAATTTGCTCTCCGCTATCCCTTCTTCATCATCATGCTCTCGCTCATGGTTTTGGTCGTTGGCGTGGTCAACGTCGTTTCCATGCCGGTCGATCTCTTCTTTCCGTCCATCGACATGCCTGTTGTGGTCGTCGCTACTTTCTATTCCGGCATGCCGCCGCAGCAGATCGAAGGCGACATTACCGATACTTTCGAGCGATTCTTTACGCTCGCTGCCAACGTCGATCACATCGAATCACGATCGCTCTCCGGTGTCTCTCTCGTCAAGATCTATTTTCTTCCCGGCACGGATGCGAATGCGGCACTCAGCAATATCTCCAACCTGGCCATGGCCGATTTGCGGCGGCTGCCTGAAGGCACACTGCCGCCCGTTGTGCTCGGCATGACGGCATCCAGCCAGCCGGTATGCCTGGTCACGCTCAAAGGCGAAGGGCTTAACGAGACGGAGCTGAAAGACCTTGCGCAGTTCCAGGTTCGCAATCAGATCGCGAACGTCCCCGGCGCGTCGGTGCCGCAGCCCTTTGGCGGCCGCTATCGCCAGATCCAGGTCTACGTCGACCCACTCAAACTCGAAGCGCACAACATGAGCTTGATGGATGTGGTCGATAGCGTGAATCAGTCGAACCTCATTCTGCCCGCGGGCGATGTCCGCATTGGCACCAAGGATTACAACCTGTACGCCAATAGCCAGGTGCCGACAGCCCAGGAGATCAACTCAATGCCGCTCAAGTCTTCTGGCAATGCCTCCGTGCTTGTCGCTGACGTGGGCCATGCCGAAGACTCCGGTGCTATTCAGACCAACATCGTTCGCATCGACGGGCAGCACTCCGTCTATGTACCGATTCTCAGACAGGCCGGCAAGAGCAACACCATCGAGATCGTCAACGGCATGCGCGCCGCCATCAAGCGGCTCGTCGACATTCCACCAAGTCTCAAGACGACCGTCGTCTTCGATCAGTCTCTCTTCGTCAAGGGCGCCATCCGCAACCTGATGAAAGAAGCGCTGATCGGTCTCGTGCTCACCAGCCTCATGATCCTGCTGTTTCTAGGGAACGGACGCGCCACCGCCGCTTCTCTGCTTTCCATACCCATGTCCCTGCTGCTTTGCATGCTGGTGCGCAATGCGTTTGGCGGCACCATCAACACCATGCTGCTCGGCGGCATGGCCCTGGTCCTGTCACGGCTCATCGATGACTCGGTCGTCGTACTCGAAAACATCGTCCGCTACATGGAAGAAGGCGCGCCTCCGGATCGCGCCGCTGCCGAAGGTGGGCAGGAGGTCTCCCTCGCCGTGCTCGCCGCAACCGTTTGCACTTCCATCGTCTTTTTCCCGGTCTTCTTGTTGAACGGCGTCAGCAAATACATCTTCACCGATCTCGCGCTCGGCGTCGTCATCTCCATCTTCGCTTCGTATTTCTTTTCCATGACGCTCGTGCCGCTCTTCTGTTCCAGGTTCATCCGCGTGAAGCATGGAAGAGATGCGACGAAGAAGCGCTCGATCTTTCGCGTGGTCATTGACCGCTTCAACCTGTACTTCCAACGCTTGTTGCACCGCTACGAGCAGTTGGCCTATCGTGTGCTTCGTCGTCCCGGCTTTACAGCTGCCGTGCTATTGGGCTGCACGCTGCTGATCCTGGTGGTCGTCACGCCGGTCCTCGGTCGCGCTTACTTCCCGCGGACAGATCCCGGTCAATTCATCGTCAATATCAAGATGCCAAGCGGCACGCGCATCGAAACCAGCGATGCCTATATCGCACGCGTTGAGAACGAGATTCGTAAGGTCATTTCACCAAACGATCTTGGCATGATCGTCTCCAACATCGGCATCACCCCCGACCTCTCCGCCATCTATACATCCAATTCCTCGATGGACACTGCCTTTGTGCAGGTCAGCCTCAACGATGACCACTCCATCGGCAGCTATCAATACATCGACCGCGTACGCCGGCGTCTTGCATCCGAAATGCCCGAGGTCCAGACTTACTTTCAGGCCGGCGGACTTGTCGACTCGGTCGTGAATCAGGGTCTGCCCGCGCCGCTCGATATTCAGATCAGCTCCAATGATCAGCCTGGCGCCTTCGACAAGGCGCAGGAGATTGCCCAGCAATTGCGCGGCCTTTCCAGCGTCGGCGATGTTTATATTCCGCAGGACCTGAAGTACCCCGGCCTCCAACTCAACATCGATCGCGAGCGCGCTTCGCTCGTCGGCCTTTCACCGAAAGACGTCGTCGACAATGTAATCACCGCACTTACATCGAACGGCGTCATCGCCCCCAGCTACTGGATCGATCCCAACACCGGCAATAACTACATGCTTACGGTGCAATACTCAACGCACCAGATTGAGCACATGAATATGGAGGAGTTCGAGAACATTCCGTTGCGCGGCAACGGACAGAGCAACTACACACCACTCCGATCGGTCGCGTTCACCAAGCCAATCGACACGCCGACTGAAGTCGATCACTATAACCTCCGCCGCGTCATCGACGTCTACGTACAGCCGCGCACTGAGGCGCTCAACACCGTCAGCCGTCAGGTGAACCGCGTTATTTCTTCTGTAAAGAAGCCGGCCGGCATGATCATCACCGTGCGCGGAGCAGTCGAAAGCATGCACGTCTCCTTCGAGAGATTCGGGATCGGCCTCATCCTTTCCATCTCCCTTATCTATCTCGTGCTCATGGCGCAATTCGCCTCCTTCCGCGATCCGTTCATCATCCTGATGGCCATTCCACCAGGGCTCGCCGGCGTCGCACTCTTTCTCCTCATCACGGGCTCGTCGCTGAATGTCATGTCGCTGATGGGCGTCATCATGATGACCGGTATCGTCGTCTCCAACTCCATTCTCATCGTCGAGTTCGCTGGCATTCTTCATGCTCAGGGCAGCAGCTTGCTCGATGCTGTCGTGCAGTCCTGCAAAATCCGCATGCGCCCCATTCTCATGACCTCCCTCGCCACACTTCTCGGCATGATTCCGCTGGCGCTCGGCCTTGAAGCTGGCAGCGAGCAGTACGCGCCGCTCGCTCGCGCCCTCATCGGCGGACTCGCCGTCTCCGTCGTCGTCACCGTGTTCCTTGTGCCGGCGGTCTACCTCCTCGTCCACGGACGGCGTGCCGGCCACGCACCTGTTGCAGTCGCGAAGGAGGTCTAACCCATGCGCAACGCCGTTCATCTTCTCGCGATCACACTGCTGGCCACATGCCCGTCGCTGCGCGCCCTTGCGCAATTAGCCGACGCGACTCCATCCGCACAGACGCCGTCTTCCTCCAACCCAGCTCCCGTATCTTCGCCGACGCAATTGCCGCCTCCGCCCGCCGGCCGCGGGCTGCGACTTACCCGCGAAGACGCAGAGCGCATGGCGCTCGTCAGTAACCCGCGCGTCAGCATCAGTCACCTGCTCGCTCTGGCGCAGCATCAGGTCGTGCGTCAGGCTCGCTCAGGAGAGCTGCCCACACTCACTGGCAGCGTCACCGCGCAGGATGCGAACGACGGCAGCCGTGTCTCCTCCGGTTCGCTCTCCGCCTCCCGGCTCTTCACCCGCGCCGGCGGCGGCATCAACTTCTCGCAGCTCATCAGCGACTTCGGCCGCACCACCAACCTGGTCGCCTCCAGCAAGCTTGAGGAGCGCGCACAGCAGGCCAACGAGCTCGCCACCCGGGAAGACATCGTCCTCATCACCGATCAGGCCTTCTACAACGCGCTCCAGGCGCAGGCACTTCTTCAAGTGGCAAGACAGACCGTCAATCTGCGGCAGACCACGCAGAGCCAGGTGAACCAGTTGACGCAGAACAAGCTGCGTTCCACCCTCGATCTCACCTTTGCCAATGTCAATCTGTCGCAGGCGCAGTTGCTGCAACTCGACGCGCAGAACAACGCAGACGCCACCATGGCCGCCCTCGATGAAGTGCTAGGCCTCGATCATCCCGTACCTTACTCGCTCGTGGACAATACGAAAAACAATCCGCCTCCACCACCGGACGAGCAAGCTCTGCTCGATCTCGCAGTAAAGCAGCGCCCAGATCTGCAGTCGCTCGATCTCACACGTCAATCGCAGGAGAAGTTCAGCCGCGCGCAACGCGACCAGATGCTGCCCACCCTCTCCGCGCTCGGCACCGTAGGCGGCACTCCCGTTCGCCCCGGCCAGTACTACGTCTCCAGCTGGGATGGAAGCATCGGCGCAAACCTGAACATCCCCATCTTCAACGGCTTCCTCTACTCTGCGCAGGCCAAGGAAGCGCAACTGCGCGCGCAGGCAACAGCCGAGCAGACGCGCCAGCTCAAGGACCGCATCGTGCGCGATGTGCAGACAGCCTGGCTCGACGCGAACAACGCCTTCACGCGCCTTGGCGTCACAGCGCAGCTACTCAACCAGGCGAATGACAGTCTCGGCCTCGCGCAGACACGCTACAAGCTCGGCCTGTCCTCGATCGTCGAGCTAAGCCAGGCACAGCTTCAGCAAACCGAAGCCGAAATCACCAACACCAACGCGCAATACCAGTATCGGCTCACACTCGCCGCGCTCAACTTCCAGACAGGAATGCAGCCATAGGAGCTTTACGGTGGCCGCTCAAGCTGGTACAAGCTAGTGCAGTTTTACAGCGTTACAGGAGCGCGCCATGGCGCTGCATAAGCGGCTGATGGGCTTCCCTGAGCTTCTGCAACTCTCCCTCGGGGATCGCGTCGCCCGGACACCGTTATCTTCGATCAACCATTCGATTTCTTGATTTTCCTATTGATCAAGTTGGTTCTGACGGGTTGCTCCCCAATGACGGGCTACACGGAAGTTACGTGGAGGGCGAGCAAATCAGCTGGAGTCAATTTATGAGATAGGTTCAACTCTCGAAATATCCTGCTGATTAACGCTTGCCTGATTAACGGACTGCTTGCACACCCCGCGCCAATAGCCACTTTGGAAAAGGAATTTTAGGGCATGGTCCAGATAGGCAGATGTCACGACATCTTTCGGGCGCATGAGCAGCAGGTTTACAGCGTGGTAAACCGGCTCGGTGCTGTCGAACAGAGCAGTTTTTCCGACGTGAACTGCGCTATTGATGTGACTGAAGAGAATGTCGCCAGGTAGTAGGCGATACCGCTCCTTGTCACCTTCGCTTAGCTGGCATAGCCGACTCCTTCCAGATCGAAACTTGCTCCTGAAATGCTCTCGATCCGGGAAATCTTATCGCCGATGCCGCTCTTGTCTTGCTTGCAGTTGATGCCGATTCTCGGTGGAAGTCGCTCGAATTTCGCGGAGAAGTCCAGCCCCGGCACAATACCGGGGCTGTACAGACTTCAG
>Ga0210396_10005054_pt1 | contig 12818 bp, 12 predicted proteins | sample IncBWH17OmetaG_FD_155466 | JGI IMG/M metagenome (GOLD analysis project Ga0210396, IMG submission 155466) | Forest soil microbial communities from Barre Woods Harvard Forest LTER site, Petersham, Massachusetts, United States - Inc-BW-H-17-O ...
TATCCTCCAGATCAAGCTCAGCGATCGGCAGGTCGTACTCCAAGGATTCGTAAACCCGCGCTAACAAGATCACGACCTCTCCATTACAGGACCTTGCGTTTCGATTACCGCCAGGACTGCGGCAATTGCCTACCGGGCTACAATGGGATCCACGAACCCAGACTCCCGAATTGCGCTGCAAATGAAATCGCTGAAGTAGGGCCTGCGGCAATTCTTCCAATCCCGCACTGATTCGTCGGGATCACGCAGCGCTCGCAGCAACCAGGCAATTCTGCGAAATCCGTTCGGCGCTGATTGTGCTGTTCTGTCGTGCCTCTCTCCGTTGCACTTTGCCAAAGGATGCAAGCCGCCTTCCATCGGCGAATCCACAAAATAAAGGCTTCGCCGACCCAGCGGGCCAATAAATGCCTCAAATGAGGCAGCCCTGGCTCAAAATCGGGCGCTTTGCGTCAAGGATCTGCAGGAACAAAATCGAACACCTGGAGCTCCGTGCTTGCAGATATTCACTAGCGTGAGTTCCAAGCCGCCCAGATCGAGTTGCTTCCCTCACCTTCCGGACTTGCGATTGCTAGAGAACGGGAAAGTGCGACAAAGGGGTGGCATGCAGGGAAGAATGGGACTGATTCTTAGATGAATTTTACAGTAGCAGTCGGGTTGAGGATACGAGGAAGTTAGTTGTACGCTGGGGTGTTCTTGAGTTAGCCGTTCCGGTTTGCGCTATCGTGAATCGTGGAGGATCCGATCTTTGTCCAATGCCCCCAAATTCGCCGCTCCGCGCGACGATCCTGTCCCGGTGGTGTGGCAGCGCTTGCGGCTAGGCTGGCTTGTGGCTATGGTCCTCATAATAGGAACGCTGCAATATCTGGCCGCTTCAAGCCAGATGCAGTGGATTTATATTCTTCAGAGGCTGTACTACATCCCGGTTGTAGTCGCGGGCCTGATCATAGGTTGGCGGGGAGGATTGGGCGTTGCCCTGCTCGCGGGCGCTGGCTTTGCAATTGGCACGCCGTCTATATGGACCGTAAGTCGCATCGACGCCTTCGATCAATGTCTGGAGATCTGTGTGTTCTGCCTGGTTGGCGGACTATCCGGAGCACTCACGGATCGATACAGAAAACAGGGAGCAGATCTTCACAGGACTACCAATCAACTGCGCCAGGCTCATCAGGAGTTGGAAAGCAACTTTGAAAGAATGAAGCGGGCAGAGAGGATTTATGCGCTGGCACAACTATCGGCTGGTCTGGCTCACGAGATTCGGACTCCGCTGGCGAGCCTCGAAGGCGCGGCGGCACTGGTGCAGCGCGAGACTCAGTCCGAGGAACGACGTCGCGAATTCCTTGACATCATCCAGAAGGAGAGCCGGCGGCTCAATCGCCTGCTCACCAGTTTTCTCGAGTTTGCCAGGCCCAGGCAACCGGATCTGCAGAGGGTCGAGGTCGGTGAAGTCTTGGACTCTGTCATTCTTCTGGTTCGGCATGCGGGTGACACGAGCCCGCTCGAGTTGCGAAAGCAAATCGAGCCCGGCCTGCCGATGCTGGAATGCGACCCCGAGCAACTGAAGCAGGTCCTGCTCAATCTCGTCACGAACGCCAGCCAAGCCATGCCGCAGGGTGGTACCGTGTTATTGGAAGCTCACCATAGTGGAACCAGCATCAATATTGATGTTCATGACCAGGGAGGCGGGATCGACCAGGAGAATCCGGAACGGATCTTCGATCCCTTCTTCACGACTAAGGAAAGCGGCACGGGCCTCGGACTGTCCGTAGCACATCAGATTGTGAGCCAACACGCCGGAACGATGACCATCCTCCGCAATACCTCCCATGGCGTGACGGTCCGAGTATCACTTCCTCTCAAGCCATGCCAAGTATGACGAAAGGTCGAATCCTCGTAGTCGATGACGATCCAAGCCTACGCCGAGTGCTACAGGTTCAACTGGAACAACAGGGATACGAGGTCGCTGTGGCAGCCTCTGCCCAACAGACATTGTCAGTCCTGGAGCTTCGTCCCTTCGACCTCGTGATTACCGACCTTAAGATGCCGGGAATGTGTGGGCTTGAGCTGCTCAAACACGCTCGATCAAAATACCCGCAAACGATCGTCATCATGTTAACGGCCTTCGGTACGGTGGACACGGCGGTCGAAGCCATGAAAGCCGGTGCATACGATTATCTTACGAAGCCGGTCCATCCGGATGAGATGTCGGTAGTGGTGCGCCGCGCTCTGGAGCACGTCCACTTGGTGGAGCAGGTGCGCACATTACGCATCAGCCTCAACCAGAAGTACGGCTTTGAAAACATCCTCGGAGGTTCTGACGTCCTATTGGAGGTTTTAGACACGGCAGCCAGAGCCGCGCGCAGCAATTCCACGGTGCTCATCCGCGGGGAGACAGGCACAGGGAAGGAATTACTGGCACGAGCCATCCACTTCAATAGTTCCCGCAGCAACAACCCGCTCGTCACCATCAACTGCGGTGCGATCCCCAAGGACCTGCTTGAATCCGAACTCTTCGGACACCGGAGGGGAGCGTTTACGGGAGCAGTCGCTGACAAGAAAGGGAGGATCGAATTGGCCGACGGCGGTACCCTCTTTCTCGACGAAATCGCCGAAATGTCGCCCGATCTCCAAGTCAAGCTACTCCGATTGATTCAGGGGGGCGAAATCGAAAAGATCGGCTCCGAGGTGAAGACTAGAGTTGACGTCCGTATTCTTGCCGCGAGCCATCGAGATCTGCAAGCGATGATAGAGGATGGCACTTTTCGTGAGGACTTGTACTATCGCCTCGCCGTGATTCCACTGGTCATGCCACCTCTTCGGGAACGCCCCGAGGATATTCCGGATCTGGTGCAACACTTCTTCCGCAAAAGCCAAGAGAAGAACAAGCGACCGGAGCTGGTGATGTCAGCGTCTCTGTTGCCCTATTTCGTCCGGTATCGTTGGCCGGGCAACGTGCGCGAACTGGAGAATATTTTGGAGCGCATCGTCGTTCTGGCTCGCGGGGGGGACATCACTATCGAAGACTTGCCACAATTCCTGCGACAAGAAAAAGCTGGCGTCGATGCTCTCGAGATAGACTTACCTCCCCAGGGCATCAGTTTGGAAGCGATCGAGAAGGAGCTCATTTTGAGGGCCCTTCACAGATGCGATTGGAACCAAACCCGCGCGGCCCGTTATCTCGATCTCAGTCGCAAGACACTCATATACAGGATCGAGAAATACGGAATCCAGAAACCACCGGACCGTCGGGGTTCCAGCGATTGACTGGGCGCCCTCTGCTGGATCTTGCGGGGGGGCGGGGCCAGGCCACGTGCTCCAAATTCCGGATGTTGTCGCGAATATAAGGAAAGTGCACGTCATTCGGATCGCCCATGACTTTCGTTCTCTCGCCGCCAAACGACTTATTGGTATTCGAGTTATTCATCGTTGTGGGCGAGATGGACGTAGATTCTCCCCTCTGTGCCGTGCCGACAAAGGGACGCTCGCCGAAGCCACTCTGTTTGGTTAGTACGATGCGCCTGGCTGGTAACGACATGCTGCCTTCCATCGTCGAGTCCCTAAAATAAAGTCCCTTCGGTTTTCAGCGCTCCCCAAGCTATGCCTCAAATGGGCCAGTTCTGTCTTAAATCGGACACTCTGCTCGACGATGTTCAGGAACAAAGGCGGTTTCAGGATCACGTTGTTCACTGGCGTCCCGTTGTAAGCTGGGCAAATTGACTTGCTTTGCTCACCAGTGGCGGGGCAGGTCGCGACATGAAGCGGCCCAGACGACCTTTCGGCTTTGCGATTGCTACAGGGAAGGGCAAGTGCCACCTAAAGGAGCTGAAACGGAAATTCCAGCTGATAATCCGAGAGCCATGAATACGATCTAAGAGGACTAAAGCATGGGAACCAAGTCGACGTTTTCAACCGGCAAAGACAGCCTCAAATGGGCCAGTTCTGGCTTAAATCGGACACAGTGCTGTCGACGATGTTCGGGAACAGAGTGGGTGGACGTAGGCTGACGTTCGAAATGAATCTGCACATTGGCCGTCCCCTTAGCATTAGTGTTAGACTTTTGCGATTGTGCCGCAATTCGTGATTGAACGCGAGATCCCTGGTGCCGGAGCACTGTCAGAAACCCAGATCCGAGACATAGCACTACGTTCATTGCAAACGTTGAAGGAAATGGGGCCGCAGATTCAGTGGCTCCACAGTTACGTCACTGAGGACAAGGTCTATTGCGTTTACTTGGCGCCAGACGAGAACAGCATCCGGGAGCACGCCCGCAGGGCAGGCATTCCAGCCGATCGTGTCGCCGCAGTACGTCGTCTAATTGACCCTGCTAACCTGAAATAGCCGACGCCGGATCTTCCAGGGAGTATTGGATAGCCTGTTCCAGGCTCAATGCAGATCCTTCTCCCCACGCGCGCTTCCCCTCCGCCTCACTGAGCGATTCCCAAGCAGGTAGCAGCGTCTGATCGAGCTTAGATTGTTCCGCTTGATGCAGGGGAGCGCTGATCAACTGGCGTAAACGCGCTGCTGCGGCGGCCAGCTTCAGCGCACGTTCGGCGTGTCCCTGAGCCAGGGCCAGACACGCGGAGCCTTCCAGTGCCCTTGCTATACCACGTCGATGCCCCAAACCGTCAAAGATTTCCAGGGCCTCGCGGCATGCGGCGTGGGCAGCCAAGTGATCTCCCTGCTCACAGTCGATGGACGCCAAATCTGTCAGGGACCGGGCGGAGCCCCATGGGTCTCCGGCTTCCCGAAACGCGGAAAGGGCACGTTGATACAACTCGCGGGCTGCAGCCGAGTTACCCCGTTCGCGCGCTATGTCACCCTGCTGGTTGATCGACCAGGCGGCCCCGCTGCGATCACCGAGTTCCTCAAAGATGTCCGTTGCCTCACATAGTGCCCACTGAGCTCGCGAATAGTCACCACGAACCTTGACCACGTTGGCGAGGTTATGAAGGCAACGCGCGATTGCCGCCCGGTCCGGCAGCAGACGCCAGCACGCAAGGCTCCGCTCAAAATTGCTCTGTGCCGCGGAGTAGTCACCCCGATCCCGCGCCGAAACCGCTAGAGCATTCAAAGACGCGGCGATGCCCGATTGATCGTCCAATTCTTCATAAAGAGAAAGGCTCTGCTGGAGAAAATGCTCGGCAGCTGGATAATCACCCTGAGCCGTCGCTAAGGCGCCGAGAAAAACAGACACCCTGGCCCGTTCTCTTGAGCGATTAGCGCCAGCCAGGCGCAGAACAGTCTCCAGCCGGGCGCGGCCCTCGGTCAGGTGCTCCCGCATATCCCAGAATCGAAACAAAGCCACGCAGAGGCGCAGCCCCCAGTCGAGATCCAGGGTCTGAAACAGCCAGTCGAGAGCGTAACGGAAATTGTCGATCTCAACGTCGCATTGTGCCAGCCAACGAGTCCGATCGGCGGGGTTCAGTTCTGGGTTTCCTTCTTCGGCGATGACCAGACAGTACGCGGCCTGTGCCCGCCGTGTCGCAGACTGCTCGCTGCTATCGGTGAGGCGCTCGCGAGCATACTCGCGAATCGTTTCCAACATCGCGAAACGCGGCTCAGCTTCAGCTCGGTCCACACGCTGAACCAGGTTCTTATCCACCAAGGATGAAAGCCCTTCGAAGAGATCGATCCCGAGGTCGCGATTCGTATTGCAGACCGCTTCCACTGCCTCTAACGTGCATCCCCCAACAAACACGGAAAGCCGGCGAAACAGTTTCTGTTCGACCTCATTCAAGAGACCGTGACTCCAATCAATAGCCTTGCGGAGCGTTTGTTGCCGTTCGGGCAGGTCGAGCGCACCGCCAGTCAGCAATTGCAGGCGGCTTTGCAGGCGATCGAGGATGGCGCTAGGCGATAGTACCCTGGTCCGGGCAGCCGCAAGTTCAATCGCCAACGGCAGTCCATCGAGTCGCGAGCAGATTTCCCGAATCGCAACTGCGTTTTCCGAAGTCATCGCAAAATCGGGCCAGACGGCTGCGGCGCGCTGCACAAACAACTCGATAGCGGAATCCTGCGCGAGCGACGTTACGGGGAATTCCTGTTCGCCGTAGATACGCAAGCAGGACCGGGAGGTAACCAGAATCTTGAGAGATGGGCATGCTTCTAGGGTTTCAGCCACCACCGTCGCCGCCGGCAGAACCTGTTCGAAGTTGTCCAGGAGGAGCAAGAATGGTCCCGAGTTCTGCAGTTGATCGCCGATAAGTTGAGGAATGCTGCGGTTGGCGACTTGCTGGATTTCGAGCGCGTTCGCGAGAGCGGCGGCCACCAGGTCGGGATCGGTGATTGACGCCAAACTAATAAATTGAACGCCTGCCGGAAACCGGTTTGCCATCGCGGCGGCCACAGCAACCCCCAGACGCGTTTTACCTGCGCCCCCCGGACCAGTGAGGCTCAATAACCGAACGTCGCCACGGCGCAGCAACTCGCTGGCCTCTGCGACTTGTTGTTCCCGTCCGATGAGCGAAGTACGCGGGTTTGGGAGATCGTGGCGCTTCTTGGCAGTCTTCGCCGAGGACAGCTGACGGTCATCTGACAAATCAAAGGAATCGGTTGTAGGGAAATGTTCGGGCTTGGTTGCGCGTCGGATCACCTCGGTCGCAAACAAATACCCGCGACGAGGCACAGTCTTGAGCAACTGCTGGCTGCGATCGTCCAACGCCCGGCGCAACTCGAGAGTGCACTGCACCAGCGAATCGTCGGTAACGAAGGCGTCTGGCCACAGTGCCTGCATCAATTCCTGTTTGCCGATCAGCCGTCCAGGGTGTTCCACCAGATACTTGAGGGTTTCATAGACTTTCGGGCGGAGCTTGATCTCCTCTCCTGCTTTGAGGACACACCCCCTGGCGACATCCAGCGTGAATTCGCCGAATTGATAGTTTAGGGAACTCGTCTCCAAGTGTGCTCCTTTCTCCGCAAAGCCAAGTAGCTGGCTCGTCTCGATTTTCGGCTTTTCTTCGGCGTTGTTTCGTTACTTCTCGTTCTGACGCTTGTTACCTTGCACTTGCTGGGCGAGGCTCAACCCTCTACCGCGCGCGTTCCTCAAGGGCAACTGGGCGAGAAGAAGCTCTACAGAGCGGATTCTAGCAAAGGGCCAGTTGCCAAAGAAGGCGGCAGCAACTCGAGGGCAAGCACCGATCCACAAAAAAGGAGATAAATCCAATGAGTACAGCAACGATTCCCTTTATTGACATGGAAGTCAGAAAATTCACGACCCAATGTCAGTATTGCATGATCGCTCTCATTCTCATGAGCGCTTGTTGCTTGCGCGCCTTGGCGCAAGATCGCCATTCACACAACATAACATCGCAACATGACGAACTAACGCCGGACCAGCAGAGCAAGCGGAGCGCCCTTCTCAAGAAGGTTCGGGAAGTGACCGCGCGTTTCAAGGATGTGAAGGTAGCTGAGGCGGAGGGGTATGCCCTTACATTCGGCTGCGTCAGTGGATCCGAGGAGGGGGCCATGGGGCTCCACTACATCAACTTCGACCTAGTGAAGGGCGGCGTCATTGATGCCACACATCCCCAGGCCATCATCTACGAGCCAACGTCAAACGGAGGCGTGAAACTGACCGGCGCGGACTATCTTGTCCTCGCCGATACGTGGAATAAGAAACATTCGTCTCCGCCGGAGCTCATGGGACAGCTCTTTCATTTGTTTGACGCCCCCAATCGCTTCGGGCTTCCGGCGTTCTACACCCTGCACGTCTGGGCGTGGAAGGAGAATCCCAACGGCGCCTTCGTGAACTGGCACCCCAACGTTTCGTGCGAGTCGTTCGTGCCCTCAAACCTCCAAGGAGAATTGCAATGAACCGTAGTAAAAGCTTTTCTACGATCCAACTCTTGATGCTCGGCTTCCTGATCTGTTTTCTCCGGGCTGGTGTGGCCAACGCAGCTCCCCTTTACAAGGGCAGATTCACATTGCCGTACGAAGTGCGATGGGGCCAGGCAGTGCTCCCAGCCGGCGACTATCTGCTCAAATTTCAGGATATCGGACTGCGTGTATTCGTGGTGATCCGGGACGCGAAAAGCGGCAAGGACGTTGCGTTCCTGGCGCCGTTGACCAACAGTGATGCGAAAGGCGCGAGCGGTCTGCTGGTCGCCGCTGAAGGCAACCAGCGCGTGGTTCGTTCGCTGAGGCTGGCCGAGTTAGGTGAGGTCTTCGATTATGAGCCCACGCTTGTGCGTGCTGCCAGAGAGGTCGAGGAAGCACACACGATGCAGACCTTACCGGTACTGGCGACGAAGAAGCCAGCGGCCAAAACATCCGAGTCGAGGCAATAGTCAGGCTTAGAATGGCAGCCTCTTCCATCCCTCGTCGGAATCGAAGAGGCTGCACGGCACAAACAGCAAAAGGGCATTGAGCACCGATTCAACAAAAGGAGACAAGTCCAATGAGTACAGCACAGGCTCCCACGCTTGACATGAATAAACTGAATGCTTTTATCGGTCAATTCGTGACCGATCTCGGCGCCGCAGTTCATACCGGCATGGTCGTCATTGGGGAGAAGTTGGGGCTATACAAAGCCCTGGCTGACGGCCCAATGAGCTCCGCGCAACTGGCCGCCACCACGAAGACTGATGAGCGTTACTTGCGTGAGTGGCTGGCTTCACAAGCCGCAGGCGGCTACATCACGTACGAGGCAAAGACCGGAAAATTTAGCCTGAGTGAGGAACAGGCCTTCGCGCTGGCAACCGAAGACAGTCCCGCATACCTGCCCGGGGCATTTGAACTGGCTTTGGGCTCACTTGCCGCGGTTCCACGGATCGCGGAATCGTTTCGCACCGGCGCCGGCATGGGCTGGCATGAACATGCTGAAGGCGTTTTTCATGGATGTGAAAAGTTCTTTCGTCCAGGCTATGCCGCCAATCTTGTCAGCTCATGGATTCCTGCTTTGCGCGATGTCAAAGAGAAACTGGAGGCAGGAGCGCGAGTGGCCGACGTTGGCTGCGGGAAGGGAGCTTCCACTTTATTGATGGCAAAGGCATTCCCCAAGTCTCGATTCTTCGGATTCGATTACCATGACAAGTCGATTGAAGCCGCACGCGAGTCCGCCAAACGTAATGGTGTCGCCGACCGCGTCACTTTCGAGGTATCCAAGGCAAAAGATTTTCCCGGCAGAGACTACGACTTCGTAGCCGTTTTCGATTGCCTGCATGACATGGGCGACCCGATCGGTGCGGCTGCGCACGTCCGGCAGTCCTTGGCCAAGGATGGCACATGGATGATCGTTGAGCCCTTTGCCAACGACCAACTGGAGGACAATCTGAATCCCGTCGGACGGGTCTACTATTCCTTCTCGACGCTGCTGTGCACCCCTTGCTCACGATCGCAGGAAGTCGGACTGTGCTTGGGGGCCCAGGCCGGCGAGACGCGCATCCGGGAGGTTGTGACCTCTGCCGGGTTTAACCGTTTCCGTCGAGCTACGGAAACACCCTTCAACATAGTTTACGAAGCTCGGCCATAGAACGGTTTCGAAACGTCTCGCACGGCAAAAGTTCTTATCGAATTCGCGATATGTTCCCGGATATGGAGGAAGCCATGCAACCTGAAGCAGTCACTGAATTCAAAGGTCACCTCCGGGGTGCTCTGATCGAGCCCACCGACCCGCGCTACGAGGAAGAGCGCAAAGTCTATAACGCCATGATTAGCCGCAAACCGCGTTTGATCGCCAAATGCGCTGACGTGGCCGACGTGATTACCGCCGTTCATTTTGGCCGACAACATGACCTGCGGGTTTCGATTCGAGGCGGGGGCCATAACGCCGGAGGTTTGGGAGTCTGCGACGATGGCCTGGTCATCGATCTCTCCCTCATCAAGTACGTGCATGTCGATCCAGCGGAAAGGACGGTGCGTGTGGGCGGCGGATGCACCTGGGGCGATATTGATCACGCAACCCATGCATTTGGGCTCGCTGTGCCGTCTGGAATCATTTCGACGACCGGTGTCGGGGGCTTGACCCTGGGCGGCGGCATGGGACACCTGACGCGACAGTTCGGCTTAACCATCGATAATCTGTTGGCGGCTGACATGGTCCTGGCCGATGGAACCTTTGTCGTCGCGACCGCCGACAAGAATAGCGACTTGTTCTGGGCCATCCGCGGGGGCGGCGGAAACTTTGGAGTGGTGACGTCGTTTCTCTTCCAGGCGCATCCTGTTCGAATGGTGTGTGCCGGCCCGATGCTGTGGGACTTGGATCAGGCCGCGGATATCATGAAGTGGTATCGCGAATTCATCGTCCAGGCGCCCGGAGAGATCAACGGCTTCTTTGCATTTCTTACCGTCCCGCCCGGGCCGCCCTTTCCGGAAGCTCTGCACTTCAAGAAGATGTGCGGCTTGGTCTGGTGCTACAACGGAGCGCTGCGACCAGCGAATCAGATTCTCGGGCCGCTGCGGAGCTTCCGCCCTCCAGCCTTCGAATTTTTCGCTCCCATGCCGTTTCCCATGTTGCAAAGCATGTTTGACGGCCTTTATACGCCCGGTTTGCAGTGGTACTGGAAAGCCGACTTCGTCAAAGAACTGAGTGATGAGGCTATCGCTCTCCACATAAAGCATGGCTCGGAACTACCCACACTGCACTCGACGATGCACCTATACCCCATCAACGGGGCCGCGCACAAACCAAGAAACGATGACACCCCATGGAGCTATCGCGATGCCACTTGGAGCGAGGTGATCGTCGGCGTGGATCCGGATCCGCGCAACAAGGATCGAATTACTGCCTGGGCCAAAAACTACTGGGAGGCGCTGCATCCGTACGGAGCCGGCGGCGCGTACGTAAACTTCATGATGGAGGGTGAAGGCGAAGACCGCATTCGTGCGACATACCGAAATAATTATGAGAGGCTGGCCCAGATAAAGGCGAAGTACGATCCAAATAACTTCTTCCGTGTGAATCAGAATATCCGGCCGGAAGCGGTCGCGAAGGTCTCCGTATGATCAGGCAAACGCTTGTCGGGTCGAAAACTCGAAGTTCGTCCCCGCGTCGTTCAAGACAGATTTCCATGGCGCCAAGAAAACAGGAGGGATGTTTTACTATGTTTCCGCCAAGAAGCCCAGAGCGTGTCCAGAATGCTCACACCAGGATCATTCCTATCTATGAGTTTCTTGCGAAATATGAGCGTTGGATTGCCGCCAGCGGCGGGGATAATTGCGATTTTGCCCTTGGGAATCCGCAAACCATGCCGCTGGATGAGTTCGTAGTCGCGCTCCGCGACGCAACAACCCCAAAAGATAAGTCCTGGTACGGCTACAAAATGAATGAATTGTCGTCGCGTGAGATTGTTTGTGGTTCGCTGAACAAGCTCACTGGCTTCGCGTACCCACCAGAAAACATCTTCATGACGAATGGCGCCACGGGTGCACTTCTCGTGACCATGAATGCGCTTATCGGCCCCGATGACGAGGTCATTTTCAATAGCCCGCCTTGGTTCTTTTATGAGGGTATGATTTTGAACAGCGGCGGGAGGCCAGTTGCAGTCAATGTCGACCCAAATACGTTCGATCTTGATCTTGACGGAATTGAAAAGGCGATTACGGACCGTACGCGTTTTATCATCATCAACTCACCGAACAACCCGACCGGAAAAGTGTATTCGCCCGACGTTCTAGTCAAGCTTAGCAGCATTCTCGACCGGGCAAGCAAGAATCTCGGGCACCCGATTTACTTAGTGTCTGACGAGGCCTACCGCGCAGTCGTGTACGACGGCGCCAAGTTTCACAGCCCGACGAAGTTCTACAAAAATTCAATCATGATTTACACCTATGGCAAGACTCTGCTGACACCGGGTCAGCGCATTGGATATATCGCGCTTTCACCGCGGATGGACCATCTTGAGGAGTTGCGTACGATTCTTTACTCCAGCCAGATCTTGAGTGGCTGGGCTATGACCAGCGCCTTGATGCAGCATTGCCTTCGCGATCTTGAAAAGATTTCTCTGGATGTGAACGCCTTGCAACGGCGGCGCGACCGTTTTGTCAGGGGATTGCGCGAATGCGGCTATGAGGTTCGTACGCCTGAGGGCGCGTTTTATATTACGCCCAAGGCCCCTATCGAAGACGATGGGGCATTTGCTGATATTTTGGCGAAGGAGGGCGTGTTTTGTCTGCCCGGCAGCGTTGTCAATATGAACGGCTATCTCCGAGCGTCATTGACCGCAAGTGACGATATGATCGAACGAGCATTGCCTATATTCGCCGCGGCACGAAACAAAGTGCAGGGACAATGTAGGTCGGACTCCAAGTAGGCCGCCACTGATTAAGATGGGGTCCGTTTTTTTTTCGATCCCGGCCGCAGCCTCCAAAAAATCCCTCACAATCGTACTGATACCCGACGCCATAGGCTTTCATTCCGAAGCCGCGCTCCCCAAAACATCGAGAACATGATTTTTATCGGTGATTCGCGCTTCCGCCCTCCCCACAGTCACCGTTTGGACACTTGACCGCTTCTCGTTCCACAAAAAGTCTCAGCAATGTTTGCGTCATGAATTCGTTTTTTCTTTGGCGTGGTTTCGTTACCTCCCGTTCTGATGCTTGTTACTTTGCAATGGCTAGGCGAGTCGTCGCAGAACAGCATGTGTTCGGGAAGATCGCAGCCGAACTCGTAGGCGACCTTTGTTTCTGCGCGCACGACTGTCTTTGGAATTCACCTCGAAATTCATTGACGCTTCGGGTGGCCAAAGACAACCACTGCGAATCTTGGACGAATCGCGAAAGAACATGCGGGATTGGGAGAAAGCACATTGGGACAAGATCGAGTGGCGTCGTTAGAGACGAAGAAGCTGGAACCAACATTAACGAGAAATGAAAGGAAATCATGA
>Ga0210396_10005055_pt1 | contig 12818 bp, 11 predicted proteins | sample IncBWH17OmetaG_FD_155466 | JGI IMG/M metagenome (GOLD analysis project Ga0210396, IMG submission 155466) | Forest soil microbial communities from Barre Woods Harvard Forest LTER site, Petersham, Massachusetts, United States - Inc-BW-H-17-O ...
GCCTACGCGAATGATACCAACGGCACAGCCCGCACCGATCCGATTTACGACCAGCCCGGTGATCTGCTCAAGGGCGGAGCCAGTGCGCTGGTGCCGTCGAGTGTCAGCGACGCCTTCGACATCAATAGTTGGTTCGGCAGCAAGAAGGCCGATGCGACAGCGGTAGCGCCCGGCACGGAGCCGACGCGAGAAGCCCTGACGCAGCCGCCATCCGGGTACCAGACTCCGTCCCCGAATTATCCCTACGCCCAGGAATCGAGGGGATGGTTCGGCGGACAGTCTAACCCCGATCGTAACCCGCTCGCCTCAAGGTCCAGCGCAACCAGCATGGAAAAATAGAGCCATCTGCCTCCCGGCTTCCCGACGCTTATCGGCTGTCGCGCAATGTGCGGCGTCGTGATTTCTCCCCGAAGGGATTTTCGGGCACCCAGACAGGCCATGATGTCGCCAAACCGCTTTAGGGTTTCTCTGTTCGCCGCCGTGCTGTCGGGACTCGCCGGCGGCGCTTTCGCCCAGACCACGGTGACCTCGGCGGCGCCTGCCACATTCACCCTCGGCAATGGTCTCCAGGTGGTGGTGATCCCGGATCACCGCACACCGGTCGTCACGCAGATGACCTGGTACAAGGTCGGCTCGGCCGACGAGACGCCGGGCAAATCCGGGCTGGCGCACTTTCTCGAACACCTGATGTTCAAGGGCACCAGCAAACATCCGGCCGGCGAATTTTCCCAGACCGTGCTGCGGATCGGCGGCAACGAGAATGCCTTCACCTCGACCGACTATACCGGCTATTTCCAGCGGGTGCCGAGCGAGGAGCTCGGCAAGATGATGGAGTTCGAGGCCGATCGCATGACCGGCCTGATCCTCAAGGACGAAAACGTGCTGCCGGAGCGCGACGTCGTGCTTGAGGAATACAACATGCGGGTGGCCAACAACCCGGAAGCGCGGCTGACCGAGCAGGTCATGGCCGCACTTTATCTCAATCACCCCTATGGCCGCCCCGTGATCGGCTGGCATCAGGAAATCGAGCGGCTCGATCGCGAGGACGCGCTGGCGTTCTACCGGCGCTTCTATGCGCCGAACAACGCAATCCTGGTGATTGCCGGCGATGTCGAGGCCGCTGATGTTCGCCCGATGGTGGAGCGGACGTTCGGCGCCGTCGCCGCACAGCCGGCGATACCGGCGCGGCGCGTTCGCCCCCAGGAGCCCGAGCCGGCCGCGCCGCGCACCGTGACGCTGTCCGACGCCCGAGTCGAACAACCGGGCCTGCGGCGCTATTATCTCGTTCCGTCCGCCACCACGGCCGCCGCCGGAGAAAGTCCGGCACTCGACGTGCTCGCGCAGCTGATGGGTGGCGGCAGCAACTCGTATCTTTATCGCTCGCTGGTGGTTGACCGGCCGCTCGCGGTCACCGCCAGCGCCTCGTATCAGGGTACCTCGCTCGACGCGACGCAGTTCACAATATCGGTCTCGCCGAGGTCCGGCGTCGAGTTCGCGCAAATCGAGCAGGTGATCGACAAGGTGATATCGGATATCGGGCAGAACCCGGTTCGCGCCGAAGATCTCGAGCGCGTCAAGACCCAGCTTATCGCCGAAGCCATCTATGCCCAGGACAACCAGGCCACGCTGGCCCGCTGGTACGGTGGCGCGCTGACCACCGGGCTGAGCATCGAAGACATCCGAAGCTGGCCGGATCGCATTCGCGCCGTCACTGCCGAGCAGGTCCGCGAGGCCGCGCAAAAATGGCTTGAAAAGAAGCGCTCGGTGACCGGCTATCTGATCAAGGACAGCAAGCCGAAGCACGAGGAGAAGCGGTCGTGACTCATTCCATGGCTGGCGTGCGGCGCGTTGGGTTGCTTTTTGCCGCATGCCTGGCAATGACGGCAATGACGTCAACGCCCTCGCGCGCCGCGGCCAAGATCCAGCATCTGATTTCCCCCGGGGGCATCGAGGCCTGGTTCGTGCAGGACGCCACGGTACCGTTGGTCGCGATGGAATTCGGCATCAGTGGCGGCGCGGCGCAGGACCCGGCCGACAAATCCGGCGTCGGCAATATGGTCGCCGACCTCATTGATGAAGGCTCGGGCGATCTGGATTCCAGGACATTCCATGAGCGCCTCGACCGCCGCGCCATCGAGTTGAGTTTCAGCGTGACGCGGGATTATTTCCGCGGCAGCTTGCGCATGCTCAAGGACAACAAGGACGAGGCCTTCGACCTGCTTCGGATGTCGCTGACGTCGCCGCATTTCGAAAGTGCCGATGTCGAACGCATTCGCACGCAGATCATCTCGGGCCTGATGCGTGATACGTCCAATCCCGGCGCGCTGGCCGGCCGCAAATTCCTGGAAATCGCCTTTGGCGACCACCCCTATGGCCGGCAGACCACCGGCACCTTGGAAAGCGTTCCAGCAATCACGATCGCCGATCTGAAGGACTACGTCCGCCGCGTGCTGGCCAGGGACACCTTAAGGATTGCGGTGGTCGGCGATATCGATGCAGCCTCGCTCGGCAAATTGCTCGACCAGACCTTCGGCGGGTTGCCGGCCAAAGCGAGCCTTACGCCGGTGGCCGATGTCGAAGCTGCAAGGCCGCCGCAACGCGCCTTCATTCCGCTCGACGTGCCGCAAACCGTGGTGACGTTCGGCGGCCCCGGCATCAAGCGCAACGATCCGAATTTCATGGCGGCCTATGTCGTCAACCACATTCTCGGCGGCGGAAGCTTGTCGTCGCGGCTCTACCGCGAGGTCCGCGAGAAGCGCGGCCTGGCCTATTCGGTCTACGATTCGCTGCTGTGGATGGATCACTCCGCGCTGTTCGTCGGAAATACCGGAACCCGGTCCGATCGCGCCGGCGAAACGGTCGATGCCGTCAACAAGGAAATCCGCCGCATGGCCGAGGACGGGCCGACCCAGCAGGAACTGGATGAGGCCAAATCCTATCTCAAGGGCTCGAGGATGCTGTCGCTCGATACCTCCTCGAAGCTGGCCGCGGCACTGCTGCAATACCAGCTCGACCATCTTCCGATCGACTATATCGAGAGACGAAATGCCATCGTGGAAGCGGTCACCCTCGATGACGCCAAGCAGGCTGCCCACAGGCTGTGGGAACGTGGTCTTCTCACCGTGATCGTCGGGCGCTCTCCGCAGGTCGCCGCCCAGCCCGCGGCTGCAACCCCCAAGGCGAACTGAGCCGCGTTTCCGCGACTCCTCCCGGACGCGGTGCAGCGCCTCATAAGCGCGTTCACGCGCGTCTTCGACGCGTTATGGCGGTGCGCCGCGGAGCCGGGACCCACTTTCTCCCTTGCGGCCATGGACCCCGGATCAGCAGCGCACCCCGCCGCAAAAGCGGCGCGTTGCGCAGCATCCGGGGATGCGCGTCTGTTGTCCTTCAGCGCTGCAAACAAAACAGCTATCCTCCGCGAACCCGATTCCCGTCAGGAATCATTCCCGGTTCGGTGACGCCATGCTGCGGATTTCGCGCGACCTCACGATCGATGAAAACGACATCGATATCTCCTTCGTGCGTGCCTCGGGACCGGGCGGCCAGAACGTCAACAAGCTCTCTACCGCCGCGCAATTGCGTTTCGACACCCGCCGGATCGCGCTGCCGCCCGATGCCGAGGTGCGGCTCACCCGGCTCGCCGGCCAGCGCATGACCAAGGACGGCGTGATCGTGATTCATGCGCAGCGCTTCCGCACCCAGGAGCGCAACCGCGCTGATGCGGTCGACCGTTTGGTCGAGCTGTTGCGCGAAGCCATGACCCGCCCTATTCCGCGACGGCCGACCAGGCCGACGCTGGGATCGAAAAAGCGCCGGCTCGAAGGCAAAAAGCGCCGCAGCGACGTCAAGGCGAAGCGCGGCTCGGGCGGCTTCGACGATTGAGAAGGCGGCTCGCACCTCCCGAGTGAGCGCATGCGCTCATCCGGGGATGACGCACCTTTTCGCTGTGAAAGAGAAGGAATTCCCGCTCTCGCCGCATGCTTTTCCCCTGATACACGCTTAAAATGGGTAATCAACGTCCACGAGTCGCCCCAAACCCCATGCCCGTCCGCCAGCTTCCCGAACAGATCGTCAACCGCATCGCCGCCGGCGAAGTGGTCGAACGTCCCGCGAGCGTGGTCAAGGAACTGGTCGAGAACGCCATCGACGCCGGCGCCAGCCGGATCGACATCTTCACCGATGGCGGCGGGCGGCGGCGGATCGGCATCACCGACGATGGCAGCGGCATGACATCCGCCGATCTGGCGCTCGCCGTCGACCGCCATGCCACCTCCAAACTCGACGACGAGGACCTGTTGCGGATCCGCACATTGGGGTTCCGCGGCGAGGCGCTGCCCTCGATCGGTGCCGTGGCGAAACTCGGCATCACCACGCGTCATATCGGCGAGCCGCATGCCTGGTCGCTGTCGGTCGAAGGCGGGGTGAAATCAGCCGTCATGCCGGCGGCCCTTTCGCAGGGCAGCCGCGTCGAAGTCAGCGATCTCTTTTATGCGACGCCGGCGCGCCTGAAATTTCTCAAGACCGACCGCACCGAAGCCGAAGCGATCCGCGAGGTGGTGCGCCGTCTGGCGATGGCGCGGCCCGATATCGCCTTCACGCTGGCCGGCGAGGAACGCGCGCCCGTCACCTGGGCGGCGGCGCTGCCCGGCGCCGCGGGCCGGCTGACCCGGCTCGGCGATATTCTGGGCGCCGATTTTCGCAGCAGCGCCATCGAGGTGCGCGCCGAGCGCGAAGGCGTCGTGGTCGAAGGATTTGCCGCCGCGCCTTCGCTGACCCGCGCCAACGCGCTCGGGCAGTATCTGTTCGTCAATGGCCGCCCGGTGCGCGACAAGCTGATTTTGGGCGCGGTGCGCGCGGCCTATGCCGACTATCTGCCGCGCGACCGACATCCCGTGGTGGCGCTGTTCGTGACGCTGGAGCCGCAGGAGGTCGATGCCAACGTGCATCCCGCCAAGACGGAAGTCCGGTTCCGCAATGCCGGTCTGGTGCGCGCGCTGATCGTGCATGCGCTGAAGGACGGGCTCGCCCGCGAAGGCAAGCGCACCGCGGCCAACAGCGATGGTGCGGCCATCGCCTCGTTCCGCCCGTCATTTGCCCCACGGTCGAACTGGGATTGGCGGCGTTCGCCGGCCCATCCGGTTGGGCCATGGCCGGCCTTCGACGGCGCGGCGGCGACAGCCTTTGCCGAACCGGGACAGGCTGCGTTCGACGTCGGCACGCCGACCGCGGACGTGCGCTTCCAGGAGCAGCCCTCGGCCGATCTGCTCGATCGTCCGCTGGGCGCGGCGCGGACGCAGATTCACGAGACCTACATCGTGTCGCAGACCCGCGACGGCCTCATCGTCGTGGACCAGCACGCCGCGCATGAGCGCATCGTCTATGAAAAACTGAAGGCCTCACTGGCGAAGAACGGCGTGCAGCGGCAGATCCTGCTGATTCCGGAAATCGTCGAACTGGATGAGGCAACGGTGGAGCGGCTGCTGGCGCGAACCGAAGAGCTGGCATCCTTCGGGCTTTCGATCGAATCCTTCGGCCCCGGCGCGCTCGCCGTGCGCGAGACGCCGTCGCTGCTCGGCAAGACCGACGCCGGCGAGCTGTTGCGCGACCTTGCCGAACACATGGCGGAATGGGACGAGGCGCTGCCGCTGGAGCGCCGGCTGATGCATGTCGCAGCCACCATGGCCTGCCATGGCTCGGTGCGCGCCGGCCGCCACCTCAAGCCCGAGGAGATGAACGCGCTGCTGCGCGAGATGGAAGACACGCCGAATTCCGGCCAGTGCAACCACGGCCGCCCGACCTATGTCGAGTTGAAGCTCTCGGATATCGAGAAGCTGTTCGGGAGAAGGTAACGGCCGCCACGGATTTGTAGGGTGGGCAAAGGCGCCCTTGCGCCGTGCCCACCTTTTTTTCCGCTGCACTACTGGTGGGCACACTACGCTTTGCCCACCCTACAAATTTCTATTTTGACTCCCCGCCCTCATCCTGATCAGGATGAGGCCCTTACACGGCCCGCAAGAACACGAACTCGGTATCGTCATACACCCGCCGCTCGAGTTGCTCGAACCCTTCGGGCGCCGCCAATTCCGCCTTGGCCTCCTCGACCACCAATAGCGCGCTCCGAGCGAGCCAGCCGCCGTCGCGCAATGATGCCAGCGCCTTCTCGGCAAGCTTTCTGGCGTAGGGCGGATCGAGAAACACCAGCGAGAACGGCTCGACCGGATGCGCCGGTCCGAGATCGGTCGCGTCGCGGCGATAGACCTTGGTCACGCCGCCGAGACCCAGCGCCTCGACATTGTTGCGCAACAGCGCCCTCGCCTCGGCGCCGTTGTCGATGAATAGCGCGAATTTGGCGCCGCGCGAGATTGCCTCGATGCCGAGCGCGCCGGTGCCCGCGAACAGGTCGAGCACGCGCGCATCCTGAATTGGATCGTCATAGGCGTGGATGAGAATGTTGAACAGCGATTCGCGCAAACGGTCCGCGGTCGGGCGGATGTCGCGCGAGGACGGCGACGCGAGATTGCGGCCCTTCAATCGTCCGCCGACGACGCGCATTAGAGATTCTCGTCATGCCCGGCCTTGTGCCGGGCATCCACGTCTTTCGATCCCGGACACAAGCAAGGCGTGGATGGCCGGGCATAGGCGAGCGGAAGCGACGCCGTCCTTCGGACGGCTATGCCCGGCCATGACGGTCTGTTTGGGGTTCGAGGTGTCGTTCCAACCATCGAAGGTCTACTCGTCCCGCGGCTTCAGGTCGCGCTTGCCGTGATAGCCGCGCTGCGGACGCCGCGGCGGGCCGTAGCCGCTGGCCTCGGCCTCGTTGCGGGCGCGCGCCTCCTCGCTGCCGGTGCGCTGAACGAGAACTCGGCGGCCCTTGCGGTCGGCGATCAGGCCGCTCTTGCCGGCCGGCTTGAACGGCTTCTTGCCGCGCGGCGCGTCCGCCGCTTCGGTCTCGGCACCCGCCTGAGGCTCGCCCGGCATCGGCCGGTTGAAATCCGCACCGGCGAGGGCCGCGATCTTTTCGCCGAGCTGCTCGCGCAGCACCCGCGTCTTGACCTCCTCGACCTCGCCCTCGCCGAGTTCGGCGAGCTGGAACGGGCCGTAGGACACCCGGATCAGCCGGTTCACTTCGAGGCCGAGATGCGCCATCACGTTGCGCACTTCACGGTTCTTGCCTTCGCGGATCGCAAACACCAGCCAGACATTGGCGCCCTGGTCGCGCTCCAGCGTGGCATCGATCGGACCGTATTTGACGCCGTCGATCTCGACGCCCTTTTTCAAGGCGTCGAGCTGCGCCTGCGTCACCTCGCCATGGGCGCGGACGCGATAGCGCCGCAGCCAGCCGGTGTCGGGCAGTTCGAGCGCGCGCGCCAGCCCGCCGTCATTGGTCAGGAGCAACAGGCCTTCGGTGTTGAAATCGAGCCGGCCGATCGAGATCAACCGCGGCAGGCCCTCCGGCAGATTGTCGAACACCGTCGGCCGGCCTTCGGGGTCGGCATGGGTGGTCATCAACCCGCGCGGCTTGTGAAACAAGAACAGCCGGGTGCGCTCGCGCGGCGGCAATGGCTTGCCATCGACGGTGATGACGTCGTTGGCGGTGACATCGAGCGCTGGCGAATTGATCACGCGGCCGTTGACCGTGACGCGGCCTTGCACGATCCATTCCTCGGCGTCGCGGCGCGAGGCCAGCCCGGCCCGCGACACCACCTTGGCGATCCGCTCACCGGATTTCTTTTCGCGCGGCGGACGCGGCGCGCGGCGCTCGTCGGGCGTGCGCTCGCGATAGGCGCCGCGGCCGCCGAAGGCGGGGCGTTTTGCAAATACCTTGCTGTCGTCCTCATTGTCGCGGCGCGGACGCTCGGCGTCGCGATCGAACGGGCGCGGTTCGCTGCGCGGATGTTCCTGCCAGTCGGTGCGTCCTTCCGGGCGCTGACGTGGCCGGTCGAACTTCGGCCGCTCGCGGAACGGCCTGTCACCCTGGGGGCGATCCTCGCGCGGGCGCGAGAATCGCAGACGCTCGTCACCGCCGCGGTCTTCGCGAGGCTTGTCGAAGCGCGGCTTGTCGAATTTCGGCTTGTCGAATTTTCGTGCGCCGTCGCGCGGGGGCCGCGAATTGCGGCCGGCATGGTCGGGCGAACTCGCGTCGCGCTTCTGCCACGGTTTTGAGTCGCCGCGATCGGCCCCGAAATCCCTGTTGCGATCCGGGCGGCTGCCGAAATCCTTGCGGGGTCCTCTGTCAGGAGCACCGCGCGAAAACTTCTTGTCACCGCCAAATTTTCTCTCGGGACGATCTCCCCGGGGCCGGTCGCCATCGCGCGGCGGCCGCGCACCGTACGGGCGGTCTCCCCGCGGCCGGTCGCCGTCTTTCCGAAAACCTTCGCCACGCGGGGTGTAGGGACGCTTCTCGCCGCCACCCTCGCGGGGTGTGTAAGGTTTCCGGTCACCGAACTTCCTGTCGGAAAAACGCGCGGCCGGGCGCGCATCGCCGCGGTCGCCCTTGCGATCGCCGGCGTCGCGATTGCGATCGCCGGCGTCGCGGTTGCGATCGCTGCGCGGCGCACGGTCGTCGCGATTGTAATTCGGGCGATCGCCGCGCGGGGTGTACGGGCGTTTCTCGCCGCCGCGGTCGTCGCTGCGACCCTCGCGTTTGCCGGCGTAGGGTTTGCCCGCGCCCGCATAGGGCTTCTTGTCATAGGATCTGGCGCCGTCGGGTTTACCGGCGTAAGGGCGTCCCTCACCCTCGCTCTTGCCGGCGAAACCGCGTTTGGCGAATTTCTTGTCGGGGCCGCGGGCGACGCCGGAGCGGCCTTTGCCGCCGGATGGACGGTCGCGCCGGCCGCGGGAATCGTTGTTTTTATCGTTATCGCGGGGCATGAATGGTTTCTCGTGTGCAAATGAATTGGCGATCAGGCGGATGTGGATAGGCTGTCATAGCGATAACGCGCGCGCGCTTGGCTCAAGGCGCATTCTCACGCAAAACCGGCATCCACTTTTGCTGAAGCCGTATCTCATAGCAGGTTTATTCCGATGATACGAGGCATGACCGTTCCTTCCTTCATGGATTTGGCGCTAAAAACGGCGGAAAACGCCGGAAAATCGGGTGAAGTCCCGATCGGATGCGTAATTGTGCGCGATTACGAGGTTATCGCCACGGCCGCCAACCGGACGTTAACCGACCGCGATCCGACCGCGCATGCCGAAATCCTGGCGATCCGGCAAGCCGCCGAGACCATCGGCACCGAGCGGCTGATCGATTGCGACCTCTATGTCACGCTGGAGCCCTGCACGATGTGCGCGGGCGCGATCTCGTTGGCGAGGATCCGGCGGCTCTATTACGGCGCGGCCGATCCCAAGGGTGGCGCGGTCGAATCAGGCGTCAGGTTCTTCGCATCGCCGACCTGTCATCATGTCCCGGAAGTCTATTCCGCCGTCGGCGAGACCGAGGCCGCGACGCTGTTGCGGGATTTTTTCAAGGCACGAAGGTGATCGGGGGCCGTCATTCCGGGGCGCGAAGCGAACCCGGAATCTCGAGGTTCCGGGTCTGGTCCTTTCCGGACCATCCCGGAACGACGCGTAAAGATCACGTTCCCATAAAAAACTCCCTCAGCGCCTTCGCCGTGACGTCCGGATTTTCCTCGGTCAGGAAATGACCGCAATCGACCGGCGCGCCCGAGACGTTGGTCGCCCATGTCTTCCAGGTGTCGAGCGGCGTGGCCGCGGCGCGCGCGATACCGGCGTCGCCCCACAGCGCCAGCATCGGGATCGTGATTTTCCTGGCCGCGTCGCGATCGGCCTTGTCGATGTCGACATCGGCGTAGGCGCCGGCGCGGTAATCCTCGCACATCGCATGCACGCGCGAGGGATCGCGGAATGCCGCGAGATAATGCTCCAGCGCGCGCGGATCGATCGCATCGAGGTTTTTTGCCTTGGTCTGGCTGGCCATTTTCTGCTTGAGGAAGAAGTCGGGATTGCCGCCGATCAGCGTTTCCGGCAGCGGGAAAGGCTGTGCCAGAAACGTCCAGTGACAGATCCTCAGCGCGTAGAGCCGGTCCATTCGCGCCCAATAGTCATAGGTCGGCAGGATATCCAGCACCGCCAGCCGCGACAGCCGGCCGGGATGATCGAGCGCGAGACGATACGCCACGCGCCCGCCGCGATCGTGCCCGGCCAAGGCAAAATGCACATGGCCGAGTTGCTCCATCGCCTCGATCATGGTCAGCGCCATCGCGCGCTTCGTGTAGGGCGTATGATCCTTGTCGCTCCGTGGCATGTCCGACCAGCCGTAACCCGGCAGGTCCGCAATGATCAGCGTGAAAGCGTCGGCAAGCTGCGGCGCGACGCGATGCCACATCACATGGGTCTCGGAGAAGCCGTGCAGCAACAACAGCGGCGGTCCCTTGCCGCCGACGCGGGCAAAGATGCGCCCGGATCTGGTGTTGATCCATTCGGACGCATAACCGGGGAAGAGGTCGGCGAGATCGGGCATGGGATATCACGATGGCTAAATGTGAGTTGATTTTAACACGTCATTGCGAGCGAAGTGAAGCAATCCATAGAGCCGCATGTGGAACGGGAATGGATTGCTTCGTCGCTTCCCTCCCTTGCGCAAACGCTTCGCGTTTGTCGCAGGCAATGACGATGGTCCAGGACACAGCTTCGCGATCTCGCCGCGCATTTCGCGCGAGTTTTGAGGAAACGTTCCGCCCTCGGATAGTCAGAGGGCGCAGGGAAAGCCGGGTGCGCGCTGCACCCGCGGTCTCGCGTGCAAAATGCACAAAGCAAGGCGCACACGAGCATACAGGTTCAGCGGAAGCAGTCCGGCCTTCCCTGCGCAATGGTTTACGGCTTACTTCGCGCTCTCCCCGGTGATCGGGCTTTTTTGTCACCGTCACCGGCGGGAAAATTTCCCGCCGACTTGAACGCCAGCGTCGAGGCGTCAGGACCACACGACTTCGCCGTCCGCATCCGTGCCGTTCGTCAGCGGCACGTCCACGTCCACCGCATCCCGCACCCAACGTCCGTGACGACCGCGAAGCGCCCCTCTTGTGGGCACGAGACGGCGACCATATACGACTGATTTGGCATTTCTGAAAATCAGAATATTTTTTCACGAGGGACTGGACAGAGGTGTCGAGACATCGCTCAGGTGATTTGCCCGTCGGGTCGTTTTCCGCAAACTCGCCTTGCACGGAATTGACCTGGGTATCCCTCTACGAGGCCTGGCGGCGGATGAGAGGCTAAGAGAGACGGACATACGGGCGGTCGCAATTCTGATCGGTTAGCGGATCTGCGGATAAGCTATGTCTGCTTCCCAGCGTATCTCGGACTCAAGTCGGAGATCGCGTAAGGTCCGAAAAGTGCCAACAGGAGACTCATGCACCGCAGCAAATAGCGTCACAAACTCTTGTGTCGTTGAAATAGCAATGTCGCATGCTTGAGTGTGATGCGCTAACGAGTGGCCGCTCTACGGTCCTTGGATTCGACGTCGGGACTAATCGGGTTTTCGATGTCAACTAACGGAGGACGGTTTGGGGTTGAGAATTGATCTGCACGGTACCCGTCATGCCGGCTACCAGGCGGACGCCATCCGGCACTTGATCGATGCGGATACGCACCGGCACACGCTGCGCAAGGCGCACCCATGTGAAGATCGGATTGACCGAGGCGAGCCCCGCCGCGTTTGGCTGCGCGTTCGGGATGTTGATGCCACGGGCGACGCCGTCGACATGACCACGAACGAGCTGGCTGTAGCCCATCAGTTTGACGGTCGCCGGGTCGCCGTCGTGGATCTTGCCGAGACTCGTCTCCTCGAAGTAGCCATCAATCCAGAAGGAATCGCTGTTGACGACGGAGATGAGCTTTTGACCGACAGTGGCGTAGTCGCCGAACTGCGCCAGCAAATTAGTTACATACCCATTCACCGGCGAGCGAATAACGGTCCGGCTGAGATCGAGCTGCGCCTTGGCGATAGCGGCCATGTCTAAGGCAACGATCCCCTCCGATTGATGCAGCGTGCTGCTCGTTTGCTGGTAGATGTCCGTCGAGGCCCAGCCTTCTTTCGCAAGGCTGGCTTTTCGGCCTTCATTCGCGCGGGCATAGTCGAGGGCGGCACCGTCGCGCTGGGCCTTGGCCTGCGCTTGCTCGAGCGCGATGCGATAGTCGGACGGGTCGATTTCGAACAGCACATCGCCCTTGTGCACGAATTGGTTGTCCGAGACCGGCAGCTTGACGATTCGTCCAGCCACCTCGGGCGCCATCGTCACGACATAGGCCCGAACTGTGCCGTCGCGTGTCCAGGGCGCCCCCATGTAAGCCTGCCACATTGCCCAAGTGAGTAAGGCCGCAACCACGACCGTACCCAGCGTGATGAGTATTGGAGCAAGGCGGATGCGCGACTTGATATCGACGCGTTCAGGCGCAGAGCGACGCGGAACGTCGCGTGCATCGCTCTTCCTGGCGTGCTCTGATCTCAGTTCAACGATCGACATCAGCATACCTCAACGTGCTAAAATAAGGACGGTGGATGAAAGCAAGATCATGTAGGCTGCGAATACGAACAGCGCCGGATGCCAGACGTGGCGCAGCAGACCAAAATGGTCCGCCACCCGGCGCAGTGCGATCTGGACAAGCCATGCCGCCACCATCATCACCGAGATCGGCGCGACATAGACGCCGAGCAGATTGACCTCGACGAAATTCATGCCTTCACTCCAATGTCGAAGTATTCGCGGTGCTCGGTCAGCACCTCCGAGATGACGAGAATGCTTCCACGTCCCCGCAGAGTCGCAGTCTCGGTGGTCTCAAGATCGGCGAGCGTTCCA
>Ga0210396_10005058_pt1 | contig 12812 bp, 11 predicted proteins | sample IncBWH17OmetaG_FD_155466 | JGI IMG/M metagenome (GOLD analysis project Ga0210396, IMG submission 155466) | Forest soil microbial communities from Barre Woods Harvard Forest LTER site, Petersham, Massachusetts, United States - Inc-BW-H-17-O ...
TATTTGATATTATTGGCGTCCCCTACCGGATTCGAACCGGTGTTGCCGCCGTGAGAGGGCGGTGTCCTGGGCCTCTAGACGAAGGGGACGAGGCCGCTCGCCGTTTATTAGCAGCTGGTCCCCCCCGCGATCAAGCGCGCGAACCGAGGTGCCGCAGGAGTGCGCCATATCACCCCGGCGTCGGCGTCGACGTCTCCCGTCCCGGCGCGAGGGCGTCCGACGACGGAGGGGCGGGTCAGCTCGCGACGCGCACGCTGGGCACGTCCGCGATAATGTCCCCGTGCTCGGCTGAGGGCTGCGCCTGTACGTCGCCGGAGATCTGGCCGCCGCACTCGATCTCGATCTGGCCGTAGCGGATCGTGCCCGACACCCGTCCGCTCGCTTTGATCAAAAGCCGCTTGCGAACCACCAGATTGCCTTCGAAACGGCCCTGGATTTCGGCTTCTTCGATCGAGGCGGTACCTTTGAACAGCCCCGATTCGGCGATCTCGACGTCGCGGCAATTGTTGAGGTTGGCCTCGACGCTGCCTTCGATGATCAGCTTGTCGCAGGACGTGATCTCGCCCGAAAGCGTGATCTCGCGGCCGACGGTCAGCTTGCGGACCTCGCCGTCGGTGCGCCGCGACTGGGTCGTCGGGTCGCCGGGGCGGCGAATCGGCTCCGTCGGGCGAATCGCCATCGTCTCGCCGGCCCGCGCCAGATCGGGCGAACGCGGCGGCATCGTCGGAGGCTTGGCCGGGCCATTGGGGCCCGGATTTGCGGGTCCCACCCCGGGGCCCATTGGGCGCGCGGGCTTCATCGGGATGCCCAAATCGTCAGACGCATCTGCCATTTTGCGGTCCTCTGTCTCGGTTTTCTTTCTGCCAAACATGGATGGGACACCCGATCGACATTGTTGAAAGGATGGCTACGCCGCAGACCGGGTCAGGGGGTGCGGCCAAAGGGATGCTCCCCAAAGGGGTGTTCCCCAGAAGGATGTTCCTCGGGGCGCGGCAGCGCCTCGAAGAGGTGCAACATAAAGGCGGTGGCGATCACCGGCGCGACGAGATTGACGAGCGGCAGGGCGAACAGCCCTGCAATCACGACCCCACCCAGAAAAATGCGACCGGCGAACCGGCTGCGCACTCGCCTGGCTGCCCCCATATCGAGCCGTCTGAGCGCGACCACTTCAAAATACCCCCGCCCAAAAAGATATCCGTTCAGGGCGAGAAAGAGAAAGAGATTTATCCCGGGCACCAGCAGATAAACCGGAAGCGCCAGAAGGTTGAGCAGAAGCGTCAGAAACGTCAACCGTAGCGTTATCAAGAGGATCTCGCCTGGCGGTTGCGCCCGTGGTGGACCGCGTCCGGGGTAGTCGACGGCCTCGACTGCGGCAACCACCCGTTCGAGATAGAAGCTCATAATCATGGTGACGGCGGCCGGAAAGAGCAGCCAGGTCAGCCCCAGCACGGCGAGCCCGCCCAACAGGTTTACGAGCCAGTTCAACAGCCGCCAATCGAAGAAGGCCGTGTGGTAGAGAACGGCGGCAATGGCCAGCCACAGCAGAGCGAAGGTTAGGATCGCGAGCGCGAAGCTCAGCGCGACGACCCGCCGCATCGGCGGTTCGGAGAGTGCGCCGACGGCACGAAAAAGCGCGACAACCATCCGCGAGGGGTTCTAGCCCAACCCCGCGAGACCGCCAACCGATACCGTCGAGAGGACGACCGCCCAAGTGGCCGTGAAGGGATTTGACCGCGCAGCCAAGTCACCTCTCCCGCAGGCGGGCGAGGGAGCATGTCGCCGCTCCGGCCGGTCTATACCAACTCTCTTTCACACGGTCCCTTGCCGTTGTCAGCCGCATCTGGTGTACAATTTTGTTTGGAAACGGATCGGTTAATCAATCTATGAGGGGGGAGATGGATAAATCGTCGAAGCTCGACGGCGGTCATATCCGCCGGAGGATCGTGCTGCAGAGCGCCGCCGCGCTCGCCATCGGCGGACCGGCCGTCCTCGGCGGCGAAAGAGCCGGCGCGCAGCCGCGGATGAATGCGCCGCAAGGCCAGGGGATCTTCGTCTATGTCGGCGCCTTCACCACGCCCGAACGGAAGGGGAAAGGAGACGGCATCAACGTCTACCGGATGGACCCGAGTTCCGGCGTTTGGACGCATGTGCAGCTGGTCCCGAACATCGTCAACCCTTCCTTCCTCGCTTTGGACCGCGAGCGACGGTTCCTCTACTCCGTCCACGCCGATTTGGACGAGGTCAGCGCCTATGCGATCGACAAGCAAACCGGTCAGCTGACGCCGCTGAACCGTCAGTCCTGCGGCGGCAAAAACCCGGTTCATCTGGCGATCGATCCGACGAATCGGTTCATCGTCGCGGCGAATTACGGCGCCGGGTCGGTGGGGGTCGTACCGATCGAGAAGGACGGCACCCTGGGGGCGCGGACCGATCTGGCGATGCTGCCCGGGGAGCCGGGCCCGAACCGCAAGGAACAGGCGAGCTCGCACCCGCACGACTGCCGGTTCGACCCCGCCGGCCGGTCCATCCTGGTGCCCGACAAAGGGCTCGACCGGGTCTTTTCATTCAAGCTCGACAGCGCGAGCGGCAAATTGACGCCGAACGATCCGCCGTGGGTTGCGACCCGGGAGGGCGCCGGGCCGCGCCATATCGCCTTTCACCCGGCGATGCCTCATGCCTACGTCATTGACGAGCTCGATTCGACGATCACGACCTATCGTTACGATCCGGCGCGCGGCGCGCTGCAGCCGGTTCAGGTCATCCCCACAGTCCCGCCGAGCTTCACCGGCAACAATACGGGGGCGGAGGTCGGCGTCGCCCCGTCGGGGCGTTTTGTCTACGGCTCGAACCGCGGGCACGACAGCATCGTCACCTTTGCCGTCGACCGCGCCGGGGGCACCCTGACCCCGGTCGGCTGGGAACCGACGCAAGGCAAGACGCCGCGCCACTTCGCGCTCGATCCCACGGCGAACTTCCTTTATGCCGCCAACCAGGATTCCGACACGATCGTGACCTTCCGCGTCAACAAAACGACCGGCAAGCTCGCCCCAACGGGTCAGGTCATCAAGGTCGGCAGCCCGGTCACGATCGTCTTCGCCGGCGCCTGATCGGCCCCCACCTGATCGGCCCCCACCTGATCGGCCCCCACCTGATCGGCCCCCACCTGATCGGCCCTGGGCCTGCGACATCGTAATCGCTTGGATCTTGCCGGGGCCGGTGCTGTTTACCCGACGCGTTCCGCTGCGCCGGCTTAATCCAACCGAGAAGGGAATACGATGGCCGCCATCTCCGAGAGCCCGATCCGAGAAGGCCTGCCGCACCCGCTCGGGGCCACGTGGGACGGCGAGGGGGTCAATTTCGCGCTGTTCTCGGCCAATGCGACGCGGGTCGAGCTTTGTCTCTTCGACGAGACCGGCGAGCGCGAGACGGCGCGCATCGAGCTCCCCGAATTCACCGACGAGATCTGGCACGGCTACGTGGCGGACGTACATCCCGGATCGATTTACGGCTATCGCGTGCACGGCCCTTACGAGCCCGCCGCGGGGCACCGTTTCAATCCCAACAAGCTGCTGCTCGACCCTTATGCCCGGGGACATTTCGACGATTTGGAATGGCATCCCGCGGTCTTCGGATATCAGCTCGAATCTGGCGACGATACGACCTTCGACAAACGCGACAGCGCGCCCTTCATGCCCAAATGCGTTGTCGTCGACCCGAATTTCGATTGGAAAGGCGAGGCCGGGCGCCGCAGCGTCTCCTGGGAACACACGATTGTTTACGAGCTCCACCTCCGCGGCTTTACCAAGCTTCACCCGAAATTGCCAAAGGAATGGCGTGGTACCTATAAAGGTCTTTCCAATGAAGTCGTAGAATACATCAAATCGCTCGGCGTAACATCGGTAGAGCTGCTGCCGATCCATACTTTCATCAGCGACAGCATGCTGCTCGACAAGGGGCTTACCAACTATTGGGGCTACAATTCAATCGGGTTTTTCGCGCCCGATCCGCGCTATGCTCACGAGCGCGAGCAGACCTTGCGCGAATTCAAGGAGATGGTGGCGCGCCTTCACGAGGCCGGTCTCGAAGTCATTCTCGATGTGGTGTACAACCATACTTCCGAAGGCAACCAGCTCGGCCCGACCTTGTCGTTCAAGGGCATCGACAACGCCTCTTACTACCGCCTGATGCCGAAAGAGCCGCGCTATTACATCAATGACACCGGAACCGGGAATACGCTCAACCTCGACCACATGCGGGTGATCGAGATGGTGACCGATAGCCTGCGCTATTGGGCGAACGAGACGCATGTCGACGGCTTCCGCTTCGATCTCGGCACGATCCTCGCCCGCGAGGCCACCGGCTTCGACAATCAGAGCGGGTTCCTCAAGGCTTGTTGTCAGGATCCGGCGTTGCGCACGGTGAAGCTGATCGCCGAGCCGTGGGATTGCGGCCCGGGCGGCTATCAGGTGGGCGCCTTCCCGCCGGGCTGGGCGGAGTGGAACGACAAATTCCGCGATACGGTGCGCGACTTCTGGCGCGGCGAGGCTCCGGCGAGCGCGGTTGCTCCGCGGCTCTGCGCCTCGGGCGACATTTTCGATCACCGCGGCCGCAAACCCTGGGCCAGCGTCAACTTCATCACCGCCCATGACGGGTTCACTCTCCACGATCTCGTCTCCTACAACGACCGGCACAACGAGGCGAACGGCGAGGACAACAAGGACGGCCATTCCGACAACCGCTCGTGGAATTGCGGCGTCGAAGGCCCGACCGACGACGAGGAGGTCAATGCGCTGCGTGCCCGTCAGAGACGCAATTTTCTTGGCACTCTATTGCTGTCACAAGGGACGCCGATGCTGCTCGCCGGCGACGAGTTCGCGCGAACGCAACAAGGCAACAACAACGCCTATTGCCAGGACAACGAGATCAGCTGGGTCGACTGGAAAATCCGGGAGGAGGGTGCGGCGCTGATCCGCTTTGTGCGGCAGCTGACGGCGTTGCGCCATAAATACCCGATCCTGCGCCGCACGCGGTTTCTGACCGGAACCTACGATGAGGAGCTGGGGGTAAAGGACGTGACCTGGATCAACGCCTCGGGCGCCGAGATGAAACCCGAGGATTGGGGCGACATGAACATGGAATGTTTCGGCATGCTGATGGACGGCCGCGCCCAGCCGACCGGCATCCGCCGGCGCGGGGAAGACGCCACCCTCTTGATGGTGTTGAACGGTTACCACGATCTCGTCGGGTTCACGCTGCCGGAGACGGTCGGCGGCTGGCATTGGCAGTTGCTGATCGATACGAACCTTTCCGAGGACGCGGAGATGGGCACTTTCGCGACCGGCGAGGTTTACGGCGTCACCGGCCGATCGCTGTTGCTCTTGGCACTCGAATCGGACGCCCCAGCAGATGCCGCTGGCTGATATCGCTGATAATACAAAGGTAAACAGCGAAGAGGCCGGCCTTCAGGGCAGAGATCCTCGCTTTTCAAGCACGACGCCGGCGAAATAACAGCGAGGAACAGCCAGCAAGAACAGCGAGAAGCCGCGGTTTACGCCGGAAACATCATCTTCTATCCCCGCCGTCGCCCCCGCGAAGGAGGCTGTCAGGAAAATTGATCTACAGAGCGAAAGAAGAGCTTAGGCGAGGCAGTGCGTGCTCGAGACGCGCCCTTTGGGCGCTCCTCAGCATGAGGTAATCCTTTGATGTCACTCAGAAAATTCCTCATCCTGAAGGAGGCCGCGGCGCGGCCGTCTCGAAGGACGCACAACGCTGATCGAGGCAATTGTCGATTTCTTGACACCCTCGAAAGCGGGGGTCAGGGCCGGCCGCTCCTTGTCTGTCGCTCTGGATTCCCGCTTTTCGCGGGAATGACGGAACATGGCTCGCTCCTACACCGAATCTGGGCTCCTTAAGCGAAACCAATATGCCGACCCATTGCGGCAATTTTCGGGTCGGTAATCGAGCCGCCTTTGCTGAGTTCTTGCCCGGCTGGTGAACGCGGTTATAGTCGCCGCCGGTTTCCTGCGGGGGTCATCTCCAGCCAAATGACGCAAGCCAGCATCGATGTCGTCGGTATCGGCAATGCCATTGTCGATGTGATCGCCCATGGCGAGGACGAGTTTCTCGCTCGAGAGGGGCTCGTCAAAGGAACCATGACCTTGATCGACGCGGACCGGGCCGACGCCCTCTATCGGATGATGGGTCCGGCGATCGAGGCGTCGGGCGGATCGGCCGGCAACACGATGGCCGGGATCGCCTCGCTCGGCGGCACCGGCGCCTATATCGGCAAAGTGCGCGACGACTTCCTCGGACAGGCGTATCGCCACGACATCACTGCGGCCGGGGTGCGTTTCGAAACGCCGGCCGCGACCTCCGGCCCGGGCACCGCGCGCTGCCTGATCCTCGTGACCCCTGACGGGCAGCGTACGATGAACACTTATCTCGGCGCCTGCGTCGAACTCGGGCCCGCCGATGTCGACCCCGACGTGATCGCCGCGGCGCAGGTCACTTACCTCGAAGGCTTTTTGTTCGATCCGCCGCTCGCGCAGGAGGCCTTTCGAAAAGCCGGGGCGATCGCCCACTTGGCGGGACGCCAGGTGGCGCTGAGCCTTTCCGACCCATTTTGCGTAGGACGGCACCGGGCGGCGTTCCGCGACCTGGTGGAAGGAGGTGTCGACATTCTCTTCGCCAATGAGGCCGAAATCTGCTCGCTTTACGAGACGGATGATTTCGCCACGGCTGCTGCTGCGGTGCGCGGGCATGTCGCGGTCGCCGCCCTGACGCGCAACGCGGCGGGCAGCGTCATTCTAGCAGAAGGAGCGGAGCATCGGGTCGCGGCGGCGCCGGTTGCGCGCGTCGTCGACACCACCGGTGCAGGCGATCTCTACGCCGCCGGCTTCCTCTACGGCCTGACCCGCGCCCTGCCGGTTGCCGTCTGCGGCGAGATTGGCAGCTTGTGCGCTGCCGAAATCATCAGCCATTTCGGCGCCCGCCCTGAGCTGAAGCTCTCAGAGCTCGTCGCAAAAGCGGACCGCGCCTGACGGCGTTCCATTGCGGCTCAGAAGGTCTCGACCCAAGGCCGAAGCTCGACCTCCAAGGACCACGCGCTGCGCGGTTGGCGCAACACATCGAGATAGGTCTGGGCGATCGCATCAGGATCGAGCGTGCTGTCCGGCCGGTCGGCGGGATCTTGCCGCCTCGCGCTGCGCACTCCGCCGTCGATCACGAAATGGGCGACGTGGATGCCCTTTGGCCCGAGCTCGCGTGCGGTGCTCTGCGCCAAACCTCGCAAGGCGAATTTGCCCATCGCAAAGGCCGCGGAAAGCGGATACCCCTTCACGCTGGCGCTGGCACCGGTCAGCAGAATGGCGCCGCGGCCATGGGGTATCATTCGCCGCGCCGCCTGCTGGACGACGAGAAACCCGCCAAAGGCCGACACTTCGACCGCCTTGCGCACGGCTTCCGGATTGAGCTCGGCGATCGGGCCGTGCGCCCGCGCACTGGCGTTGTAGAGCACGATATCGGGCTCACCGAGCCGCGTATCGGCCTCGCCGAACAAGCGCGTGACCGCCGCGGGGTCAGTCGCATCGACCGCAAATGTTTGTGCGCGGGTCTCGGCGGCGAGCGCCGCCAGCTTCTCTATATTGCGCGCCGCCAAACCAACGCTGAGACCAGCCGCCGCCAACCCGCGGGCCACCGATGCGCTGATGCCCGAGCCTGCTCCGACGATCAGAGCGGTGCGATAGGGAATGTCTGTCATGACCCAACTCCTGATCCTGATAGGTTGAAGCCCGCCTGGTTTCGACGGTATAAATGACGATCGTCATGCAAATAGGTATAGGCGTCATATATCCTGTCAAGGGGGCGAATGAGAGCGAGGAGCCACAATGCGCGTCAGCCGAGAGCAGGCGGCCGAGAACCGCAGGCGGATCGTTGAAACCGCTGCGCGGATGTTTAGCGAGAGTGGCTTCGACGGCGTGGGCGTCGATGCAATCATGAAAGGCGCCGGCCTCACGCATGGCGGCTTTTACGGTCATTTCCGATCGAAGGACGATCTTGCCGCCGAGGCGGTGACGCGCGCACTCGAACGAGGCACCGAAAGACAGAGCCGCTTCACGGACCTGCGCGATCTCGTATCCGACTACCTATCGGAGCGGCACCGAGCCAACCGGGCGGATGGCTGTGCCATCGCAGCTTTGTGCGGCGAGATGGCGCGGCAGGGCGAAGGGATGCGCCGCGGGGTGACTACGCATGTCCGCGCACAGCTGGACCGCTTCTCGCATCTGCTCAAGGGCGGCACTGCAACAAGCCGACGCAAGCGCGCGATCGCGACCCTCGCTGGAATAATCGGCGCCCTGACGCTCGCCCGGGCCGTTGAGGATCCTGCGCTTTCGGATGAGATTCTCACAGCGGCGCGAGACGTTTTTGGGTAAGGCCGGCCGTCAAGCCAGAACGATAGTCAGCCGGCGGCTTCCGCTACTGCTTGATCCGCGTTCCGCTGCTTCCCATTTGCGGCGAGATTGGCAGTTTGTGCGCTGCCGAAATAACCAACCGTGCCTGAGGCCCGGCGCCCCCGCTGCGTGCGGGTGAGGTTCTACATTAAATGGACATTCGCAACATCGCGATCATCGCCCATGTCGACCATGGCAAGACGACCCTGGTCGATGCGATGCTGCGCCAGAGCGGCGCGTTCCGCGCCAACCAGCAGGTTGCCGAGCGTGCCCTCGATTCGAACGAGCTCGAGCGCGAGCGCGGCATCACGATCCTCGCCAAATGCACCTCTGTCGTCTGGCAAAGCGTCCGGATCAACATCGTCGACACGCCCGGCCACGCCGATTTCGGCGGCGAGGTCGAACGCATCCTCAGCATGGTCGATGGGGTTTTGGTATTGGTCGACGCCGCCGACGGCCCGATGCCGCAGACCAAATTTGTTGTCGGCAAGGCGTTGAGCCAGGGTTTGCGGCCGATCGTCGTCATCAACAAGGTCGATCGGGCCGACGCCCGCGCTCAGGCGGTCCACAACGAGATCTTCGATCTGTTCGCGGCGCTCGACGCGACCGAAGCGCAGCTCGATTTCCCGACAGTTTTTGCGTCCGGCCGCCAGGGCTGGGCGACTGCCGATCTTGATTTGCCGCGCAAGGACTTGTCGCCGCTTTTCGAGCTGATCCTGGCGCATGTCCCGCCGCCGCAGGCCGATCCGGACGCGCCGTTTTCGATGCTGGCGACGACACTCGATTACGATCCCTATCTCGGCCGGGTGCTGACCGGCCTCATCCATTCCGGGGTGGCGCGCCTCAACATGCCGGTCAAATCCTTGGGCCGTGCCGGCCGAGTGATCGAGCACGCGCGGCTGACCAAATTGCAGGCGTTTCGCGGGCTCGACCGGCGGCCGATCGAGGAGGCCAGGGCGGGCGACATCATCGCCGTCGCCGGGCTAACGCTGACGACGGTCGCGGACACGATCTGCGCCCCTGAGGTCACAACGCCGCTCGCCGCCGATCCGATCGACCCGCCGACCTTGGCGATCACCTTCTCGGTCAATGACAGCCCGCTCGCCGGCCGCGAGGGAACCAAGGTTACCTCGCGCATGATTGGCGAACGCCTGTTCCGCGAAGCCGAGGGCAACGTCGCGATCCGGGTCAGCGAGAGCACGGAAAAGGATGCGTTCGAGGTCGCCGGCCGCGGCGAGTTGCAGCTCGGCGTGCTGATCGAGACGATGCGTCGCGAAGGCTTCGAATTGTCGATGTCGCGTCCGCGCGTGTTGTTCACGGCCGATCCCGTGACGGGCCGGCGGCTCGAGCCGATCGAAGAGGTGGTGGTCGACGTCGACGAGGAATTCGCCGGCGTCGTTGTCGAGAAGATGAGCCGCCGCAAGGCGGAAATGCAGGAGATGCGGCCCTCCGGCGGCGGCAAGCTTCGCCTCACTTTTTTCGGCCCGACGCGCGGCCTCATCGGCTACCAGGGAGAATTTCTCGCCGATACCCGCGGCACCGGCGTGATGAGCCGTCTCTTCCACGGCTACGCGCCCTTTAAGGGGCCTATCGAGGGGCGCCGCAACGGCGTCCTGGTCTCGAACGCGAACGGCGCCGCAATCGCTTACGCGCTGTGGAATCTCGAGGAGCGAGGACCCATGTTCGTCGACCCCGGGACCCAGGTCTATCAAGGGATGATCATCGGCGCCCACAGCCGCGGCAACGATCTCGACGTCAACCCACTCAAGGGCAAGCAGCTCACCAACATCCGCACGACCGCCAAGGACGAGGCGGTACGGTTGACCCCGCCGCAGGTCATGACCCTGGAACAGGCGATCGCTTATCTCGCCGATGACGAGCTCGTCGAGGTCACCCCGCAGTCGATCCGCCTGCGCAAGCGGCTGCTCGACCCCAACGACCGCAAGCGCGCTACTCGCGCCGCTGCGGCCGCGGAGTAGGCAAGTTTGACTTTGCGCCTCTCGCGATTATAGTTCGCCCTACCCGAAACCGGATCTAAACCTTATATGAGCAGCAAGCGGCAGGAACCGAAATACAAGATAAACCGGCGTCTCCAGGTGAATTTGTGGGGTCGGCCGAAGAGCCCGCTCAATCGGCGCGAATACGGTCCGGGGCAGCATGGGCAGCGGCGCAAGAAGCCTTCGGATTTTGGCACCCAGCTCGCTGCCAAGCAGAAGCTGAAGGGCTATTACGCCAATATCGGCGAGCGCCAGTTCCGTCGCCTCTACGCCGAGGCGGTGCGGCGGCGCGGCGATACCGGCGACAATCTGATCGAGCTGCTCGAGCGGCGGCTCGATGCGGTGGTTTACCGCATGAAGTTCGTGCCGACGCCGTTTGCCGCGCGTCAGCTCGTCAACCACAGGCACGTGCTCGTCAACGGCCGGCGCATCAACATTCCGTCCTACACGGTGCGCGACGGCGACACGGTCGAGCTGACGGCGAAGGCGAAACAGATGGCACTCGTCCTCGAGGCGTCCGTGTCCGGTGAGCGCGACGTCCCCGATTATATCGAGATCGACCACGACCGTATGCGAGGCCGGTTTGTCCGCGCACCCAAGCCCACCGATGTGCCTTATCCGGTGTCGATGGAGCCCAATCTGGTCATCGAGTATTATTCGCGCTGACCTGCACGATGCTTTCACAGCGACCCTAGTACGGGGACCCTAGTACGGGGTGTCATTGCGAGGAGCGCGTCGCGCGACGAAGCAATCTCGACCCCGACGAATCCCTCGGCGGCCCGAAATCGCATCGCTCCGCTCGCGATGACAGTTGCCAAGGTGCTGCTCGATGTGATCGAGACCTGCGCTAGCGCCCCTAATATCCCGTTCTTACGATTTTATCAGCGGCAGCTTTTTCCGTTGCGCGATCGCCTTCTTGTTCGACACTGATGGAGGCGCGCCGGCTTCCGGCGGGCGGCCATCTCGACAGGCGATTGCGATGCTCCTCCTGCACCTCTCGATCGTCCTCTTGCTGATCATCGTGAACAGCGTCTTTGCGATGGCCGAGATCGGGCTCGTCTCGGCACGGAAGGCGCGCCTGGTCCCGCTCGCCGAGGCTGGCAATCGCGGCGCCCAGGCGGCGCTCGAACTGAAAGCGGATCCATCGCGCTTGCTCTCGACCGTCCAGATCGGCGTCACCTTGATCGCCGTGCTCTCCGGTACTTTCGGAGAGGCCACCTTGGGCGACCAACTCGAGCGGCAGCTCGGGACTTATTCCGGGTTTCCTGCGCGATACGCCCATGTGATCAGCATGGCGGTTGTTGTGATCGGCATCTCGTATTTCTCCCTGATTCTCGGCGAACTCGTCCCAAAGCGCATCGCGCTCCTCCACCCCGAGCGGATTGCCGCTGCGCTCGCCCGCTTCATGCGCGCCGTTGCCCGGGTGGGAGCACCGATCGAATGGTTCTTGAGCGCGTCGACTGATTTTGTGCTTCGCCTGCTGCCGGTCCGCAGCCAGGGTGCCGCACCCGTCACCGACGACGAGATCACCTTCATGCTCCGTGAGGGGGTTGCGACCGGGCACATCCCGCTCGCCGAGACCGCGATCGTCGAGATGGCGCTGCGCCTCGGCGACCGGCGCGCGAGCGCCGTCACGACACCGCGGACGCGGATCGAATGGCTCGACCTAGACGATCCCGAGGAGGACAACAGGCGCAAGATCCGTGAGAGTAACTACTCTCGGTTTCCGGTGGTGCAGGGCGGTTCTCAGCAGGTCATCGGAATCGTCCAAGCCAAGGACCTGCTCGCCGGGTGCCTTGCCCAGCAGCCTCTCGACCTGCGCGCCGCGACCAGGCCGCCACTCTATCTGCCCAACACGGTCACGGTGCTCCGTGTTCTTGAAGTGTTCAAGACCTCGGGTGAGCCGATGGCACTGATTGTCGACGAGTACGGCGATCTCGAAGGACTTGTCACGCCGAGCGATATCCTCGAGACACTGGTCGGCGATATTCCGGGCTCGCCCGAGGCCGATCAGCGCATCGTGCGGCGTGACGACGAGACTTGGCTGATCGACGGCATGGTCGGGCTCGACGAGCTGAAGCAGGTCTTGGGGATTTCCCGCTTGCCCGGCGAAGACCCGGACTTCCACACTCTCGGCGGCTATTTGATGGCCCGCCTCAATCGCGTCCCGATGGAAGCCGACCGCATCTCCGCCGGCGACTGGCGCTTCGAAGTCGTCAAAATGGACGGCCGCCGGGTCGACCGGGTATTGGTGACGCCGCTCAAGGGCAGAGGCCGGCGCTGATGGACAGAGGCCGGCGGGTCACGCTCTGGACGCCCGCTTTAGCACAGCCTTTGAAAAGGGTTGCCGCCGAAGTCTGACTAC
>Ga0210396_10005059_pt1 | contig 12812 bp, 9 predicted proteins | sample IncBWH17OmetaG_FD_155466 | JGI IMG/M metagenome (GOLD analysis project Ga0210396, IMG submission 155466) | Forest soil microbial communities from Barre Woods Harvard Forest LTER site, Petersham, Massachusetts, United States - Inc-BW-H-17-O ...
GGTGGTTGCGGGGTTCGCGTCCGTCGCAACCAGTAAAGAAAGGTTCAGGGGAGAAGGCGAATGAGCAAATTCACGCGGCGGCGATTCGTGAAAGGGGCGGCGATCGCTCCGCTCGCGGCAAAACATCTGGCGTTGCAATCGGCTACCGGCACATCAGATCGCTTCGACATCGTAGTGGCGGGCGCCGGGCACAACAGCTTGATTACCGCGGCCTACCTTGCGAAAGCGGGCTATCGCTGCGTTGTCCTGGAAGGGCGTCCGAAAGTTGGCGGCGGCGTGAAGACCGCGGAACTCACGCTGCGCGGCTTCCACGACGATTGCTGCTCCACCGCGCACGTATTCATTCAAGACAACCCCATGCTGAAGAATGACGAACTGAAGCTGGGAGATTACGGGCTGGAATACATCACGCCCGATCCGGTGTTTCATATTCCCTTCCCGGATGGCTCGTACCTGACGCAATGGCGCGACCTGGATAGGACCTGCGCGGAATTTGCAAAATTTTCCAAGAAAGATGCGGAAGCGTATCGCAAGATGCTCGCGGACCTGGACGCGATCCGGTCACTCATCGTCGATGCGTCTTTCACGCCCATTGGCTTCGGCAAGCCGCTGAACGATCAGTTGGCGCAACAGCCGAAAGGAAAATTGTGGCAACGGCGGCTGGCCATGTCGGCTTGGGACGTGATTAAGGATACGTTTGAGGATGATCACTCGCGAATTTTCGCGTTGTATATGTCGCATCTCGCCGCCGAGCCTCCCGATTCGCCGGTTACTGGACGATTGGCGTACGGCACAGCGAGGCAGCAGCACTCGGGACGTCCGCTGCCTAAGGGTGGTTCCGGCGCGCTGACTGTGGCGCTGGCGCGATTCATCGAAGCGCACAACGGCGTGATCCTTACCAACAAGTGGGTGAAGAGCCTGATTGTTGAGAATGGAAAATGTGCGGGTGTGGAATGCAGCGACGGAAGTTCGTATCGCGCCAACAAGGCGGTGGTCTCCACGGTGCACATCAAGCATTTGGTGGATATGGCGCCGAAACAATTGTGGGGCGAGGATTTTCTCTATGGCGTGGACACCTGGCAGGCGGAAAACGCGATGTTCGCCACGCATTATGCCACGTCGGAGCCGCCGAAGTATAAAGTAGATGGCGGAACGCTCTCGCCAGTGGAATCTGGGGTTCTCGCGTCGCCGTATCGCGCGCTGCGATTTGGATTTGACGATATCCGCGGTGCGGTGAACCTGGATGAGCCACCGCTGCAGGTGATTTGCTGCACGATTGCCGATCCTTCGCGGACGCCCAAGGGCATGCACACGTTGAAGGTGCTGAGCTGGCATCCGTATGGGTTGAAAGAAGGGCCGGAACACTGGGACAAAATCAAGAATGATGTGGCCGACGCGCATCTGAAATATTTGCGGCGCTTCTCGCCAAATTTGACGGACGACAAGATTCTGGCGCGTTTTGTGGAGAGTCCACTTGATCTGGAGCGCATGAATCCGCATTTCTGGCACGGCAGCGCGCACGCGGGAGCGCAGAGCGCTTCGCAGACTGGGCCAATGCGGCCAATGTTGGGCTGGGCGCAACATCGCATGCCAATTCCCGGTTTGTATCAGACCGGCGCGACAACGCATCCTGGCGGTTCGGTTACCGGTGGTCCGGGCCGCAACGCCGCCACGGTGATGCTGAAAGATTTCGGCACGAGCATCGAAGAAGTGGTGGCGAAAAAGGCCTGACGCACGGCAACGGAACGCGGCAAGAGCAAACTTTTCTGGGTGAGGAGAAATCCCGATGGGTCGGAAGAGCGGAATAAGAGTGGCAGTCGTGCTAGAAGCTCTGGCGTTGCTTCTGTGCGTCGGGGGCGTTGCGGCAGCGCAAGATGCGGCGCAGAAAAAAGTAACCGCAAAACCGAAGATGGTCAAAGCGATGGTGCCGGACAATCCCAGCGAGCATCCTGCGCCGGAACAACCGATTCCCTACAGCCACAAACAGCATCTCGCGCTTGGACTTCAGTGCAAAGAATGCCACACGAATCCGGAACCGGGAAAGTTGATGACTTTTCCATCGACGGATCGCTGCATGCAGTGCCATGTCACCATCGCCAAAGACAAACCGGCGATTCAGAAGCTGGCGCAGTACGCGCAATCAAAGGAAGAGATTCCATGGGTCCGCGTATACAGGGTGTTGCCGGGAGTGCAGTGGTCGCATCAACCGCATCTTGCCGCCGGCGTGAAATGCGAAACGTGCCACGGCAATGTTGCGCAGATGGCGACGATGTCGGAAGTCACCAGTGTGACGACAATGTATGCCTGCCTGCATTGCCACGAACTGAATCATGCGAAAAGTGTGTGCGAAACCTGCCACAAGCATTGATTTTCGTGCAGGTGTATCCTGTTTGAGGGAAGGGTCTAGTTTATGGGCCAAACGATTGAATTGGAGATTAACGGGAAGCGTTATCCCGTCCACTATTCTCCCGATACGCCGCTGTTGTACGTGCTCCGCGATGAGCTGGGATTAACCGGGACAAAATACGGTTGTGGGGAAGGCATGTGCGGCGCGTGCACGGTGCTAATAGGTGGGACTGCACGGCGCTCTTGTCAGATTCCAGTAAGCGCGGCGACGGGCAAGCCAATTACCACGATTGAAGGTCTGGAAAAGAATGGAGCGTTGCATCCGGTGCAACAGGCATTTGTGGATGAGGGCGCATTTCAGTGCGCGTATTGCACTTCCGGAATGATCATGAGCAGTGTTTCGCTGCTGCAGGCCAACCATAATCCTACTCAGGAGCAAATTGTTCAGTCGCTGCAAGGCAATCTATGCCGCTGCGGCACTCACCCGAGGATTCTGGCAGCGGTGCGCAAGGCTGCGAGCAAGATGCAGGAGCGCGGGTGATGCGGAAACAGGCTGAGGCGGAAACATTCATTGTTGAACCGGAGCGCTATGAATTTCGCGCGTTGCCGATGCACCACTTCGAATTGGCGCGCCGCGACTTCTTCAAAATACTTGGCGCGGGAATTGCGGTATTCGCGGTTGCCAAAGACGCGCTGGCACAGGAAACGGCTCCGGCCACGAAGGGATTTCACAGCGAAGAATTGCCCAACGAAATTGGGGCTTGGCTGCACATTGGAGAAGATGGCACGGTAACGGGCTTCACCGGCAAAGCGGAGATTGGCCAGAACATTCGTACTGAATTGTCGCAAACGATTGCGGACGAACTCGGCGTCCCATTTGAAAATGTGCGCATGGTTACCGCGGACACCATGCTGTGTCCGTTTGATGCGGGAACATTTGGAAGCCGCACGACGCCAACGATGACGCCGCAATTTCGCCGAGTGTCGGCAGCGGCGCGGGGGATGTTGCTGGATATGGCGGCCAAACAGTGGAATCTCTCCGCGGATACGCTGGTCGCGGCCAACGGAAAGATTACGGATTCGGGTTCGAAGCGCTCGGTGGCGTATGGGGAACTGGCGAAGGGAAATGCGCTCGCGCAAACAATTCCAACGCAAATCAAGGCTAAGCCGGCCACGGCTTGGAGTGTGGCGGGCAAACCTATTCCTAAGGTGGATGCGCGAGAATTTGTTGCCGGCAAACACCACTACACCACGGACATGCGTCCGGCAGGAATGCTGTATGGCAAAGTGCTGCGACCGCCATCGTTTGGCGCGACGCTGACGTCTTATGACGATTCCGCCGCTAAGGGGATGAAGGATGTCGTGATTGTGCACGACGGCGATTTCGTTGCGGCGGCGGCGCCTACCACAGAAGCCGCCCAGGCCGGGCTTAATGCGATTAAAGTGCAATGGAAAGAAGTGCCGCAGATTTCGAATGCTGAGATTTTTTCGTACCTGAAAGAAAAAGCGCTGCCTTCCGGCGAAGAGCGCTATCAGCAACGCAAAGGTTCCGTAGCGGATGGACTGGCAGGGGCGGCGAAGCGCAGTGAAGGGACGTATCACGTCGAGTATATTGCGCACGCTCCCTTGGAGCCGCGGGCGGCGGTTGCGCAATGGACAGATGGCAAGCTGAATGTGTGGATGGGCACGCAACGGCCGTTTGCAGTGCGCGATGAGCTGGCGAATATATTTCACGTGACGGAAAAAGATGTTCGGGTGATCGTGCCAGACACGGGGTCCGCTTACGGCGGAAAGCACACCAGCGATGCAGGATTGGAAGCAGCGCGACTGGCGCGGGCCACTTCCGGCAAGCCAGTAAAAATAATCTGGACGCGCGAAGAGGAATTCACGTGGGCGTATTTTCGGCCTGCAGGCGTGATCGAAGTGAAAAGTGGAATGACGGCTGACGGCAAAGTGACGGCGTGGGAGTTCCACAATTATCATTCCGGAATGTCGGCGATTGAAACGCCGTACGATGTTCCCAACCAGTACACGCAATATCACCAAGTGCCATTAGTTTTGCGCAGCGGTTCATATCGCGGATTAGCGGCAACGGCGAATCACTTTGCGCGCGAGACACACATGGACATCCTGGCGCATGAGGCGCAAATGGATCCACTGGAATTCCGGCTGAAGAATCTGGCCGAACCGCGCATGAAGGCAGTGCTGGAGGCGGCGGCGAAGGCGTTTGGCTGGCCGTGCAAAAAAACGGCGGAAGGACAAGGTTTCGGCTTGGCTTGCGGTTATGAGAAAGGCAGCTACGTGGCGACGTTCGCGGAACTCGCGGTGGATCGCAAAGCCGGCACAGTGCGCGTAGTGAAACTGGTGGAAGCTTTCGAGTGCGGCGCGATTGTAAATCCGGACGGGCTGCGCAACCAGGTAGTTGGCGCGATGATTCAAGGGCTGGGCGGGGCGCTGTTTGAGATCATTGAATTTGAGAACGGCAAAATCAAGAATCCGCACTTCGCGAGTTATCGCCTGCCGCGATTTAAAGACGTGCCAGAAATTGAAGCCGTTTTGATTGATCGTAAGGATATCCCTTCCGCGGGAGCAGGCGAAACGCCGATCATGGCGATTGCGCCATCGCTTGGAAACGCGTTTTTCGATGCGACGAAAGTGCGACTGACGAAGTTGCCGCTGCAACCGGAACGGTCATTGAACAGTTAGACCGCGGTTTTGTTCCATACATCACAACAAAATGTGACGGACATCACGGTACCCGCGTGCCGGTGAGCGTATTCCTTGTGAGAGGTGACTTGATGTTTTCTCTTACAAACCATAGTGGCGCCCGGACCGCGCTACGTTTACTAATTTCGGGGTCCTTGGCGGCGGCTTTTCTGATGTTTGCGGGCGATGCTTCCACACAGGATAAAAACATTAAAAAGGTGCCAATCGGGCAGACCGACGCAAGTTCGGGTAAAGAGATGTTTGCAAGCTATTGCGCGGCATGTCACGGAGCGGATGGCAAAGGCAATGGTCCCGCAGCGAGCTCGTTCAAAGTCCCACCGGCGGACCTGACGATGCTGGCGAAGAACAATCACGGGGAATTCCCCTCGGATCACGTCTGGGCGATCTTGCATTTTGGCACGAAAGCAGCGGCGCATGGATCGAGCGAGATGCCGGTGTGGGGCGATGTGCTGAGCGGGTTGGAGCCTACGGATACAATCAAGCAGGAACAGCGCATCGCGAATCTCGTGAGCTATCTGAAGACGCTACAAGCGAAGTAATCGCAGCGTTCGGGAGCGGCTTCCAGGTGGACCTGTTTCACTCAGAAGATGCTGTTGGTCTGAGCTGCTGTGGGCGAAGGCGGTGGATCTTGCCTGGCGGAGGCTTCCACTTTTTGTAACAACTTCTGCAGGTCCGCGCGAGAGAAGTAACGTCCATTCATCATGACCGCGGCAATTTTCTGAGTATTGCGGATATCGTCGAGTGGGTTGGCGTCGAGCAGAATCATATCTGCGAGCTTACCCGTTTCGATGGTGCCGAGCTCACCTTCCATCTGAAAGAAGCGAGCAGGATTTACTGTGGCGGTTTGCAATGCTTCGAGCGGTGTGAATCCTGCGGCAACGAATCGTTGCAATTCTTCGTGCAGGCTGAAGCCGGGGAAAATATACACGCCGGGCGGAGTGTCGGTACCAGCGAGAAACGGCACGCCGGCTTTGTGGAGCATCTGAACGACCTGCAATTCTTTCTCGACGAACTTTCTGCGGGTCTCCAAATCGTCGGTGTTGAATTCTTTTTGAACCTCAACTGAAAATTGCTTCCAGGTTTTATCCTTCCAGTAGGCCGGAACATATTTCGCGCGTGGATCCTTACTGAAATCGGTGACATCGAGGAGATTGCCGCCGCGTTCCCAGACGAGTGTGGGACATTGCCAGGTCTGACTCTGCGCGAGAGTGGTAGCGAGGACGAACGCGCGCGCGGGATCGTAGCTGGCGAGGAATTTGGATTCACTTTTGTCGCCTTTGAGGAATTGATCTTCCAGTGGAGAGCTGCCTTCAAAAATGCCGATGAGATGTTCGAAGCTGTGCATTCCGGCGGCGGACATTTCGCTGGCGCGAACGGAATCGGGAACGTGGCCTTCAAAAGGAATTTCCTGCTTCTTGGCCTCGGCAGCGATGGCGAAGACGGCGTCGCGAGGGATAAGCGATTGCAGTTTGATGAAATCGACGCCGCGACGTTTCAGGTCGTCGACGGCACGGGCGCCATCTTCTGGAGTGGTGACTGCGATGGAATCGGGGAAACGCGGCTTGGGGCCATCGAGCATGGGGCCGGAAGTGAGGATGCGTGGGCCGATGAGACGTCCGCCTTCGATTTCGTTGCGCCAGGATTGAATGGTTTCGAGATTGCTGCCCATATCGCGAACGCTGGTGATGCCGTTGGCTACGAAAAGCGGTAAGGAAATGTCCTGAGCGAGGGGAAACCAGTCGCCAAAGGTGAGATGAACGTGCATGTCCCAGAGACCGGGGATGAGGTAACCGCCTTTGGCGTTAACGCTGGGAGCATTGCGGGGGTAGCGAGTGCCCTTGCCGCCGACGGCGTTGATACGATCGCGCTCGATGATGACGATCTGGTCGCGGCGAATCTCGCCAGTGCGAACGTCGACGACGTTGACATCGGTGATGACCAGGGTGTCTTCGAGGGACCAATGCTGCTGGGCCGAGGAGGTAGAAGGCCAAAGCAAGAGCACAGCGAAAAGAGAGAGGACCGCGACACGATTGGCTGGAAAACGGAAAAAGGCAGGCATGAGAGAAGTTTATCGGGGTAGGAGGGGGATTCAATGCGGAAGGTGAGGGGATGATAACGAGGAGATACCCCTACCCGGGTGGGGATGTATGGGGGACGGTCGTTTCGACAGGTCGGAATAGAGACGGGTGCCTGGCTAAAGCCAGGTACCTACATAAGCTCGTATAAGCGCCAACCCGTCCGCAAGTACCCAGAATTCGGCGAGGGTCAAGAGAACGAAAAATAGATGCGGGTGGAGTAGGGGGAAAGATCTGGCAATAAATTTACTGACGAGTTGGTGTGAAGCGGCGGAGGAATTCAGTACACCACTGCAGAAGGGAAATTACCATAGGACCTGATTCTGTGTGCGGTGCGATGCAGTACAAGCAGAACGATTACGTGATGCTGTCAGACATTGTCGGGCCTTCGGGTTCGATCTCCTTTTTATTGAGCGCGCGCGGAGAAGAGAAAGATTTAACGCAGAGGGCGCAGAGATAGGAGCACAGAGGACACGGAGACACTGTAGCGCGTGAAACTGGCTGGGGCTGGTTTTGGGGTTAATTGGGAGTGTTGCCGGCTAGAAGCTCAGCGAGCCACGAATCGTAGCGATGCCGAGTTCATGCAGTAACGCAAACCTGTCGGCTTCGGCCCATCCGTAAATACGTGCCCTAGATGCGCGTCACATAACCGGCACGACACGGCATCACGCGTCAGAAACAAGCTCGAATCCGTAGTCACGTACACATTTTCTTCGGCAATTGGCTTCCAGAAACTAGGCCAGCCCGTACCCGAGTCGAATTTGGTGTCCGAGGTGAACAGGGCATTGTCGCAGCAAATGCAGCGATACAGCCCGTCTTGGTGATTCTGGAAGTATTCGTTGTGGAAGGCAGGTTCAGTCCCAGCGCGATGCGTCACCTGGAACTGTTCTTCATTTAGTTGCTTAAGCCAGTCCGCATCGCTCTTGACGACCTTGTCCAGTTTGACGGTTCCCGTTCGTTCCCCATCGTCTTTAAACTGAACAACGGTAACCGGCCCCGGATTGGTCTCTGCCGCGCGTACCGGTGCTCCCATCAACGCGCGACGCATCGTCCAGAACAACCCGTAGCTGCCCGCAGCGCTGGCTAGCCCTACAATCAACGCCCGCCGATTTACTTCCACGGTGGTAAAGCCTCTACTATTTCGATGCTTTGGCGCTCATTGGCGGTTCAGGCAAGAGCGGTAGACGCTTCGGTTCGCCGCGCGCGCCACGCACTTCAATCTCTTCGAAGAGCAAGGAAGGTGCCACAACAGACGCCGGTAGCCCGCTCTGCGCCGTCCCAAATGCGCCCAACGCGGTACCAGAAACTCCCGCCACCTGGCTCTGCATATAGTTGTAGACGAAGTCGTCGTTGCCGATTGCCGCGATGTTCCGCAAGCTGCGTGGGCTGAATCCGGTAATCCGCGCCCCGCGCACCAATTCCTCGCGGCCATCTTTTGGATACACCTTATAAACAATCAGCGGAAGCCGGTCCGTCGCCGCGTTCCCGCCAAAGCTGGCCAGCAAATCCGTGAAGTCTTCCTGGTGTAGAATGCTCAGCGATGGATTGTCCATCTCCCGAACCACCATGCAGTACTCCAGCTTCTCTTCGCGGCACTCATCCAGGAATTTCTTCTTCAATTCCTCCGGCGACACTGTTTCTGAAGATGAAAAGATCAGATTGCTCATGGTCGGTTTGGCATCGCTCAAAAACGCGCTGCGCCCGTGTCCATTCGACTTGTCGGATTCCGGGCCTGGGCGCCTCGACATCAGCAGACTCCTCAGCTTCCCATTCTCAACAATGTCCACTTTTTGCGCCGGAACGCCTTCCTGATCCACCGCATAGCCGCCAATCAGCGGCGTTCCCTTGAAGTCCTTCGCCGTCGGGTCGTCCACCAGTGAAACGCTTGCCGGCAACACGCGGGAGTCCACCTTGCCGCTCCACTCGCTTCGCGCACCCAGGCTGCTCATCAGCTGATCGACTACCGGTTGAAACGCGACGGGTGGACGCGCACCGCTGAGCGAGGGCCCCAGCACTTCCGCAATCAGCGGAGCTGCCGCTCGCGATTCGAACAGCACCGGTCCGGTATAATCTGGCGCCGGTGGCGCGGCGCGCATGGTCATCAACTCTGTGCCCGCCACATTCAATTCTTTACGAACCCGATCCACAGACGGCAGATCCGCCGGAAGCGGCGCATACGTTGCGTAATAATGGTTTACCTGCATCCCATCTTCCGCCAGTGTATTCATACCCGACTCAATGGCCGCAAAGTGATGATTAGCGCGAACCTCTGTACCTTCGCTGGTTAGTAAATATTCCGTCATGTACACCAGATAATAGGTAACGCGCCCTTCGTAAATTTGCGGAAACGCGCGCAGCGCCGAAGATGTGTCGCGTGCTTCCTGCTCCCAGTTGCGATTGGTCCAGTCAGAAGCCTCGAGTGGTTCGATATGCTGCACCGGTTGCGCCCGCGAGAAATCGTCAATGTCCGATTGCCGCGCCAGGCTGCTCAAATACGCCTGTTTGCGCGAGTATGTCTCTACGGCTTCTTTAAACGCCTGATCCGTGGCAATCCACAAATCCTGTCGCAGCGAATCGTAGTCGCGATCGATGCCCACTGTTCCCGTCGGCCCGATGAAGCCGCGGAATCCCTCGTCGCTAATGAAATTCGAACTGTCCAGCTTGTAGTCGCCCACCCGCGCCTCGACATTCATCACCCGGCTGCGGTTGTGCGTCGAATCGATCAGCGCGCCATATTCCGCCACCACTTGGCGTACATCCAGATCCAGCAACCGGTACTCGATGTAGTACGGTTTTACCGGCTTATCCATCTTCAATATCTGGATTTCCAGACGCGTTTTTGCCCGCGCCATCTCATCCCGCATGGCTTGCAACGTGTGATCGTTATCTGAAGGAGCCTGCTGGGCAAACACCACCGGTGCCGCGCTTACCGCCAGCAACAAAAAAGCAATTAACCGAAAATTCCGCATTACAGAAGGCCTCCCGCTTTCGCTGCGCTGTCATGTGCCGGCGCCGGAAGAATGGGCGGGCGGTCCGTCGACGACTGTTTTTTCTGTACTTCCAATTCCGAAGTTAGAATCGCCGGCGATGCGGCCGATACTGGCACCGAGCCTGATTCCGCGCCGCAATATCCGTTGAATACTTCTGGCGTATCGCCCGTGGCGACGATTTTCGTCAATGCCGCCAATGGCGTTCCCACAATGTCCACGCCTCGCACCAATTCATCTGGCCGCCCGTCGGCAAACACCTTGTACACCACCAGTGGCTGCACCTGGAAGGCTTGTGGTTGTCCGCGCCCTGTAAACGTGAATCCACCCGCGATGTCGTCGATCAGCAGCCCGTACGGCTTGCCCTGCTGCTTAATCAACTCGATCAGTTTCACGCGAAGCTGCGCGTTGGTCACCGTCTTGTTGCTTTCCACAATCAAATTGCCCTGCCGCGAAACCGGGCTGGCGCCAATTTGCCGTCGTCCATGCCCATTGGAGGTCGGAAAATCCACCAAGGGTGAGCGCGACATTTCGAAATTCTTCAGCACGCCATGGTCGACCAGCACCACCCGCTGCGCCTTCACGCCTTCATCGTCGTATTGGTAGTAGCCCAGCAAATCCTCATTCCCTAGTTTTTTCATCGTAGGGTCATCCACCACGGTTAGGAAATCCGGCAAGATCGGTTCGTTCACCTTTTTCGCGAACGTCTGCCCTTCGTTCACATCTTTTTGCCGGTGCCCTTCCGCGCGATGCCCAAATACTTCGTGAAAGAAAACAGCCGCGGCGCGTCCGGTCAGCAACGCCGGCCCAACGATCGGATCATTCAGCGGAGAAGCCACCAAACCTTCCATTTCTTTGCGAAGTTGTGCCGCCGCCGCGAACACTTCCTTGTCGCTCGGCGCTTCCGCCGTGTTCACCCAATCGAAGTTGTAGTACCGGTCGATGTCCATCCCGTCCGTAGCCTTACCCTGGATGAAGAGTTCCAGCCGGTAGCGCACTTGCCCGAATTGCAACTGCGTACCTTCCGAGCTCAATTGCAAAGTGTTTTCCGCTTGTGCAGTAAATGTAACAATCGAATTGATCACCGCATCCGATTCCCGAAAATAATGCGTATAGTCGCGCACCTTCTGTTCCCAAGGTTTGCGGTCCAGCGTGAATGAAACCCATGGTCCGGTAAATGTTTGCGGTTTTTCTTTGGAAAAGTCTGGTGCATTTCCTTCCTGCGTCTGCACTTTCACTTCTTTGCCGGTCTTGATCTTGATCAACGCTTCCGCTGCTGCCCGGTACTGCTTGTCGGTCTCCAGCCAGATGGCTCGCCGCAACACATCCGGGTCGTCATCCAGCGGGGCATTCGTTCCCGGTCCCGCCGTGGGCGGCTGCCGCCCATCTACCTTGTGCGTGCTGTCCAGGTTGTAGTTGCCGGTGCGCACCGCCACTTCCAGCCAACGATTCCGCACCTCGTCGCTGCTCAGTAACGCTCCGTTCGATCCCGAAACCGTTGCTCGCTGCGAGTCGGTCAGCGTATATCCGATGTAATAGGCTGGTGGATCTTGCGCGCCAAACGTCTTCATCGACCGGTCGAGTTCCGTCTTCATCGCGTCCAGCAGTGGCGAGGGCTTAGCGCCCGAGTCCGCTGGCGTAGCCGGCTTGCCCGGGATCGCGATGAGCAACAGACTCGCCATAAACACACTGCAACGCAGCAACCGGGGAACCCGGCGCGGGGATACTTCCGTTCGATAATTCAAGGGGTGCCTCACTCTGGCTTTATGGGACAAGTATCAAAACTTAAGTGTACGCCACGTGTCTGCGGTCCGACAAACTGACCGCCTGCGCCATTGCTGCGCCTGTGGGTTCTGACCTTATGTTGGATGGCTCTGCGCCTAATAGGGTTTCAAGCACTGAATCTTCATCCGCAGGAGCCCACCTGTGTGGGCTTACATCCGTTTGTAACCGGCGTCGGCGTGGTTGTTCCGCTGTGGCTTACCACCACTGGAATCACGATGATCGGCACTACCGCCAGGATCCCCAGTGTGATCGCCGTTCCTTTGCCAATATGATGAACTTGCACTCCACCACTCGGCCCCTCGATCAACGTGCTGTTTACCGCGTCCGTGAGCGTGGCTAATGTCGCCTGTTGTGCAGCCGGCGCAGATGCGTCATCCTTTCTCACTGTGGTCATTTGCCCAGCTTTTACTTCCACGCAAACTCCCGCCAGGTTGCAAACGCGCACGATCCCTTCGTACACGATCACCGTCATCATGTTGTTCTCGTAGTCGACATAAAAGTCCGTTCCGACCACGCCCGCCACGCCTGCAGGTGTATGTACTTCGAATTTTCCATTGGGTTGCGAGATTTTCTGTGCTTGTGCTCGAATCTTCCCAAATCCAATTTCCAGGTCGGTCTGCTGTGCTCCGGCATCGTGCTTCACCACCGTTAACGTAGACGCCGACCCGACGTTCAGCACCGAGCCGTCATCCAGAGACACGCGAGCCCGTCCGCTCGCTTCGGTCTTTACCACGTCCTGCCAGTCCACCACCGTTTTCGCCGAAGCCGACATGTTTTTCGCGCCGCGCGCAATGCTCACTGCGGGAATCACGCGCGAAACCTCGCCTGCTCTGGTCCCGGCACCCGCATCCGGCGCCGCCACTGTTTCCATTGGTAGCGAAATTGAAAGCGA
>Ga0210396_10005065_pt1 | contig 12804 bp, 13 predicted proteins | sample IncBWH17OmetaG_FD_155466 | JGI IMG/M metagenome (GOLD analysis project Ga0210396, IMG submission 155466) | Forest soil microbial communities from Barre Woods Harvard Forest LTER site, Petersham, Massachusetts, United States - Inc-BW-H-17-O ...
AATGAACTCGTCGGATAGCCGCATGGTGCGGACAGGTTCCCGTCCGGTGGCTGGTCGTCCGCCCCTGGAGCCTTTGCCAAGCTTGCGGCCGAAGGAGTGCGGACGTCAGCCGAATTTTCATTGGAAGCAAGAAGCAAGGCGCGCGCAATGGGCCAGCGACCAGCGCGGCTAACATGGCCCTCGCGACGGTTTTTTTATTGCTGTTGCGCCACACCTTGGGCTAGTTCCCCGCTAAATTTCAAAAAATGTTTCGGCGGGCAGGAAATAGTTACTCAGCTCAGTTCTGGCTTGCGCGTTGTTAAGCACATGACTTTCCAAAGGCTGTTCAAAGACACTGCGTTCGGGCCGGAGGACATTGAACGTCTCGTGACGGCTTACGAACAGACTTTGCGGGCGCTGCGATTAAAGGATCGCAACGACCCGATCACGCAGCTTGTCGCCGAGAAGATAATTGCGATTGGCCGGATGGGAATTGAAGACCCGGCCGAGATATCCAAACTTGCCCTCAAACAGTTACGGCCCCCGTAGGGCCAATCGAATAATAGTCGGCTCCCGGCACCGGATGTGCGGGCTGGGACGGCGACGGTCCGCGTCGGAGCGCGACCGATCGCGACCGTCCTCATCCCGCCGCCATTCCGACCGCCCCTTTCAGTGCGGAAGGGGCCTAATTTGATCGAATGGTTTTGGAACAAGATACATAGGTATACTTTCGGACATTTCCCCGGAACGAATGCCTATCCTCTGCTTGACACATGCAGGCTAGACAATTGCCCGGAGAAGAGCGGTGTTTGGTAGGCAAACCAAGTTCCAATCTGAGAATCTCATGGCCGACGTTTATCTCGGCATCATGATCGCTGGCGTAAATACGCTGATTGTTTTGGGAGCGGCTCTCGCATTCGTGGTCATATGAAAGGCCGCTTCAATTGGCGGCCCCCTCACATCCCGACAGAGTGATCAAGCAATTCACAAAGCGCGCAGCGAAAATCCTTGGCTTCCCTCCCGGCTTCGTTGAGGTAGCCCCTTTTGGCGCCATCATTGGAACCATCAACATGCTCTCGGAGCTGGGCGACGGGTTACAATGATGGCGCTGTTGCCATGTACTCTCACTCAAATTTTCGGCGCTAAATCGGCTCGGTCAAAGACGGGCGTTTTTTCGACATCGTCAGGTTTGGCGGCCGACGGTGTGTCTTCGGCGGCGTGCCGTAAGGCTTCGGTAGTCGCGTCCAGACCATCAACCGTCTCGTTTGCTTGACTGCCTGAGTCGTGCGGTCGTGGAGCTATCTGTTCGCCTGTTTCGACTGTCCTTGGGTCAGGATTGCTCTGCGGCATGATCGACTCCTTGAATAGATCAATCCACTCGCTCGAATCCAGTTCCGCGGGCCAACCACCCGAAGAGGAACTCACCAGGTTTCCTTTTTCGTCTCGCATCTGCGCCAGTCCGGCAACCTAACTATCGCAGAGCAACGGATCGCGATGGGAAATGAAAGATGAGAGCCTTCTTAGCCTTCATTGCCGCACTTAGTGCTGGTCATTGTGGTCGTTGGAGCAATCTGTTTTAGGCTATCGACAAATTTGCTAACGACCGTCGGCTAGCCAATCTTCTTAAGTTGCTGGTAGTGCTCATATGCCTTGGTGCGATTCTACAGCGGGTGCTTCCGCTAACGTATTAAGCGGCAAAGCCGCTTGGCCTGGTCCCGCCGCTTTGAGGATCCGATACCGTTGCCTCGCGGTCGGCAACTTGTCACCCTGCAGGACGCCGGTACTTACATCACGAAGCTTCCGAAAGCTGAGCACGAGGCCGCACAATGGCAGGCAGCGATGGAAGCCTTGATCTTGGTCGCTGAGTCGGGCGGCCCGATGTTCCGAGAGTTTTTTCTCCCGCGTGTGATTTGCGACACATTACGCGATCGCAAATCGAGTTACCCTGCTTGGCGTTTCTCCCAAACTGGGACCCGTCGCCAATGGCGGGTTTTTTTTGAGGAGCGCCGTCCACGGCCCCACCAGCGCGCAAGATGGCGAATCATGTCAACCGTTCCAAAACACGAACCGGAGGTAAGGCGAGCAAAGGGCCGCGACTCGAAGTTCGATCGCAGCTGTCCGACGCCAACGTCGCGGCGACCGGAGGCCTAAGGGTGTCGCAGATGGGTGGTCAAAAAGCGACATCCCGGCGCGTCAATCGTATGTCGGCTCTACCCCCCCGAAAGCCGACATCGGGCGTCAGGTTATGTTGGCGGAGGAAGCGAAGCCCCTGACGTATCGCAATGCCATGCTCCAAAAGAAAGCCGCGGATCTGATTGATCACAGCGGTTCGTTGGCCGATCAGGCGAGATCGCACCCGGTGCAGTGCTTGTAGATCAAGCTGATCGTCGGTCTTCACTGGAACGCAGCGTGTCGACGGTCTCTGGGCGTTTTCCGATGCTTCAGATCAAGGTCTACGATGCCGAGAGAAAGCGGAGCGAGAAGATTGAGCTAGCGGCGGCCTAAGCCCGTGCTCAGGGTGCTCTGAGATTTTTAGGCCCGCTTCGCGGACGGTGGCAAAGCCGATCATCAGCATCATCCACGTTACCATGGAGAAACTATGCAGCGCGAGATTTGCCTTTTCCCGATCGGGCGACCCTCGCCTTTTTTTCAAGCTTGGTCGTGGCCGATGCCGATTCCAGGTGCGCCGTAGCTGCGATTTCGCGTGAGTCTTCAAGTGACGTGGTCAGAATTTCCCGCTGAGCGCTCAACCAATAGACGTCCGCCTTGCCCTCGGGTTGACCATCGGCGATCCAGAGGTGGTAGGCACGTTCGCGAATTGCCTCTTCCAAGTTTGGCATGGACTAATCCTTTCGATCACAATTCCTTTCGATCACGATTCGGAGTCATGCCTCACTACTGTTAACGAATTCTTAACAGCTTGCGCGAGGGCCTTCCACAATCGCATAGGCCACCGCGGACAGTTTGGTCATGACGCCCCGTTTATACGCTGAGACAATATTCGAAGCATGCCGGTTAACGGGACGCGAAGCCATTCTGGCCGGTGGGCCAATTCGTAGTCGATCTCGTAGAGTACTTTTTCAAGCAGAAAGAAATTCAGCATCTGCCCGGCGGCGTCCGGATCGGCTGGCCATAGACCTGCATCTGTCATGTTCTCGCGATAGGCGGCAAGAAAAGCCGCGGTCGAGCGATCGCGCCATTCCGCGAGCGCCGCGCCAAGCCTGCCCTGCTCATCAGGCGCGATCTTCAACGCGCGTTCCAGTGCCGCCGTTGCCGAATAGTCGATCGAACGAATCAGGCCCGCCACATCGCGCGCCGCGGGCCCCTTGTGCCGCCGCTCGCATAGCGGACGGCGGGGCTCGCCCTCGAAATCGATGATGAAGATATCGTCCTTGACCACCAGGATTTGTCCGAGATGGAAGTCGCCATGGTGACGGATATTCAGACTATTCAGCTCGGGCGGAAGCAGCGCATTGAGACGGTCATGCAAGGCGGCTCGTTGTGCCAGGGCTTGATGGATCAGCACTTCCTTTGTCGTACCGCGCCGCTGTTCTAAAGCTTCAAAGACGCGCTCGGCACGGATCATCACGCCATCGATCCAATGCCGTACGTCCTCAGGCCGGGTCGGCACCGGTGCAAAATCGGCGAATTTGTTGCTGCCGGCTAGCGCGAGATGCATCTCTGCAACGCGTCGTCCGATCTGCGACATGTAATAGGGGTAGGGAAGTTGCTCCTCGCTTCGGCTGGGATGTTCGCTCGCCACTACCAGGCGCTGCTCCTCTACAAAGCGATCGAGATAGGCTGAGGTCACGGTCCAGGCATCGCCCTGGTTTTCGACGAAGCCATGAACGATGGCGATCGCACTTTTCTTGTTGCCTTCGGCCAGTTCGACGCTGCCCAGGAGTGCTGGTGTGTTGGCAAAGCCCGCGACCTCGGTCAGAAACCGGCCGACTTCGATCTCGGGATTAATGCCAGGTTCAAGCTTGCGATACAGCTTCACCACGTAGTCGCTATCTACCAGCGCGGTACTGTTGGATTGTTCGGTTTCGACGGCACGGATATGCGCAGGGCTTTTGATCGGCCGGTCCAAGAACTTGCTGGTCGGTCGAAATTCAAGGCGCAGTCCGTTTTCTTCGACAGTCAAGGCCTCGCTCAGATTGCTCAGCAGAAGGGTGATGAAAATGGGGTTGGTCGCAACGTCCAACAGCGTTCCTTCCCGCGGACCCTGACGAACCGCCGCCAACGCGCGGGGGTTGTAGCGTTGGGGATCAAAGCGCTCCCATTCGATCCGAAGCGGCAATACGTAGCGCGCTGTCGCGCCGCACTGCGTCGTCTCGAAAAAGGCCAACCAAGGTCGGTTATCGCCGACATTGCAGAAGGGAATCGCAGAGATTAGGGTTGGATGTATCGCCTGCGCCGACCGCTCCGGGTACCAGCGGGTTAGCGCCAGGTGCACGGGCAGTACGTCGTGTTCGAATACGTTAGTGTCAATGGATTGCATTACGTTCATGACTCTCACGCCAGACAGCGAAAGAGCAAAGCGGGATCGCGCACCGGGTCGATCCGCAAACGAATGCCGCCCCATTCAAGCGGATAGCGTTCGCCGGTGATCAGATTTTCAACGGCGGCAACGTGACGGCGCTCGCCAGCGACGCCGACCTGGACAGCGTCGAGCGGAACCCAGAACTCGTGCGGCTCGGGCGACAGTGCGATAGCCATCACAGTGGTGTTAGTTTGATCGATCGACTCCTTGACGAAGCTGATGACGTTGCCGTCCTCGACCGGAATGAAGCGCAGATTGCTTGTCTGTTGCAGCGCCGCGTTTTCCCGGCGCGCGCGATTGAGATCGCGGATGTAGGGCTTGATGTTGCCGGGCTGGTTCCAATCCCGCACCTTGATCTCGTACTTCTCCGAATCGAGATATTCTTCCTTGCCCGGTATCGGATCGTGTTCGAGCAATTCGAACCCGTTGTAGATGCCATATGTACTGGATAGCGTGGCAGCAAGCGCGACTCGGGATTTGAACATCCAGGTCTCGCCGCTCTGCAGATGCCAAGGCAGGATGTCAGGTGTATTGACGAAGAAATTCGGGCGATAGAAATCGCGCTCCGGATAGGCCGTCAGTTCGTTTAAATATTGCTCCAGCTCCCACTTCTGGGTCCGCCAAGTAAAGTAGGTGTAGGATTGCGTGAAGCCGAGTTTGGCCAGACCCTTCATCAGTTTCGGCCGTGTGAATGCCTCGGCGAGGAAGATCGCGTCGGGATGGCGAAGCTGAACTTCATGGATCAACCACTCCCAGAACCGGAACGGCTTGGTGTGCGGATTGTCGACCCGAAAGATGCTGACGCCCTGGTCGATCCAGAACAGCACAACATCGCGCAATGCGTTCCACAGTGCGCCGGCGTCTTCGGACGCGAAATCGGGATTGACGATGTCCTCGTATTTCTTGGGCGGATTTTCTGCATAGCGCATCGATCCGTCCGGCCTCTGCCTGAACCATTGCGGATGCTGCTTGAGCCAGGGATGATCCGGTGAACACTGCACGGCGAAGTCGAGCGCGACTTCCATATCGAGCCGCCTGCAGGCCGCGACGAAGCTGCGGAAATCCTCCAACGTGCCCAATTCCGGATGCACCGCATCGTGGCCGCCTTCGGCACTACCGATGGCGTATGGACTTCCGGGATCGCCCTCCGCCGATATCATCGCGTTGTTGCGGCCCTTGCGGTTAGCGCGACCGATGGGGTGTATGGGCGTGAGATACACCACGTCGAAACCCATCGCCGCGATATCGGGCAGGCGCGCGATGCAATCCATGAACGTTCCATGCTGGTGCGGTGTCTTGCCCTGGCTGCGCGGCACCATCTCGTACCAGGCGCCCGCTCGAGCCCGCGGCCGATCAACCATCAATGGAAACAGCGGCGACCTGGTCAGGTCGGATCGCAACTGGCTCTCGGCCATGGCCTCTTTCAGTTCGGCGGTCAGCAGCGGTGCAGCCTCGCCGGTTTGAAGAAAATCCTCGCATTGTCGCAGGATAACGGTGGCCGCGGCATGGCCGCCAGCTTTGGCCTTGGTGAGCAGGCCGGCTCCCTCGATCGCATCGAGGGTAAGATCGACGCCGGCTTGTTGCTTGAGCTCAAATCCGTGCCGCCATGTCGCGAATTCATCGGTCCAGGCCTCGATCGTAAACACATAGCGTCCACACGCCTCCGGGACGAACGACCCGCGCCAGCGGTCGTTGCTATAATGGGTCATCGGCTCGCGATGCCATTCCCGCTCCTGCTCAAGGCGCCAGACCAGCGCCACGGCGACCACATCATGTCCGTCGCGATAAATATCCGCCCAAACATCAATCCGTTCGCCTACGATGCGCTTCACAGGAAAGCGTCCACTGTCGACCAACGGATAAACATCTTCAATATGGAAAGCACCACTAGCGGCGGCGCTCTCGATTGTCTGGGTTGTTTTGTTCACGACGATGCCACTGACATGGAAACGACGACCGTTTCATGCGGATAGAAATTCCGGACATACATATATATTATACAAAGCCGTTCGCCGGTATTGGTTCCCGGGACCCGGGTGCGACGCCCGACAGTTAACAATTCCCTCTAAATATCAGGAAAATGGGTACAAGCCGGCGTTCGATGAGCTGCCACTAGAAGCGGACTATTGGGCCGTTCAAGAAAAGGCAAAGAGCAGCGAAGCCCAGAGGCCAAAAGAGATCGCGGCTAGAGCAACAGTATCTTGATTTTCGTTAAGTCGAAACTCTGCGTCGGTAATGCGAACGTGGTCTGCATGAAGTGACCATTCCTTCACGCGTTCGCTTTCACAGAAACTGACCTTGGCCAAGTCTGCGGCCTCCAATTTGTCTGCAGCATCTATTTCCATCGAACGCTGGCAGATTTCAGCTTCGTGTCCGTTTTCGCCAAGCACGACTTTCATGAACTGAACTACATATCGTGACATTGAAGTCTCCTTAGGCGATTTTCGAAGGAGCCGGACCGCGCCAGGCCATTCGGGGCCTGACATCGGGACCGCCCCCGCTAAAGACTGCTCGAAAAATGCCTTGTGCGAGCTAAATCGTTGGATCGTGCAACAATTTAATCTTGAGCAGAGTCGGCTCAAATCGACGGCGATAACGCTCTATTCAAGCTGCTTTCGTTAGGTGCTCAATGACTCCTCTCCGGCGCATATTCGCCGGATGCAGCCGGAGGACAGAAGAAGTTTAATCTCATGGTCATTAGCCGCCGTCGCCGCAATAGTGACGGCGTTTGCACTGGTCACGCACGGTTTGTCACGACAGGGTCTTGTCGCATGTTTAAACGAAATAGCTAGGAACGCGTTCGCCAACATGCCCAAAAACAAACCTGCAATCTCCAATGATAACGCAGCCGATCGAGCGCCCCTCGATATTGTCCACCCAAGTTCGGCCAACACTACCATACGTTGGAGTGAACAGGACGCCGCTGCAAAAACAAAAACCAACAATGGCGGAAGCGGTGCGGGCCGCTAAGGCGGAAATTACGCGGCGCGAATCCTTGCGAAAACAGCGGCAAGCTCTGAAGGAAAAAGCAGAACGGGAATTATCGGCACGGTAAGCGCACGAAAGAGGCGATCCAGGCGGTGAGGTACATCAGCTTGCTGTCGCGCTTGGCGCGTAAATCCTGAGAAAGGACGGCCGAGATCGCCTATCGAGGTCCAACGGACTTTCAAAAAGTAGACTAAATGCAAGTTTTCGATTGGCGTTGATTTCCCGATGTTTTATAACTTGCAAATCGTTGGATTTCAAAATGAGGTTTGAGATGGCAAAGATCGGATATGCGCGGGTCAGCAGCAACACCCAGGACTATCAGGGTCAAGTCGAGGCCCTGAAGGCGGCTGACTGCGAGCAAATCTACAGCGAGAAGGTGTCGGGCAAGACCACGGACGGCCGGAAAGAGTTCAAGCGGCTGATGAAGGATCTCCTGCCTGGCGATATCGTCGTGGTGACGAAGCTGGATCGCCTGGCGCGTTCGAGCCGTGACCTCCACAACATCCTGCACGAACTGGAAAGCCTCTCCTGTGGCTTCCTAAGCCTTGGTGAGGCGTGGTGCGACACGACCACGGACCACGGCAGGCTGATGCTGACGATCATGGGCGGTATCGCGGACTTCGAGCGCAAGCTTATCCGCAAACGCTGCGAGGAAGGCATCGAGCGGGCCAAGCGCAAGGGCGTCAAGTTCGGCCGCAAGAAGAAGCTCGAACCGGAAATGATCCGTGTTGCCGCCGATCGCTATGCCAAGGGCGAGACGATGGCCGAGCTGGCCGAGGTTTACGGCGTATCTGAGCCGGCGATCTGGAGGGCTCTCACAGGCCCTTTCGAGGTCGCCGCAAGCGTGTGAGGAGGAAATGAGCCGGCGCATATCGGATATTGACAGGCGCGTCATGAGGATCTTGCCTCTAATGACTCAAAGTCGCCTATCGCTGCGCCTAAAAGCGAACCACGGCGGACTCCTCGGTGCCACGAATCAGCAGCGACATGTGGCCGGCGTCACCGGTTCAGCCTGTTCCGGTGGCGCCACCTCAATCCCGCTCGTTACCAGCAAGCGAGTGGGACTTTTTTCGCCGAGGAGAGGGCAGTGGCTGCTCGATTGGGGGATGTCCTTTATTGGCTCGGATGCATCCTGGCTGTGTTGTTTCTCCCTTTGCCGCTCCTCGCATTGATTGACTTTGTTAATGGTCGCCCACAGACCGTCCTCCATCCCGATTACTTGATTGAGGCGGCCATTGCATCTTGGCTGACCGGACGAACGCTTCGATACGTGCTCGCCGGCACCTAATTTACGAAGGCGCTGAGTGGTTCGTTCATGGAGGGACGCGCCCAGTACACATCCTCGTCGTCTGAGCGCCGCCGTCGTTGAGGCAATAGGCGACGTCATGAAACAGCGGTCCTTTGATGTGGTCAAGTGTAATGACAGTGGTAACAACAGCAGCGATCACGATTACGGGCAGGTTCATTGCCTCTCTCCTTTCCGTCGCGTCTGGGTTTCCACCGTGCAGACTGGAGACGCATCGCGCCGAGAATAGGGCAGGTGAGCTACAGCTGAGTGAAAGCCGCTAAAAAGACTGCGGCGGCAAATGGGGTGAAGGTCAAGGAAATACTTTGGTTGCAGGGACAATACGACATGGTCGTCATCTCGGGGTCTGATGATGACACGAAACGAATGGCGTTAGCCTTGAACACACTGAAGAATGGTAACGTTCGCGGACAAACATTGCGCGCGTACACGGCATCCGAGATGGAGAAAATCCTGGAGCAGGTTGCCTGACGTATTTTTAAGGCGCAGGGGATCGACCGCAAGGAGAAGACGGTGCATGCCCGCGTGCCGCCATGAAACCGGCTGGCCGGGGTGAAGGAGGGATTACGACCAGCCGGTCCTCTTCGGTCTCGTGCCAGGAAATACGAGACCAAGCATTAATCGAGTGCCCGAACACTCCTTGGCGCGGTCAGTCCCCTTCGAGGAGGCAGGAAATGAGCAACTTTGCGATGGAGGTTCGGAAGCCTCATAGTCACCAAGGCCGCACAGGCACTCAAGCTCAGGCACCCGATCAAAAGAACAAACGTCATGTTGTCCTCCTGCCATGACTGAAACAGCGTGACGCACAGGTGCGACGGATCAAGTCGGAACCAGGAGCAATGCACACTATCCCCAGCCCGATGACTCAGAATTCACCGGCTCCTGCGGCTTGATGGAGCAAAACAAGAAACGGCCCCGTCGCGGTTTTGGGACCGCGCCAGGGCCGCTCTACCCTATGGCTCTAGGGGTACCAAATCCCGAGGGCGGTACAGAATATCCCATGCGCGTGGCAGCTTGGAACGAGAAAATGATCTCACAATGGCAATCATGAAGGCTTGAGAAATCTCAAGTAGAAAGCTGCGAATACCAAGACAATGCCAATATTCACCATCAGCCGTTCCCAAAATCGGTCTCTGAAGAACATGAGATCCGAGCCGACAATGGTGGCTACCATCGCCAACACGTAAAGCGCGACAGCTACCTGTCTGCCCATTAGGTTGGTAGCTGGCGCCAGGGCCGCTCTACCCTATGGGAAGGAGTTGAGAAACCCAGAGGGCGGTGCGCAGCATATCCAATGAGCGCAGTCAGGAATAATCACGCTTTCGGGTGTGCCTGAAGACGCCGCTGGCGCCGACGGATCGGTTCAAGGAACTTTTGGAGATGATGTTGGCCTTCTCCGGATCGGAGAATTGCCTACCGCACTGGCATTCGTAAATGCGAACGATTTGATTTTTGCGGACATCATTATGGGAAAAGGGAGCGAACCGTAGGCATGAGGGACACAGACAAAGTGCGAGCTGCGGTCGTCTCAAGAATTTGCAGAGTGCAACCTAAGTGCGCCGGGCTTCATTTGCACTAGCCCCCGCTGCTTCAGGAGTCTTGTGTGTTATCGTTCTCGGCTACCATGTCGACCGTCGGCGACTGCGAAGTTTAACGAACCTTGCGTTGTCACGCTCAACATTGAAGATCGGTCGTGCTAATGTGAAAATCGCGAGATGATTTTATGTACACACGCAATTGTCGGCGGCGCAGTCGCCAGCCTTTTCCCGTCGCATCCAACGCTCGTCGCGTTTGCAGGCTTTGCAAGCCATTTTGTGCTCGACGCGATTCCACACTGGGACTATCCGCTTCAGGCAGTTTCGATAGGAGCTGACGCTAATAACCGTGACCTTAGGCTAGATCGTCGTCTAATTTATGATTTGATGCTGATCGGCTTTGACGCTTGTGCAGGACTGGCGATTGCCATATGGCTTTTTGCCACTCCCGCTACAATAGGCGCAATCGCGCTCGGCGGCTTTATGGCGATGTTGCCCGACGCGCTGCAGTTCGCGCATAGCCTCTATCCGCGCGAGCCACTCAAGTCTCTACAGAGGTTTCATCAGTGGATTCATTCCAACCGGAAACTATCTTGGCCCGCTGGTGTCAGTTCTCAGGCGCTCTTTGCGGCAATAGTATCAGCGATTGTGATTGTGGTGGGTTAGCTGGTTTTGTAACTCTATGCAGCTTGGCGAGCTTCAGCCAAAAGCCTCCATCATCCGCGAATGCTGCCGGTTCTTCACCTTGACCCAGTGCTTCGACCGGCCAGCCTGATATGGACGATCACGCCGCTTCGACACCAGACCTTCTAATCCCATTTGGCAGGCGGCGCGAAACAAATCCGGACCGATCTCGCGTTGCTCGAATGGCGCAGCAATATCCCATCCGGCCGACGAGCCAGCAGGCGCTCAAGATTCGCCTTGCCCGTGTCCGCGAAACTCTCTGACAAACATCATGGCGGTAAAGAATGTGATTGGTGAAAATAATAATACAGCCAGTTCAGTCATGTCGCTCATGATGAGAAGCTCCGACGTGAACCCGGAGTTATCTCACTCCCGGCAGCAGCTAGAGTCAATGGTGCGGAGTGGCGGGTGGCTGCTTTCCGCAAGACGCCTCGATTGCCGCATATCCTGCAACAAATCGCGGCTCCAGATCGGAGAGCCTCATTTCGTGGGGCCATCGATCTCGAACTGCTTTTGCCTGATCTTGCGCGCAGCCTTGACAATCCAGGGATAGCGGCCGGTCCAGTCATAGCCTTGTAACGATTGAGGTACCCGCTACACTGCGACCGGTCCGGCAAGCGGTGGATGAGATCATGAAGGCCTTACGGATCGGCGTCGCGCGCTTTCATTTCGCCGCGGCGCTCGTGTTTATCCTGATTGCGATTGCGCTCGGTACTGGCCGGGCCGAACAGGTACTTCCCGACACCTCGGGTTTCATCGGAAGCGCTCGCGCGTACCCGCAGCTACATGCGGCACGAGGTCGCGGCCCGCAATATTCCCGGCGCGGTGCTCTTGATCCAGCAGCATGGTCGGCCGGTGCTGTTCGAAGTCTTTGGCGTGAGGGACATCGACAGCCAGCGTCCGATGACCACGGATACCATCTTTCGGCTTTATTCGTTGTCGAAGGCGGTCACGTCGGCTGCTGCCATGATGCTGGTCGACGACGGCAGATTGTCGCTGGATGAACCGCTTTCGAAGTACATTCCAGCCTTCGCCAACGCGAAGGTTGCCGTCGAAAGGAACGACGGCAACGGGAACACCGTGCTGGTGTACGAGCCGCTGGCTCGTCCCATCACCATCAAAGACCTGTTGCGTCACACTTCGGGTCTGACTTACGGATTTTATGGCGATAGCCCGGTGCGAAAAATCTACGCCGCTTCAGGCCTGTTCGAGCGCGACTTCGACAATGCGTTGTTCGCCGAGAGGATCGCGAAACTTCCGCTCACCGAGCAGCCCGGAACGGTGTGGGATTATGGCCATTCGACCGATGTTCTGGGCCGCGTCGTCGAGGTCGTGTCGGGACAGTCGCTGTTTCAATTCGAGAAGCAACGGCTGCTCGATCCGCTTGGTATGAACGAGACCGCCTTCTACCTTGCCGATGACACCAAGCGTTCGCGGGTTGCCGAGCCGCTGCCTGCCGATCGCTTCAGGGCGCCAGTCGGCGGGACTGGACGATCCGATCCTGCCGCGCCGCTGGGAGTCCGGCGGGGCAGGCATGATCGGCACGATCGGTGATTATGCGCGTTTGCGCAAATGATGCTCAATGGCGGCACGCTTGACGGCCGGCGTTACCTGAAAGGCGAAACCGTCGCGCTGATGACATCCGATCAGATCGGGCCGGAGACAAAAATCGCCCGCGACCAATTCTATTTTCCAGGCGAAAACAGCGGCTTCGGCCTTGGCTTTGCCGTGCGCACGTCGGTGCCGGCACAGACGCCGTCGTGGCCAAC
>Ga0210396_10005066_pt1 | contig 12801 bp, 11 predicted proteins | sample IncBWH17OmetaG_FD_155466 | JGI IMG/M metagenome (GOLD analysis project Ga0210396, IMG submission 155466) | Forest soil microbial communities from Barre Woods Harvard Forest LTER site, Petersham, Massachusetts, United States - Inc-BW-H-17-O ...
CACTGCAGATCGCCGCCCAACGCAGCCGCGCGCCGGCGACGACGCTCAAGAGCTGGCGTGAGAGGATCCTGACGTCCGACAATCCGCATCTCGTGCATCGGTCCCTGCAGGATGCATTCGACGACTTTGCATGGAGCGCCGCCGCATGACTTTGGCTGCAGAACATCGCCGGCCCGCGCCGTCAGACGCCGAGATCATCCTCAACGCGCTGCCCAATCCGGTTTTCCTGGTAGCCCCCGACGGGCGGATCGTCGATGCAAACATGGCGGCTGAATCGTTCTTCGAAATTTCGGCGCAGTTCCTGCAACGCCAGTCCTTGAAGGAACTAGTGCCTTTCGGAAGTCCGCTGCTGGCGCTGATCGATCAGGTGCGCTCGAGCGGCTCGCCGGTCAATGAGTACAAGGTCGATCTCGGCACGCCGCGGATAGGCGGTGACCGCCAGGTCGATCTTCATGTCGCTCCCGTCACCGAGCGACCCGGTCATATCGTCGTGATGCTGCAGGAGCGCAGCATCGCCGACAAGATGGACCGGCAGTTGACGCACCGCAGCGCCGCGCGCTCGGTGATTGCGCTGGCCGCGATGCTGGCGCATGAAATCAAGAATCCGCTGTCTGGAATCCGCGGCGCAGCTCAATTGCTTGAGCAGGCAGCATCGCCCGAAGATCGCATGCTGACGCGGCTGATCTGCGATGAGGCGGATCGCATCGTCACGCTGGTCGATCGCATGGAAGTATTCGGCGACGACCGGCCGGTGGCGCGGGGCCCGGTCAACATTCATTCGGTGCTCGATCACGTCAAGCGGCTGGCGCAATCGGGCTTCGCTCGCAACATTCGCTTTGTTGAAGAGTATGATCCCTCGCTGCCGCCGGTGCTCGCCAACCAGGACCAGTTGATCCAGGTATTTCTGAATCTGGTCAAGAACGCAGCCGAAGCGGTGGCCGATCTCGGCAGCGACGCCGAGATTCAGCTCACCACCGCGTTCCGTCCGGGGGTGCGCCTGTCGGTGCCGGGCAAGAAATCACGGGTCTCCTTACCGCTTGAATTCTGCGTCAAGGATAACGGTCCCGGCGTGCCCGACGACCTGTTGCCGAACCTGTTCGATCCCTTTGTCACGACCAAGCCGACCGGCAGCGGGCTTGGTCTTGCACTGGTGGCAAAGATCGTCGGCGACCACGGCGGGATCATCGAATGCGAGTCCCAGCCGCGCAAGACGATCTTCCGCGTGCTGCTGCCAATGTTCAATTCCACAAAAAATTTCGATTCGAGTGACCGCGATGACGTTTCGGGGACGGCGTTGCATGCCTCACAGAACTCAAGATGAGGAATAATGATGCCCGCAGGTAGCATACTTGTCGCAGACGACGACACAGCCATCCGTACCGTTCTCAATCAGGCGCTTTCCCGCGCCGGTTATGAGGTGCGGCTGACCGGAAACGCAGCAACGTTGTGGCGCTGGGTAAGCCAGGGCGAGGGCGATCTGGTGATCACCGACGTGGTGATGCCCGACGAGAACGCATTTGATCTGCTGCCGCGGATCAAGAAGATGCGGCCGAATCTTCCTGTGATCGTAATGAGTGCGCAGAACACCTTCATGACCGCGATCCGCGCCTCCGAACGCGGTGCCTACGAATATCTGCCGAAGCCGTTCGATCTGAAGGAATTGATCGCGATCGTCGGCCGCGCGTTGGCCGAGCCGAAGGAGCGGGTGGCCAACCCCGCCGACGATTCCGAATTCGACTCGATTCCGCTGGTTGGCCGTTCCCCGGCGATGCAGGAGATCTATCGGGTGTTGGCGCGTCTGATGCAGACTGACCTCACGGTGATGATTTCCGGCGAGTCCGGAACCGGCAAGGAACTCGTGGCGCGTGCGCTGCACGACTACGGCAAGCGGCGCAACGGACCATTCGTCGCCGTCAACATGGCCGCCATTCCCCGCGATCTCATCGAGTCGGAATTGTTTGGTCACGAGCGAGGTGCCTTCACCGGCGCCAATACCCGCGCCTCCGGCCGGTTCGAGCAGGCGGAAGGCGGCACGCTTTTCCTTGACGAAATCGGCGACATGCCGATGGAGGCGCAGACCAGATTGCTGCGGGTCCTGCAGCAGGGCGAGTACACGACCGTCGGCGGGCGGACACCGATCAAGACCGATGTGCGCATTGTTGCTGCAAGCAACAAGGACCTGCGTATCCTCATTCAGCAGGGCCTGTTCCGCGAAGACTTGTTCTTCCGCCTCAACGTGGTGCCGTTGCGGCTTCCCCCCTTGCGCGAGCGGATCGAGGATTTGCCGGATTTGATCCGGCATTTCTTCGCGCTTGCCGAAAAGGATGGACTGCCGCCGAAGAAACTCGATGCGCTGGCGCTTGAGCGCATGAAGCAGCACCGTTGGCCGGGCAATGTGCGCGAGCTTGAAAACCTCGCGCGCAGGCTTGCGGCGCTATATCCGCAGGACGTGATCACCGCCTCCGTTATCGACGGCGAATTGGCGCCGCCGGCGGTGACCTCGGGTGGCAATGCCCACCATGGCATCGACAATCTGGGTGGCGCGGTCGAGGCCTATCTGTCGTCGCATTTTTCGGGTTTTCCGAATGGCGTGCCGCCGCCGGGCCTCTACCACCGGATTCTCAAGGAAATCGAGGTTCCGCTGCTCACAGCGGCGCTGGCGGCGACCCGGGGAAATCAGATCCGCGCGGCCGATCTTTTGGGGCTCAACCGCAACACGCTCCGCAAGAAGATCCGCGATCTGGACATTCAGGTTTATCGCAGCGGCAATTGAGACGCGCTGGACACGCTTTGCCCTGGCGAGGGCGCCGCGGAATTGTCGCAATTTGGCAACATTGTGTGATATGAATGCATCAGTCTGTTGCCTCCGGGCACTATTAATGCATTGCATCCCACCCTGAGTTCGCCGATTGCCGGAATGACCAACACCTCGGCTGCACAGTTTGATCCATCGCTTGCCGAACCCAAGGGGTGGTCCCTTTGGAGGTTGCTGGCGCCGTTCGCGATCGGCCTGGCGCTGCTATCGGCCCTTCTCACCTTCGTGGTGCTCACCGGGTTGACCCGGATCGAGCCAACGCGCGAGGTCGCGGTTTCCTTCATCCTGATGAACGGCGCCACCATCCTGGTGCTGGTCGGGATCATTTTCCGCGAAGTCTGGCAGGTGATGCAGGCCCGGCGGCGCGGCCGGGCGGCGGCGCGGCTCCATGTCCAGATCGTCAGTCTTTTCTCGATCATCGCGGTGCTGCCGGCCGTGTTGGTGGCCGGCGTTGCCAACGTGACGATCGATCGCGGCCTCGACCGTTTGTTTTCGGGCCCGACCCGTGACGTGATTCAGAACTCGCTGATCATCGCGCGGGCTTATATGCAGGAGCACGCCCAGCTCATCCGTGGCGATATTCTCGGAATGGCCAATGATATTACTCACGCCCGGCCGCTATACGACCAGGATCGCCAATCCTTCCGCGAGCTGCTGACGGCGAACGCGGCTTCGCGCAATTTGCCGGGGGCGATGCTGATCGACAAGGACCGCCATATCCTGGAGACCGCGCAAACCGGCATCAATCTCGCCTTTGCGGCGCCGCCGGCAGATTTCTTGAGCAATGTCACTGAATCCGAGCCTGAGATCGCGGTGTTGCCCGAAGAGAACTATGTCGCGGCCGTGATCCGGCTGCGGGCTTTCAGGGACACTTTCCTCTACGTGGCGCGCCAGCTCGATCCGCATGTGGTGGCGCAGCTGAAGCAAACCGAGGCGAGCGTCGCCGAATATGCCGAGATCGAATCGCGCAGACTCGGCATTCAGGTGAACTTCGCGCTGATCTTCGCGGTCATCGCACTTACCATTCTGATGGCATCCATTCTGATCGGGTTGAATTTTGCCAACTGGCTGGTCACCCCCATCCGTCGGCTGATGAGTGCGGCCAATATCGTCTCGACCGGTGACCTCCATGTGCAGGTACCGGTTCTGCGCTCGAAGGGCGATCTGGCGCAACTCGGCGAGACCTTCAACAAGATGACGCAGGAATTGCGTACCCAGCGTGACGAGTTGGTGAGCGCGAGCGACCTGATCGACAGCCGGCGACGATTTATCGAGGCGGTATTGTCTTCGGCGAGCGCCGGCATTATCGGCGTCGATGCCTCCGGCAGCGTCGGAATTCTCAATCGCTCGGCCGAAAAGCTGATCGGCCACGCGGAATCGGAGACGCTGGATCATCCCTTGTCGGACGTGTTGCCCGAACTCGACGAGATGATGAAAACGGCGCGGGAAAGCACCCAGCGGCTGGTGCAGGGCCAGATCACGATCAACCGCGAGGGTCATGAGCGCATTCTTTCGGTGCGTGTCACGGCCGAACAGACGAGCCAGACGCGCGACAGCTACATCATCACCCTTGACGACATCACGGAGCTCGTGTCCGCACAGCGAACCTCGGCGTGGGCCGACGTTGCCCGCAGGATCGCGCACGAGATAAAGAATCCGCTGACCCCGATCCAGCTTTCGGCCGAGCGCATTCGCCGCAAGTTCGGCAAGGCGATCACTGAGGACAAGGCGGTGTTCGATCAATGCACGGAGACCATCGTGCGCCAGGTCGATGACATCCGGCGGATGGTCGATGAATTCTCGCGGTTCGCGCGGATGCCGAAACCGGTGATCGAAGGCGAAGATGTCGCCGACACCGTGCGACAAGCCGTATTCCTGATGCGGGTTGGCCATCCCGACGTCGAAATCGAGGCGCAGATCAAGGAGGAGCCATTACGGGCGCAATTCGACCGCCGACTGATTTCCCAGGCGTTGACCAATATCATCAAGAACGCGACCGAGGCGATCGAGGCGGTGCCCGCCGACGCGCTTGGCAAGGGTCGTATTGATGTCATCGCCGCGCGCGAGAACGATGACATTGTGATCGACGTCATCGACAACGGGATCGGCCTGCCCAAGGTGAGCCGGGCGAGGCTGCTCGAGCCCTATGTCACGACCCGCGAGAAGGGAACGGGCCTTGGGCTCGCCATTGTCGGCCGCGTTCTGGAAGATCACGGCGGGCGGATCGAACTCAATGATGCTGCGGACTTCCGACCGGGCGCGCGGGGCGCGTGGATGCGGCTGCGTTTTGCGGTATCGGGCCACGCACCCACGGTCGAAGTCAAGCGGCCGGACACCGAAACAAAACCTCCCGCATCCGAAACCACGGGGCGGGAAGATAAGACTAATGAACAGACCAAAATCGAAGCCGCAGCAGGCAACTGAAAAGACAGGCGCGACCCCATGGCAAGTGATATTTTGATTGTCGATGATGAAGCCGACATTCGTGACCTTGTCGCCGGGATTCTTGACGACGAAGGATTCACGACGCGTACGGCGCGCGACAGCGATTCCGCCCTGGCGGAGATTGCAAATCGCCGGCCCAATCTGGTGTTTCTCGATATCTGGCTACAGGGCAGCAAGCTCGACGGCTTGCAATTGCTCGAGCAGATCAAGCGGGATTATGCGGATCTGCCGGTGGTGATGATTTCCGGCCACGGCAACATCGAAACCGCGGTTGCCGCCATCAAGCGCGGCGCTTATGACTTCATCGAGAAGCCGTTCAAATCCGATCGGCTCATTCTGGTCGCGACGCGAGCGCTGGAAACATCGCGGCTGAAGCGCGAAGTGAAGGAGCTGAAGCAGCTTGCCCCCACCGCAAGCATCATGACCGGCCGCTCGGCCTGCATGAACCAGCTGCGGCAGACGATCGACCGGGCCGCCAAGGCCAATAGCCGCATTCTGATCGTGGGTCCGTCGGGTTCCGGCAAGGAGCTGGCGGCGCGCACGCTGCATAGCGCGTCCACCCGGGCCGACGGCCCGTTTGTCGCCATCAACGCCGCGGCAATTACGCCCGAACGCATGGAGATCGAGCTGTTCGGCGTCGAGCACAACGGCGAGCATGCCCGCAAAACCGGTGCGCTGGAAGAAGCCCACAGCGGCACGCTCTTCATCGACGAAATCGGCGACATGCCGCGCGAAACCCAGAACAAGATTTTGCGCGTGCTGGTCGACCAGACATTCCAGCGGCAGGGCGGTACCGCCAAGGTCAACGTCGACGTTCGCATCGTTTCTTCGACCGCCCGCAATCTGGAGGAGGAGATCGCAGCCGGCCGCTTCCGGGAAGATCTCTATCACCGGCTGTCGGTGGTGCCGATCCGCGTTCCGCCGCTGTCGGAACGCCGTGAGGACATCCCGGAGCTCATCGACTACTTCATGGACCAGATTTCGGCCGCGACGGGGTTGCCAAAGCGGCAGATCGGCCAGGACGCGATGGCGGTTTTGCAGTCGCATGTCTGGCCCGGAAACGTCCGCCAGCTTCGCAACAATGTCGAGCGCGTGATGATTCTCGCGGGCGGTGGACCGGAAGTCATCATCACGGCCGACATGCTACCGCAGGACGTAGGCTCGATGGTGCCGGCCATGCCAACCAGCAACAATGGCGAGCACATCATGGGCCTGCCACTCCGCGAGGCGCGGGAAGTGTTCGAGCGCGATTACCTGATGGCTCAGATCAGCCGATTCTCCGGCAACATTTCTCGCACGGCGGAATTCGTCGGCATGGAGCGGTCGGCTCTGCACCGCAAGCTGAAGGCCCTCGGCGTCGGTTGAGCACCGGCAGGGGCCGCCTGTCCATTGGCCTACGAGAAATTTCGTCTCTTTTCGGGTTTTTGCGGAGGATTAGCGCTTCGTTCGGCCCGTCTGCCGCGTGAACTTGCTTGCCTAATAACCAAGCCTGCCTTCTAATCGCTCTGTCGCGCTCGCCGGAGGGGGATCTCAGGGGAGCCGGTAACCGGGGACTGCTCCGCTAGAGGGCGGCTACCGGTTCAATAAAAAGAAGCAAACAAGACTGCGGGATAAAAACAATGGCGGCAGACCGCGCACAAAATCTACAAGACACCTTCCTCAATCACGTTCGTAAAACCAAAACGCCACTGACGATTTTTCTGGTGAACGGAGTAAAGCTGCAGGGAATTGTTACCTGGTTTGACAATTTCTGTCTGCTACTTCGGCGCGACGGTCACTCGCAGCTTGTCTACAAGCATGCGATTTCAACCATCATGCCGGGTGCTCCGATCCAGTTGTTCGAAGGCGGCGAGGATGCCCCGGCTTGAGAGTGAACTGATTGGAACCCCGAAATCGTGACGGGGGTGCCGACCGTCCGCGGTCGGCAACAGGCAAGCAAACCGGGCGGGTGATCGTCATCGGCCCATACTTGCGGATGCGCCGGGGTGACCCCGATGCGCAAACGGATTCCCATGCCATCCGCAACTCCGAGGCGCGACTGCAGGAAGCCACGGGCCTTGCACGTGCCATCGATCTGACGATCGCCGATGCGCTTATCGCGCCGGTAGGTCAAATCCGGCCCGCGACCTATCTCGGCAAAGGGAAAGTCGAGGAGATCGTCGGTCTCATTACCGGGCACGAGATCGAACTTGTGGTGATGGACTGCGCGTTGTCGCCGATCCAGCAGCGCAACCTCGAGAAGGCATGGAACACCAAGGTTCTCGACCGGACCGGACTCATTCTCGAAATCTTTGGTCGCCGCGCCAAGACCAGAGAGGGCGCGCTCCAAGTCGAGCTGGCGCATTTGAATTATCAACGCAGCCGCCTGGTGCGATCGTGGACTCACCTTGAGCGCCAGCGTGGCGGGTTTGGGTTCATGGGCGGACCCGGCGAAACCCAGATCGAGGCGGATCGCCGCCTGATCGGCGAGCGCATCACGCGTCTTGAGAACGAAATCAAGAAAGTGCAGGCGACCCGGCGGCTACATCGGGCCGGCCGTCAGCGGGTGCCTTACCGCGTGGTCGCGCTGGTCGGCTACACCAATGCCGGAAAATCGACGCTGTTCAACCGGTTGACTCGCGCCGATGTACAAGCGGCCGATATGCTGTTTGCGACGCTTGATCCGACCTTGCGGGCACTCAGCCTGCCCCATGGTGGCAAGGCAATGCTGTCGGATACCGTCGGGTTCATTTCCAATCTGCCGACGCAACTGGTCGCGGCGTTTCGCGCGACGCTGGAAGAGGTGTTAGAGGCCGACATCATTCTCCACGTCCGCGATATTTCGCATGAAGATGCCGAGGCGCAGCAGCGCGATGTCGAGACCGTACTGCTTCAGCTCGGCATCGACCCGGACGCGGGAATGCGAATCCTCGAAATCTGGAACAAGATCGACCGCTTCAGTCCGCAGGAACGCGAAAATCTGCGAAATATCGCCGCTCGCCGCCCGCCGGACCGCCCGTGTTTCCTGGTCTCCGCCGAGACGGGGGAGGGCGTTGATACGCTACTCGCCGCGATCGAGGACAGGCTGGCGGCCACGCGGACGACGCTCGATCTTTCGATCGACGCTGCCGACGGGGCAGGGATCAGCTGGCTGCATCGCAACTCGGAAATTCTCAACAAGAGATTCCATGACGGGCGGTTCGATATGACCGTGCGCGTCGATCAAACCAAGCGCGACATCGTGGTCAACCGCTTCGACGCGGTGCCGCATCCGCTCCAATAGGCCGTCGGCGCACCGCGGCCGGCCTCGCAATACTCATTCGCGCGTCTTCGCCTCGTCCCACAGCGAATCCATTTCCTCAAGCGAGGCGCTCTCGAGCGAGCGGCCCTGTGCCGCCAGCGCACGCTCGATATGACCAAAGCGGCGTTCGAATTTTGCGTTGGTGCCGCGCAGTGCAAGTTCCGGATCGACGCCGGTATGCCGCGCCAGATTGACCAGCGCGAACAGGAGATCGCCGGTTTCTTCCGCGAGTTCGTTCGCTTTGCCTCGATCCAGCGCTGCCTCGATCTCGTCGGCCTCCTCGCGGATCTTGCGCAGCACCGCGCGGGGATCGTTCCAGTCGAAGCCAACGCGTGATGCCTTGCGCTGCAGCTCCATGGCACGCGTGAGCGCCGGTTGTCCGGCCTTCACGCCGGACAACAGTGATGGGGTTGAATCCTCTCCCGCCGCTCGCCGCGACGCGCGTTCGGCTTTCTCCTCGTCCTTGATGCGGTCCCAGGCGCCCTTGACGTCGGACGGCGTCAATTGGCCGTCTTTGTCGGCGAAGACATGCGGATGCCTTCTGATCATCTTTCGGGTGATCGCATCGACCACGTCGCCGAAAGAAAACGCATTCTGTTCTTCCGCCATGCGGGCGTGAAATACGACCTGTAGGAGGAGATCGCCGAGTTCGTCACGCAGGTCATCGAGGTCATTGCGAACGATGGCGTCGGCGACTTCGTAGGCTTCCTCGATGGTGTAGGGCGCAATCGTCGCGAAATTCTGCTCGAGATCCCAGGGACAGCCCGTTCCGGGCGTGCGCAATGCCGCCATGATATCGAGAAGACGTGAAATGTCGCGGGAAGGGGTCATGTTGCACCGGGCCTTGAGACGGTCAGAGGGCCTGTATGCCGGAAGATGAGCAACCATCCCAGTGAAACGAGCCGAACGGCCGATGATTTCCACCGGTCGGCGGCGCATCATGCGCAGGACACCCGCATCGGTGTTCCGCTCTTCGATCACCCGGCGTGATGCTTATGACGATGCCGGGTATGATGATGCGGCTTTGTTACGACTTCGTCGGACTTGGCTGCCATGCCCTGGTTCTTTTGCGCGGCACTCATCGGTCCCATCGCCAGCTTGAAAGTGACGCCATCCCCGAAATCAGACGCCCGGGACGGCTGCGGAACGGCAATCGCGAATGCACCTATTGCCACGAGCAAAACGTGGCGAGACACGTTGTTCATGATGTCATTCCTGCAGAGATGGATCGTCAGCGCGGCAGTGTAGCGCTTTGCAGATACAACTTAAAGACAGCGTCGGGTTAATTTAAAATAGGGTGCCGGTGCGGCACATCAGAGGCTCGCGTGTCGTTTGCCGGAGTGGAAATCCTCTGGCCTCAATTCGATCGGCAAGCCGTGCGGCGTGCGGTCGGCGGCATGATCCCAGGCGTCGCGGTAGCGATGTTGGGCTTCGAGGGTTGCAACACCCTTTGCGGCGACGAGCTTTTCCAGAGTGGCGAGCCAATGCCGGTAATACGTATCGCCCTCGTCGGGATCGCCGCTTGCCTGTGCGCGCTTGATTTCATCGGCAAGCGCAGCCGCCCACTCCTTCCAGGTGAACAGGCCCCGCTCGTGCAGCGTCAACGCCATCGCAAAGGCCTGGGCTTCCCAGGGTTCACGAAACACGGGGCCTTCTTCGTCGCGTGGCAAATCCTTGAGCACGGTTTCCGCACGCGCCACGGCGGCCTCCGTCATGCCGCCTCCAGGTAAGGCTCGAACGCGTCGATGGAAATTTTAAGCGTGGGGTCAGTTTCCGGGCCCCACAGTTCCGTCCCTTCAAAAACCACGGTGTAAAGCCATTGCGGGTTTTCGCCGGCCTCCATCGCCGCCGAGTCCGGATAGACGTTGCAGCCGAGGTTGCGCTCGACGACGCCGACATGGCCGCGGGTATAGCGCGGCAGCCGCGTATGCGTTGCGGGATGCATGTTTTTCGCACGCACCCGATCGCCGGGTTTGAACTTGGCCGGTGCCGACGGTTTGCGCTCGAACTTGCCGCGCACCATGATCCGCCCGACGTCGTCGATCGTGAACTTGCCGTTCTTGAGCGGCTTTGCGGGTACTCTGGCATGGCCGGCCGCGACCTCCGTGGCCGCCACGAAACCTTTGTCGATCAGCAGGTCCTCGAGTCCGAGTAGCCATTTCTGGTAGTAGGAACACGCCAAATAGATGTCGGGCGGCAATGTTTCCCGATAGTAGCGGGAGGTGTCGATGTTGAAAGCACCGGCCGCGCCCATCGCGCGTACCATCGCGAGCACACGGCCTTCCCATTCGCTATGAAACATCGGCTCGTTCGGCTCGGGCTCGACTTTGCCGAAGCCGTCCATGCCGCCCATGTCGTGCACACCGTTCACGAGGGCGCTCCCGGCGTCTTGGGGAAACCGGTTCCGATCATCGAGTCTCGCGTCACGAGCTCGGCGAGCCGCTGTTCGCTCCAGCCTTCGGTGCCTTCGGGGCGCATCGGCAACACCAGGAAGCGAGTTTCCGCGGTCGAATCCCAAACTCTGATTTCGGTTTCCTTGGGCAGGCTGACGCCGAAATCAGCAAGAACGCCGCGAGGGTCTTTCACGGCACGCGAGCGGTAGGGCGCGGCCTTGTACCAGACCGGAGGAAGCCCCAGCATTTCCCAGGGGTAGCAGGAGCACAGCGTGCAAACGACTATGTTGTGACGCTTTGGCGTGTTTTCGACCGCGACCAGATGGTCGCCAACACGGCTGACGTGACCGAGCGTGCCGACGGCCTTGGTGGCGTCCGCGAGCAGGGATTGCTTGAAGGCGGGATCCGACCAAGCTTTGGCGACAACGCGGGCGCCATTGTGCGGGCCGATCTTCGTCTCATAGGCCTGGATAATGGCGTCGAGCGCCGCCGGATCGACATAACCCTTCTCGGTCAGGATCGTCTCAAGCGCCCGCACGCGCAATTCGGTTTCCGACAGTTCCGAATGATCGTGATGATCGTGTTCCGTCATGGGACCAAGGATAAACGGAAAATTCGGTTGATGTCGAGGGAGGCGACGCTGTGCTGTGCGCCAGCCGATCGGGTCGCCGGCCTCCTTTGCGGAGAGGGGCGCTTGACCGTCTTGTCTGATCCTGCCAAGCAAAGATCAAAAGCGATGGGAGACCTCGGCGATGCAGGGAAAAATAGCTCTCGAAGAGCATTTCGCGATCGAGGAAACCGTTCAGGACAGTGCCGGCTTTGCGCCGGAAGCCGACTGGCCTGAACTGAAGGCGCGGCTGATCGATATCCAGGACCGCCGCTTGCGCGAAATGGATGCCCACGGCATCGAGGTAATGCTTCTTTCGCTGAACGCGCCGGCCGTGCAGGCGATTCCCGATCAGAAGAAGGCCGGAGAGATATCCCGCCGGGCCAACGATTTTCTGGCCGAGCAAATTCAACGCCAGCCGAAGCGATTTGGGGGTCTGGCCGCGCTGCCGATGCAAACACCCGACCTCGCTGCCCGGGAGCTCGAACGATGCGTGCGCGAACTCGCTTTCTGCGGGGCGCTCGTCAACGGCTTCAGCCAGGTGAGCGACAGCGCATCTGGCGTCTACTATGACCTGAAGGCCTATTGGCCGTTCTGGGCCGAGGTCGAGCGGCTCGATGTTCCATTCTATCTTCACCCCCGAAATCCCCTTCCAAAAGATGCGGCGATTTACGATGGCCACCGCTGGCTGCTGGGGCCGAGCTGGGCTTTCGGGCAGGAAACCGCCGTGCACGCACTCAGACTCATGGGATCGGGATTATTCGACGCCTATCCGGGGTTGAACATCATTATCGGCCACATGGGCGAGGGGCTGCCATATTCGATGTGGCGGATCGACAATCACAACAAATGGATGCGCGAACAAAACCGGTATCCCGCCAAGCGGAAGATCGCCGACTATTTCCGCGACAATTTCTACATTACCACATCGGGGAATTTCCGGACGCAGACGCTGATCGATGCCATGCTGGAAATCGGCGCCGACCGAATTCTCTTCTCGACCGATTGGCCGTTTGAAAATATCGACCATGCGTCAAACTGGTTCGATGCGGCGCCGATCGCCGAAGCGGATCGTCAGAAAATCGGCCGCGACAACGCAAGAGCACTGTTCAAGCTCGATCGACCCGCAAGATAATCGCCGCAGAGCAGGGACGATCAGGAAATCGGGGGAGGATGCCGTGGCTTTGGGACCTGAAATCGACGTTCACGACGAGTTGGCAGGTGCCTCTGTCACTCCCTTGCACAAGACTCTCGGCGTTTT
>Ga0210396_10005068_pt1 | contig 12800 bp, 14 predicted proteins | sample IncBWH17OmetaG_FD_155466 | JGI IMG/M metagenome (GOLD analysis project Ga0210396, IMG submission 155466) | Forest soil microbial communities from Barre Woods Harvard Forest LTER site, Petersham, Massachusetts, United States - Inc-BW-H-17-O ...
GGTCGCGACGGTCCGCCGGGACAGCAGCAGTTTGGCGGCGATCTCCGGGTTGGACAATCCCTCTTCGACGTACCCGGCGATCTTGATCTCGGTCGCCGTCAGGCTGTCCCAGCCGCTGCGCGCCCGCCGGTGCTTGGCGTGCGGTCCGCGCCGGATGCCGTGGGCCCGGAACGCGGCCTGAAGCCGGGCGACGTCCGCGGCCGCGCCCAGGGATGTATAGACCTCGACGGCGCTGGTAAATGCCATCCGGGCCTGACCTCGGTCGTCGGCGTCGACGAAATGCCCGGCGGCCGCCTCCAGCGCCTTGGCCTTCAGCAGTGGCCTGCTGGCGTCGTCGTAGCGTTCCGCGGCGGCCAGTAGTCGGGGGGCATCCTGGTCCAGCAGGCCGCGACAGTACAACGCGTTCGCCTGCCGGTGCGGGATCTCCGATTCGGCGGCGAGCGCGGCGGCGTGCCCCGCCAGGGCCTGCGCGGTGCTCAGGGCGCCGGTCTGGGTGGCGAGGCGGACGGCGTCGGGCAGCAGATCCTCGAATTCCTCGAGTTCTTCGGTCTTGCCGTCGAACGCATCGGTCAACGCGGCCAGCGCTTCCGGCAGTACGCCTTCATGCTCGCGGTCCAGGCTGCGGCCGAGGGCCAGCGGGGTAATGAGCCGGTGTCCGACCCGCCCGGCATGCGGGACGGCAGCAGCGAGGTGACGGCGCGCGAGGCCGGTTTCGCCGCGGTGGAAGCTGATCACGGCGGCGATGCCTCGGTCGCAGCAGAGTGCGGCGGGTTCCTTCAGGTTCTCTGGAACGACCTCTACCTCGGTCAGCGCGTCATCCCATCGTCCCGTCTCGAAGAGCAGCTGGCCCAGGGCGCCGTGCGCCTGCGTCAGCCGGAGCGTCGTACCAACCTGGTCCGCGAGGTGCCGGGCCTGCCCGGCCACGGCCAGGGCCTCTTCATACCGGTCGAGATCGCCCAGGGTGACCGCCTTGTTGACCTGCAGCAGCAGCCGCAGATCGGTCAGCGCAGGGTCGGACTGGGTCACGGTCAGTGCCCGGTCGAAGAGCGGGAGCGCGTCGGTCAGATGTCCCTGCACCGCGGTCATGATGGTCAGCACGTGCAGCGCCCAGCCCATGGCCCAGGTGTCGCCCGCCTCGGACTCCGCGAGTGCGCTGGTGGCGACCTGGCCGGCCTTTTCGACCTCGCCGATGTTCAAGTGCGTCCGCGCCGCGAGGACGAGCAGCCGGGCGCGGTGCCGTGCCGAAATCGCGGGCGAAGCCAGCGCCCGGTCCAGTGTGGCCAGGGACTCCGCGGACAAACCGGCCAGCATGCGGCACTGCGCTAGCGTCCAGTGCAGGTCCACGAGGACATCGGGGCCGGCGGAGTGCTCAAGCGCGTGGTTCGCCACCTGTTCGGCCTCTGCCCTGTCACCGATGCGGTAGAGGGCGTCGGCAAGCCGGCTGGACAGCCAGCCGTGCTGGGCCGAGTCGGTCGGGGAACTGGCTACGGCCCGCGCGAGGAGTTCGGCCGCCACCCCGGGCGCCTGGCCGACCAGCTGATCCGCGGTGCGGACCAGCCAGTCCAGCATCCAATCGTCCATCGGCTCGGCCGCTCCGCCAGGTACGCCGGTGGCTCGCAGCAGCTGCCGGGCCACCCGGTCCGGCGGCGCACCCGCCTCTGCCAGGGCGCGTCCCGCGTCGTGGTGCCAGGCGGCGCGTACTGCCACCGGCATCTCGTCGTACAGCGCCGCACGAAGCAGCGGATGCCGGAACCCGAGGCGCTGGCCAGACTCGACCAGCACGCCTGCGGCACGTGCCTCGTCCACCGCCGGTATCAGGTCCGGCACGCTGCGGCCTAGCACGATCGCCAGATCGGGAACCGCGAAGTCCACGCCGAGTAGGGCCGCCGCCCGCAGCACGTCGCGCACCGACCCGGCCACGAAGCCGAGCCGGTCCGCGATAGCCGCGGAGAGGGAGCCTGGCGCGGAACCGCCCGCCAGCTCGGCGGTGCCCGCCTCGGTGATACTTAGACTGGAGCCACGGGCAAGTGCGGCGACAAGCTCGCTGACGTAGAGCGGATTTCCCGCCGCCCCATCGGCCAGCTGCAGCAGGTTGCCGCCGGGCTTGCCGCCGGCCAGGGTTGCGACCAGGTCGGCGACCGCCGCCGCGGTGAGCCCGGTGAGTTCCAGCCGGGCGGCGTCGTCCGCACCCCGGCGCAAGGCCAGAAGGTCATCCCGCGTGGGCACCGGGCGCATCATCCCAACCATCAGCAGCGGTACCTGCCGCGCCGACCTGGCCAGCCGCCCCCACAAGGTGATGCTGGCCCGATCGGCCCACTGCAGGTCGTCGATGACCAGGATGACCGGCTGTACCGCGCATTGCTCGGTGACGAGCGCCAGCAACTGCTCCGCCAGCACCGCCGGTACGTTCGCGCCGCGGTCGGCGCTGGCCTCACCCCGTAGGAGCCGCACGATCGTGTCCCGGCGGGGATTGGCCGACGGCTCGCGGACCCGCAATCCGTCTAGGAACGGTAGCAGCGGGAGGGCCTGGCCCAGCTCATCACCAGCTCCCCAGAACACCTGGCAGCCGGCCTCCGGCGCCTTCGTCACGGCCGCCTGGACCAGCGCGGACTTGCCGATACCGGGCTCGCCCTCGATGAGCAGTGAACCGCCGCGCCCGCGACCCAGCTCTGTTATAAGCCTGGTCAGCAACGCTATCTCGCTATCGCGGCCGACCAGCGCACCAGCCGGGGTAACCGGGTGCATGCACCGAACTTTACCCCTGGAATATCTACCGAACAAGCGGGCATTTTTCGGACGTTAATTCGGTATACGACCAATGCCTTGTGATCATAAGGTCATCGTGACGCCGAGTGCCAACGCCGTCAGTGCAAATTGCATTGAACATTGCGCGGCACCGATCACTAAACATTTCCCTGAATGCAGAAATGAATATTACAAGCAAGAGACAGGAAACATTTTAATCATTGAAAAGGGCTAGATGATGGCTTACTCTGGTGCATGAAGGCCGAATACTGACAGTAACTCACATATAACTCTGTGGCGCCGACGAGTTGGTGAGTCGTACAGCAAGCGGCTGACCTGTGTCGATGCCCTGGAGGAATCGTGCGTATCAAGCAAGCCATCATCATTCCCGCAATTCTAGCACTTAGTGCGGCTGGTTCAATTCTAGCCGGCTCTACCGTACCGGCAGTGGCCGCGCAGGCCCCTGCCGCGGCGACCTCGTCCGCGCAGCCGTCGATGTACTACCACGGGTCGATGTATTACCACGGGTCGATGTACTACCACGGGTGAACCCGCCTGGCATTTACCAACCGACTGCTGGCGATTTACCCCCAATCCGCTGCAGCCCGTTCGTGTACTTACCTCCCGTCGGGACGTGAACTCACTGCACTAAGCGCTCTTAGCGGAGTGATCGCCAGAGAAGAGCCGTGGTGGCGGAGTCGCTGGGGTTCATATGAAGAGCGAACAGCAGCTACTGCCGATATTTAGGATCGGCTATGAGCCCGGAGTAGAGCACTGTTACCAATGATTCCAAGCCAGTTGATCTGATTCTCCCTAGCAAGCTGGGCGAACGGTCGTCGCGCCGACCAGCGTGGGACGCTTGCTGGCACTGGAGTGGGCGTCCCAGTGGGACCGGGTACGGTTCGCGGTGGAAAACGGCCGTCACGTCACCCGCCGGCTGGAAGGCACTTCGGCGTCCCCGGACTCGGTGATGATCAGCCTTGAGCCGCGCGCCAGCGCGGCGCGCTACATATTTCCGCAGCCGTCGCAGCTTCCGTATCTACCGGGGCCGGCGGCCATCCGATCCCGTTCGTCCGGCCCTTGCCGCGGCCGGTCCGACCGCGGTTCGCCCGGACCGCGGGGCCCCGGGCTTTGGGCAGGCGGGTGTTACGGTGTAGAAAGGCTTTCACAAATCATTTCCGTGAAATCTGCGTGACCCTCGCATCAGTCCGGCCGCGGGCACCGCGGAGGAGGCCCGATGATCGCGCCAGGCAGCCCTACGGTGCGTCGGCGTCGGCTTGCCGCTGAACTGCGCGGGATCAGGGAGAGCAGGGGCAAGAGCGGCGACGCGGTCGCCGCGGCGCTGAAGTGGTCACCGTCCAAGATCAGCAGGTACGAGCGAGCCAGGACCGGCTTGCGGCCGCGGGAGGTCGAGCGACTGCTCGACTACTACGGGATCACCGGATCCCACCGCGCCCTTTTGCTCGGACTCGCCGAGGATGCGGCCCAGAAGGGCTGGTGGGAAGAATTCGCCGACACCCTTGCCGAGGACTACCAGCAATTCATCGGCCTTGAGCACGAGGCCACGTCCATTGCCATCTGGCACGTCGACGTCGTCGCGGGCCTGCTGCAAACCGAAGGCTACGCCCGGCACATCATCGGCAGCTACAGCCGGGTCGAGCCGGTCGCGCCGGGCATGATCGGGCGGTTGGTCAAGGTCCGGATGCAGCGCCAGCAGGTGCTTGACCGCGACGGCCTTCAGCTATCCGTCGTGCTCGACGAATCGGTCCTGACCCGCCGAATCGGTGATGAGTCGGTCATGTACGAGCAGCTCCAGCGGCTCGCGCGAGAGGCTGACCGGCCGAATCTGACGATGCGCATTCTCCCCCTCAGCGCGCAGCACACGGTGTTCGGCGAATCGTTTGTCATCTTCGGCTTCGGCGAAGATAGCGATGCGATGCTGCAAGATGTGGTGAGCACTGAGCAGTTGCGGAGCGGTTTCACCCTGGAGGGCGAGAGGGAGACGTACCTCCACCGGATCGCATTTCAGATGCTCGCCGAGGCGTCGCTCGATCCGGTCGCGTCCAAGGCCCTCATACTCCAGACCGCCCAGTCGCATTGGTCAGGGGCCAAGCGACACGCCAACGCCTGATCAGGCCTCGGGACAGAGCGGTGCTTCACGGTGGCCCAGAGCCGCAAGAGCCTGAGCGGCAGTGGTCGGTTCATTAGTGTCACTTGAGGAAAGAACCACTCGCCGGTGCCGGTGATGCTGTTATGCTTGTAATTAAGTGGCTACGGTAAGTAGGACCTCACCTACATTCCGTAGTTTTTCACATTTCAGGCTAAAAGCGACAATCTGTGAGGTAAACGGTGGGACAACCTTCCCTAGGAAATCCGGCCGAAAAGCCGGATTCAGGTTCGTACTGGGTTAAAAGCTCGTTGAGCTTTTCCAACGGCAACTGCGTCGAAGTGGCAAGCCTACCCGAGGGTGAGATCGGCGTCCGCAACAGCCGGGACGCCCAAGGGGCGGTGCTCCGCTTTACATCGGACGAATGGCACGCATTTCTCGGAGGCGTGCGAAACGGAGAATTCGACAGCTTCGGCAGGAAGTGACCCGCAAGCGCGCTGTCGATCAAGGCAGAGGGTCCCCGGAGTGCGGGGGCCCTCTTCTTGTCCCGGGACTAACCGGGCTGCTGAGTCCGCGGCGCCTCAGCCGGGATGCTGGCGGCCGGTTCGTCCTCATGCAGGCTGCTGACCTCGGTCTTCAGGATGCGCATCGACTGGCCCAGGGACCGCGCCGCGTGCGGCAGCTTCTTCGACCCGAACAGCACGATCAGCACGACAGCGACGATCAGGATCTTCCACGGGCTGTCGAACAGGTCACCAATCACGTCGATCCTCCTCCTCGTAGGCCTGGCTCGAATGAATTCGGACCCGGACGCCTTGCGGATGGGTCCACCTTCGGTGCGTACACTCCTTGGGAGCGGCGACCCGAGGGAGGCCGGTGATGGCGGAGCCGAGAGGCACCATGGCCATAGCCGCCGTCGGCCGCGATCACCTGCGGGCCTCCCACGCCGACCGCGAGCATGTGATCGGCGCGCTCAAGACCGCGTTCGCTGCGGGCCTGCTAACGAAGGACGAGTTCGATCGTCGGGTGGACCGGACGCTCGCGTCGCGGACCTATGCGGACCTGGCCGCGGTCACCGCGGGCATAACGGCCGGTCCGTGCGGGTCCAAGCCCTCCCGCCCGCTCACGCGGGCGGAGAATGCCGCCGTGTGGGGCGTCTGCGGGCTCATCGTGAGCGCCGTCTTGACCGTTATCGTCATTCCGGCCGGTACGACCAAAGGCGTCGTGGTCGGCACGGCCGCAGCCATATACGCCGTTTCCTGGCTGCTGGCGGCGATCATGATGGTCGCCGCACGGCACCGCGGGTCGCGCCCCGCACGCGGGATGACCCGGCTCCCCGAGAGGATCAGTTCGCGCGGCTAGCGAGTGAAGGCGCCGCCACTTCCCGATCCGCCTCTACCGGGGCCGTCGGCGCGGTGAGCGCGGGCACCGCGGGTGCGGTCGGCAGGCGATGGTTGTCCTGAGCCTCATCTGCTGGCGCCCGGGCTGCGCGGTCGAAGAAGCGCAGCAGCTCCACCGGGACGGGCATGACCAGGGTGCTGTTCTTCTCGGCGGCGACCTCGACGACGGTCTGCAGAAGCCGGAGTTGCAGGGCGGCCGGGTCGGCGGACATGACCGTGGCGGCCTGCGCGAGCTTCTTGGATGCCTGGTATTCGCCGTCGGCGGAGATGATCCGCGCGCGGCGCTCGCGTTCGGCCTCGGCCTGACGGGACATCGACCGTTTCATTGATTCGGGCAGGGAAATGTCTTTGACCTCGACCCGCTCGACCCGGATGCCCCAGGGTCCCTCGGTGGGGGCGTCAATGACCTCCTTGAGGTGGGCGTTGACCTTCGCGCGTTCGGACAGCAGCTGGTCAAGGTCACTTTGGCCGATAACCGACCGTAGTGAGGTCTGGGCCACCTGGGACACGGCGTAGGTATAGTCCTGCACGTTGATGATCGCCTTGACCGGATCGACGACCCGGTAGTAGACGACCGCGTCGACGCGCACGGTGACGTTGTCGCGGGTGATGCCCTCCTGGCCGGGCACCGCCGCCGCGATGATCTGCATGTTGACCTTGCGTAGCCGGTCAGTGAACGGGTTGACCCAGGTCAGTCCCGGTTGGCGGGCGGCGGGCTGCATCTTGCCAAAGCGGAAGACGATGCCTTGCTCGTACTGGTTGATGACCTTGAAGCCGAACATCTCGGCCGTCCCATCCCGGGCATGCGGTGCGCCGGATTCGCCGGGCCCGCGGACGGCACCGGCGTGACTGCCAGCGTTCGAGATGCCCTGGGCTCATCCACAGTCTATCGCAGCCCGCAGATGCGCCTGGCACTGCGAAGGGCGGGTTCCCGAGATATGGCGCAGGGCCCTATGGTAACATGCATCATTCTGGTTGCAGTGGAAATTCGTGTTCGCGTCACCGCGCCTGCGAAGTTCTGACAGCGGGCGCCGCGGATTCCAGAGTCCGGCTTTGAATACAGGCGGTCGCAGCAGCGTGGTTCCGCGCATGCGGATTCCGGAAATCGTCCTGTAGGAGAAAGCGAAATGGCTCAGGGTACAGTGAAGTGGTTCAATGCGGACAAGGGTTATGGTTTCATCGCCCCCGATGACGGAACGAGTGACGTCTTCGTCCATCATTCGGTTATTCAGGCTGACGGTTACCGCAGCCTCCAGGAGAACCAGCGGGTGGAGTTCACCGCCGTTCAGGGCACCAAGGGTCCCCAGGCCGAGAGCGTCCAGCCGATCTGACCATCAACTCACCCCCGGGTTTATGGTGGCCAGCCAGCCCAGCCGGAGGGACATGGTTCGCGCGCAGCTCACGATGGCTTGTACGCGGTCGGAAACCTCGGTCGCCCGCCACAGGACGGACCATGGGTAGTACGAGACCGGCTCGGTGAGTGGTCGCCAGATGGTTCCCGGCAGCGCCGAGATGCAGGAAGAGGGCACGCAGTACAGGCAGCGTCCCTGGGCGACGAGATCGGCAGCCGCGCGAATGCTCTCCACGGTGCCCTGGTGCACGGTGGGGGTGAACCCGGCTGACCGGCACATCTCGACGGTGAACTGGTTGAATTCCGGAGCCCGGACCTCTTCGGCGAGCAGCAGCGGCTCTTCGGCCAAGATGGCGACGGGTATGGCGCTCAGTCCGGCGAACCGGTGACCGGGTGGGACCAGGACCCCTAGGGGGTCGCGGCGGAACAGGTACGAGGCGACCTCGGGAGGGGCCAGCGCGGCCCGGCCGATTCCGACGTCTAGGCGGCCCTCGACGAGCTGCTGGTACTGCTCGGGCACGCTGGCCTCGACCTGGTGGATGACCAGGTCGGGATATCGTGCCTGGGCCTCGTGCAGGATCTGCGGCATTGAGTCGTAGCTGGCGTCGATGATGCCGACCCGCAACGCGGGAGATACGTCGTTCGCGCTGCGGGCGATCGCGGTGGCCCGGTCCACATGAGCAAGGATCTGCCGCGCCTCGGCCAGGAACGCCGCTCCGGCCGCTGTCAACGCGACGTGGTGGGTGCTGCGTTCCAGTAGGCGGACGCCCAGCTCGCGCTCGAGCCGCTGCACCTGCTGGCTCAACGCCGATTGCACGATATGCTCTCGGGCGGCAGCGCGGCCGAAGTGCAGTTCTTCGGCCAGGGTCACGAAATAGCGAAGCTGCCGCAGCTCCATGTCTTCACCCCCGGCCGCCCTCTGAGCGCAACGGCTTGTGACGGTCGAATCCGTCCGGGCGCTAAGCCGCCTGGGATTTCAGGCTCGCTGCCCAGCCTACTTTGCCACCCTGGGTGCCGGGAGTGTCCAGGCAGGTGGCCCCGGGGGTTTGATCGGCTCCGGTGATGGGCTTTCCTCGGATTGCTGGTTTCCGGAACCGGGTGGCCAGGATTGACTGACCGTGACCCGCCGGGCCAGGTCCGGCTTTCCGCGACGGTAGGGGCGTTGCCATGATCACAGGCCAGTACGTGGCCCGTGGCGTGCCCGCCGGGAGCCTGAACGGGTCGGCGCCGCGTTGCGAGCACCTTGACGGGATCGCACCGGTCGCGCCTCAGTCACGTGGCTGCCAGGACTGCCGCGCTAGCGAGAGCCACTGGCATGCGCTCCTGGTCTGCCTGAGCTGCGGCTGGGTGGCCTGTTCGGACGACTCACCCAACCGGCACGCCAGGGCGCACTACGAGGAGACCGACCATCCGCTCGCGGCAGGCCTGGAGCCGGGATCGCGCTGGCGATGGTGCTACGTCCACCAGCGCCTGGTCTGAACGGGCGCGGCCGGGAAGCCGGTGCCGGGGTACTGCGTTTAATCCCTGGTGGGATGATGTGGACCTAACCGAGCAGAGATGAGGCTGACCGTGGCGCTGCCCAATGATTCCGCGGCTAAGTTGCAGGAATATGCCCACCCCGAAATGATCGTCACCACCGAGTGGGTGGCGGAGCACCTCGACGATCCGGGCCTGGTGGTAGCCGAGTCCGATGAGGACGTGCTGCTGTACGAGACCGGTCACATCCCCGGCGCGGTCAAGCTCGACTGGCACACCGAGCTCAATGACCCCGTTACGCGCGACTACGTCGACGGCCCTGGCTTCGCCCGGCTGATGTCGGACAAGGGCATCAGCCGCGACACCACGCTGGTGCTCTACGGCGACCGGAACAACTGGTGGGCCGCGTACGCCCTGTGGGTGTGCTCGCTGTTCGGGCACCCCGACGTGCGCCTGATGGACGGCGGGCGGGCCAAGTGGATCGCCGAGGGCCGGCCGCTCAGCACCGAGGAGCCCAAGCGCCCGCAGACCGATTACCCGGTTGTCGACCGCGACGACACGCACATCCGGGCGTTCCAGGACCAGGTCCTGGCCCATCTGGGCCAGCCGATGATCGACGTGCGGTCGCCGGGGGAGTACAGCGGCGAGCTGCTGCACATGCCCGATTACCCGCAGGAAGGCGCCCTGCGTGGCGGCCACATCCCAGGCGCGAAGAGCGTTCCGTGGGCGCGCGCCGCCGCCGAGGATGCCACCTTCCGTCCCCGCGTGGAGCTGGAGGCCATCTACCTCGGCGAGGCCGGGCTGCGTACCGACGACGACGTGGTGGTCTACTGCCGCATCGGCGAGCGGTCCAGCCATACCTGGTTCGTGCTCACCCACCTGCTGGGCTTCGGGCACGTGCGCAACTACGACGGGTCGTGGACCGAGTGGGGGAACACCGTCCGGGTCCCCATCACCCGCGGGGACAGTCCGTGAGCACCCCTACGCTCAACCCCCGGCTGCAGGAGATCGTCGACGACTTCAACGCGATGTCGGGCAAGGACCGGCTGCAGCTCCTGCTGGAGTTCTCGCAGGAGCTGCCCGCCTTGCCCGACCGTTACGCCGAGCATCACGACCTGCTGGAGCCGGTGCCGGAATGCCAGTCGCCGCTGTTCCTGGCCGTCGAGGTCGAGCCCGACGCAACCGTTCACCTGTTCTTCGAGGCGCCTCCCGAAGCCCCGACCACCCGCGGCTTCGCCGGCATCCTGCATGCCGGGCTGGACGGGCTGAACGCAGACGAGGTACTGGCCACGCCCGGGGAGTTCTCCAGTCGGCTTGGCCTGCAGGACCTGGTCAGCCCGCTGCGCCTGCGCGGCATGGCCGCCATGCTGGCCCGGATCAAGCGCCAGATCCGCGACCAGCGCGGCTGACCCGAATACGAGGGCGAATACCGGCGCTGAGCCTCTTTAACAGCCAGGCACCCTCCTAGCTCGCGCCCGGAGGGTGCCTGCCTCCAGCGCCTGAAGCCATGAGTGTGGTCAGGCCGGGTTACTGTAAGCCTGTGACCGAGACCAAGCCGGGCGGAACGCTCGCCCGGACGCATGAGGGGCAACCCGGTCTGCCCCGTGGCCGGAATGGCCTGCCGCTGCGCGCCGTCCGCGCCTCCCAGCGGGAACGGCTGCTCCGGTCCGTAATCGCCGCGGTGTCCGACATTGGTTATCCGGCCGTCACCGTGGCCGACGTCGTACGGCGGGCCCGGGTATCGCGGGCCGCGTTCTACGCCCATTTCGCGGACAAGGAGGAGTGCTTCCTGACGGCGACCGGCGAGGGTCGGCAGCTCATGTTCGCCGGAGTGGTATCCGCGGCTCGTGCCGTGCCGGCCGACGCCCCGGACGAGCAAATGATCCGGGCCGCATACCGCGCCTTCCTGGCTTTCCTGGCCGACGAGCCGGCCTTCGCCCGGGTCTTCTATATCGACATGCCGGCCGCCGGCCCGCGGGCGGTCGGCCGGCTCGAGGCTGCGAGCCGGCGGTTCGCCGACCTGAACCGGACCTGGCACCAGCGCGCTCGGGAGCGGCACCCGGACTGGCCGGCCGTCCCGCACGAGGCGTACCTGGCCCTGGCCGGGGCCACCGCCGAGCTGGTGCGGTCCATGGTCCGCGCGGACCGCACCGACGAACTACCGGACCTTGAGGACACGCTCGTGTCGCTGCATCTCGCCGTCCTCGCGGCCCGTCCCTGGCACTCACCCAAGGAGGCATGATGACATCTCGACCAGACTTCGGATCCGACTACGGCCAGGAGTTGTGGGAGGCCCCGGCCCCCCCGCCGACAGAGCTTGAAGAAGAGCAAGAGGAACTATACGGGGGAGAGCGGGAGCTATACGAGCACGAGGCAGCCGAGCGGGAAGTGAACCGCTTCGACCCGGAGGTCAACGAGCTCCATGCCCCGGGCCAGGTCTGCCAGCGGTGCGGCAGTGGGATCGTCGCCATGCAGGAAGCGCGGAGGCTACTGGACGGTCACTGGGTCCACGAGGTGTGTCCCATCCATCCCTCCTAGGGCAAGAACGGGTTCGGATTGCTGCTGGCCAGGTACCCGGCCAGCCGGTCACGGTCCATCGGCTCGGTCGCGGTCCAGGCCATCCTGCGCGTATTCGACCAGCAGGTCGCTGAACGAAAGCCCGCGCTGCTCGGCCCGGGCCGCGAGCCGCTCGGCCAGCCGGGCGGGCAGGACGAGCATGCGGCGCACGCAATCGTCGCTCTCCCACACCTCGTCGGGTACCTCAGACACGTTCTCTCCTCTCCTGGGTCCTGTTCTCCGAGGCCGGGCGCAGCGGCTCGGGCGGCGTGACATAGCGGCGCAGGATGCGGTCGCTCAGCAGGCCCAGGCAACTCAGGTTGGGGAAGCCCGGTCCCTGAGCCAGGCCGGCCACCACCGGGAGGTGCAACGGCGGGCGCAGGCCGGCGACCGACAGGTCGACCTCGATTCGCCGATCGAGATGGGTGTCCGCGACGGCCTGGTCGAGCCGGTGCCGGGCCTGGACGCCGAGCAAGCCCTCGAACCAGCGAGGCTCGAAGCCGATCGCGACCACCACCAGGTCGTAGGCGACATGCTCACGTTCGTCGCCGTACTCGATCGTGACGACCACCTGCCGCTCGCCGGCCTGGATCGCTGCCGCCCGCCCGGCGAGCGCGCGGAAGCCGCGCGACTGGTTGAGGATCGTCTCGGCCTGCCGCGACACTACCCCGCGGTCAGTGCGCACCAGGAACTCGCGCCGGTGCGCCTCGGCCAGTCCCGGCCAGTCCCCGGGGTCGGAGTACAGGCGGTTCTCCTCGTAGCTCTCGCCGCGCGAGTACAGCACGCCGCGGCTGGTCAGCACGTCGACCGAGGAGTGCTTGGGCAGCTTGCTGACCAGGCTGATCACGACCGAGGCCGCCGTCTCGCCGCTGCCGATCACGCATACGTTCTGGGCCACCCGCGTGCTGATCGCGTGCTCGTGCAGCCAGTAGCTGCGCCCGTCGAGGACACGCGGGTGCCCGTCCGGCTGGCCCGCCACGCGAATCGGCGGACCCGCGCCGGTGACCACCACGCCGTCCGCCCTGATCGCCTCCCCGGGCTTCACGGTCACCTGCCACCGCTCGCCGTCGGCCTCCAACCCGACCACGTCGGCCGCGATGATCTCGGCCTGCGCCTTCTCGGCCACCTCGCGCAGGTACCAGCTCCATTGCCGGTGCGTGCGCCG
>Ga0210396_10005070_pt1 | contig 12800 bp, 10 predicted proteins | sample IncBWH17OmetaG_FD_155466 | JGI IMG/M metagenome (GOLD analysis project Ga0210396, IMG submission 155466) | Forest soil microbial communities from Barre Woods Harvard Forest LTER site, Petersham, Massachusetts, United States - Inc-BW-H-17-O ...
TCGCCAAGAGGGATTCTCTGCTTGTAATTTAGACTTAGGCTCTCCCGGATGTGAAACCAACGATTCTTGCAGAGAACCACCCAAAAATATCGGTTGTCTTCCCACATGCGAGTACCCCCAAGCGGTCGCGAAGTGGGCGGACTTCTGTGGCACGAAGGTACCAAGCCCAGACGAAGCATGTCAAGAAAACTGAACGACGTTTAGGATTTTCCCCCTTGAGCTGAGGAAAGTGGAAAGTAGTGCCCGCCCATGTTGGAGTGGGTGGAGGGGAAAGATCGAGAGTGGGGTAATGGAAAGTAGTGGTGGGGCAAAGATCCGGCGCGGCTCGGGGCGGAAAGAAGAAGAGATACGGGCTCTGGGTGGGGGAAAAAATACGGAGCCTACTTGCCTGGCGATGGGAGACATCAGGGGTGGTCAAGGGGGGTCGGGCTAGACGTGTTCGGGAAGCATAGCGGCATGGCCGATCTGCAATAATCTCTGCATGTGTGGCCGCTACCGACTCTCTCGCCGAAAGCAAATCATCGAGGAGCGCTTCGACAGCGTCTCTGGTGAGGAAGACTGGAGCCCGCGCTACAACGTGGCTCCGACCCAGCCCGTCCCGATCATCCGCCAGCATCCGAAAGAGCCACGCCGCGATCTCTCGTTGGTCCGGTGGAGTCTCATTCCCCCCTGGGCAAAGCATGCGTCCGGTGCTGCGGGGATGATTAACGGGCGGTTAGGTGATCCGGCTTGGTGTTCAGAGAGTCGAAGATCCGCATCATCTGCGCGGATACTGGGTAGGAATTCGCGGCCACAGCAAGAGAGCGATCGATGGATTGGACACAATTCGTTAGTACGAAGTCTCATGGCATTCCTCTGATTTGCGGGTGAAATCGAAACAACTGGGAGGCGCTAGCGGACGGAAAGGAGTTGACCAGGCTGTCCTGCTACAATTCCTGCCCGAGGAGAACCAATGTCGAACCTGGCGAACGTAGTCCAGCAATTAACGAAGGAACGTGATCAAGCACAGCGGAGAATCGAGCAGCTGGATGGCGCTCTGAAGGCGCTGGCCGGCCTCAGCGGAGTTCGCGGAACCACTGTCGGACGCGGCCGTGGTCAAAGGCTTGCCGGAACACGTCGAACCATGTCAGCAGCGGCACGCAAGCGGATCGCTGCGGCACAGCGCGCCCGGTGGGCGAAGTGGAAACGAGCTCAGCGGAGTAAGTAAGCGAAATCAGACACCTTTTCCACACTCCTCCACAACTCAATTCACAGATATTTTGCTTAGAGCCTGATAATTGCGTTGACTTCAGTCGAGCAACTGTTTACTTTTTCTCGCGTCGACGGCTGAAAGGATTGGCGAAATCAAATTTGCCAGTCCGAAGTAGGCTGAGTGATCTGCTCGGCAGGGCGACCTGAACGGGCAACCAGACCCGAAAAAACCGGCTGACTCTGCGAGGAGGGGCCGGGGTTTGGGACCGCGAAAGCGGCGATCGCATCAAGGGCTGCGACGGTGCATGTATCCACGCTGTTGGCTCTCTCGCAGGAGCGTATGGCTGGAGCATAACCAATGTCGCAGCCTTTCCCATTTTCCGGCGTGCACGATCGCGCGTCGTCGGGTTAGTTTTTCAGACGACGCGAGTGTCCGTCAGTCTGTTCTTCCGTCTGCTTCTTTCGATTCCCACCGCGATTTTCAACAGGGAGTGTGCATAAGGCTGTTCACGATTCGCTCGTAACGGCGTCCCGCTTGGCGTGCACCAGTTTGCACAAGGAGATGAGCACAGTGTTGTTCGATAAAATTACACTGCAATGGGAGTCATCGCAGAACTCGAGAACCTCGGAGATGCCTGGCTGTCGAAGGAAATTTCGGCGAGCATCGAACATGCATTGAGCGAAAGACGAGGAGACTGGCGCGTGACTATTGCTGGATCGCGGGCCAGTGAGAATTGGGAAATGCGAATTGAGGGACCGCATGGATTTGAACGGACATATACATTAGCTGGCGCTGCCGGAGAACATGAACCAGAGGCAATCCGCAGATTAATCATCCAGCTGGTTCCCAGAAGTTCCTCTTGAGCCCTGCATCCTCTTTATTATTGGAGGCGTCGGAAAGCCAACAACCTGATCACGTCTGATCAGATTGGCTTTCGGTCGTGAGAACGATAAATGCGACAACCTCTGAACGCGAATCCCCGGCTCGGCGAACAGGTGCGACGAGCCTTGGACAAGATCAAGAGAAAGGGCACGGCGGGAGGGATTACTGAAACTGCTCAATCAAGAGCTCAGCCCTGGCGATAACCCATTCTCCGAAGCGGACGTCGACAGATGGCTTCGCGACAACCGGGAAAAAGTCCTGCAACTGTATTGGCAGCGGAATCGCCCATTCAGATGAATGCCAAACCGCATCGTAGGAGTTCAGGTTGCTGGCGAAATCTGGGGAACTTACTGTCGCTCAGTCTCTGAGAGCATCGGGTCCCCGGGCCGGCAGCAGATACCAAAATCCTGCCAGAGCCGGAACCATGGACTGTTGGCGAGGGTCTCATCATGCCTTCGATTCGCAGCAGAGACATCGCTTGCGTTGAGGGGTCTGATATCCGGGGCCTCGTACATTTCCTCAAGCTGCTGGATGTCGTCAATAATGCGTTCAACGTCCATTGGGAACAGTATAGCGAACCGGCTTCGCAGCCCAACCGAATGAACAGGCATTCGCTGCACTGACTTGCCGGCCTCAGCAAAACATCTTTATCTTGGCCAAGACCTTTGGAAAAATAGTTGTGATCGAAGAGGCAAGGCATAAAATACGGCAAAACGCCGGGCTGCCGCTGGGAATCGACCTTCTGGGTTCTCGCTGAATTTGCCGTTCGCAAGCCAGCCGATCTCAGCAGGCTAGGATGAGTTCAAGGTCTGGCAAATATGTGGGTCGCTCACCGTGGAACCAGCCGATCAGCCCCGCCCAAAATCGCTTCCTGCGGAAACCTCGAAGCGAGGCCCTAATTTCGCGTCGCTCGGGCTCGTTATTGGCTTGGCCATTCTGATAGTCGCGATCCGTCTCGCCAATTTTCAGTCTCCGCGAGTGGAGTTGGCGCTTTGGATTGCAGTAATCAGTGTGGTTCTTGTCTTTGCGCTGTTGTCGGTGGGCGCTATCCGCAAACTGCGCGGCACCGAACGGTCGGCAAAGACGGTCTTCGAAGACAGAGAGCGGGAATTCCAGCAGATGGCCGATAACATCCAGGAAATCTTCTGGGTGATCGACGCGCAAACGAAGAAAGCCACCTACGTGAATCCTGCGTACGAAATCATCACCGGGCGCACCTGCCGATCGTTGCTCGAAAACCCTTCTTCCTACGAAGAGGTCATCCATGCCGACGATCGGGACGCGGTGCTCACCAAGCTCAATGAAGCAGCGCGCAGTGGGAGCTTCGATGAAAGGTTTCGCATTGTGAAGCCGGATGGTGAGATTCGTTGGGTCTGGGTTCGCGGCCTTCCGCACAGGGATTCCGACGGTAAAATCACGCGCCTGGGCGGAACCGCTCTGGATATCACCGCGCTCAAGAAAGCCGAAGATCAGGTGGCTGCCAATCTCGCCAAGGCAAACTCGGCCCGGGAGGAAGCGGAAGCCCTCCGCAAGGCCACTCTGGCATTAACCCAAGACCTCCACATGGATTGTGTTCTCGATGCGTTGCTCCACTCCCTTGCGGAACTGGTTCCCTATACGTGCGCCCGCGTGCTGGTGCCAGAGAGCGGGCCGCACTGGCTGGCCCTGCGCGAAAAATCGTCTCCAGAGCCGGCCAAGAAGTCTCCGCGCAGCGCTTTGACCTTTGTTGCGGACGAATCTCCGTTTTTTCAGCGCATCTGGTCGGAACGGAAGCGCGTCTTGATCCCGGACACAAAAAACGAGAAGGGATGGGAGACTTTTCAGGGACACGAACAATTCCGTTCCTGGCTCTGCGTGCCTCTTGTCGCCTCCGAAGAATTGCTGGGATTTCTCTCGGTCGGTCACGTTGAGCCGAACCACTTTACCGAGGATCACCTCCGGCGCACCGAACTGCTAGCCATACCTGCGGCAGCAGCCATTCAAAACGCCCGTCTCTATTCAACCGCCGAGATTTATGGTTCAGAACTGGAAAAGCGCTTGGAAGACCTTCAAAAGGCCGAGCAGGCGCTCGATCAATCAGAGGCCGACCGCCGCTTGTCCGAGGAGAAATTTCAGAACATATTTCACTCGAGCCCCATCGCGTTCTCGATCACGACCCTTGAAGAAGGACGTTTTCTGGAAGTGAATGCTGCGTTTGAACTCCGTTACGGATATCGCAGGGAGGAAGTGCTGGGGCGTACCGTGCACGAGCTCAGGATATGGGACGACCCTGCCGATAGAAGACTGCTGTTGACCCAGCTTCGCCGAGGGGGTCCGATTCGGAACGTCATCACCCGGCTTCGTACCAAAGCCGGCGTCGTCAAACTTACAGCCTACTCCGCCGACCGGATCCGATTCGATGGACAGACCTGCATCCTCGCCGTCTCCGAAGATGTGGTTACCCATGATCCCAAGACTGGCAACTGACGACTGTACCTCCAAGGCCGGCGCCGACTTCCTCCCACATCACCTGAATTTCAGAGATTCTGAAGGTAGTCTAAGTGCAAGCGCCGAGAGTCTTCGCCCATGGCAGCATAAGTGGGCTCGTTCATGAATTCGGCTGCCGCGATCTGCCCTCCGACGGATTTCGTGAACGCGAGCCAGTCGCTCGCCTCTCTTGGAGTCCACGCGCCTTGCTCGTCGCGAGTACCGACGCTCGTAGCGAATGAAGTTACGAGTTTCCCATTGACCGCGTGCGCGAAATCGATCACGCCTTTCCATTCTTGTCGCGTCAGCACACCGCTGAAGCCCGCTGGCGCCTTGACCGGTGGACTGTCTGAATCCGCGAAATAAACCGTGTTCGCCCAAGTTCCACTCACCCGCACATAGGCAGGCCCAAGCGCCGAGGCCAGCTTACGCAGTTGGGGGTTCGCAAGATCAATCGGTGGACGATACTGGTACATGTTCGGGTTCATGCCGGCCGGAGTCGAAGCAGATTGCGGAGGCTGTGTCGCTTCTGCTGCCGCCGAGCTCCCGTTCCGATACGGCTTCCAGAAATTCCCGCCGGTCACCTCTGCCATTTCGACGTTGTATGAAACAAATCGCTCGTCTACGTTGCCAATGCGCGGCATCTTCGCTGGATCGAGTGATACCGCTTGCGCTCGAGCCTTGAACGGCACAACTGAGGCGACAACAATCATAACGACTGCAACTACGGCAGAGCTGAACTGTGCGGGAACGAACTTGCTATCCATTCGACACCTCGCCGGAAGGAGTCAAGCGGGAGAGGTATTTCTGATGTTTATTGAGAAGCGATCGTTGGCCTGGATTTTTCGCTGGCGTGTGTCAATGCCAGTGCCTTCCTCAGCTTGCTTAGTTGAGAATACGCGTTCCACCTTGCTTTTCCTTTTGTTCTCGTTCGGGCGATAGGGCCGGCCAGTCGCCGCGCCACGATTCAGGAGCGGCCGTATCCATGTATCGGATGCGTACGGGCATCACGGCGAGTTTTTCGGCAAGTCGAGCTTCACGGCGCGCCGGCCACCAGTCATAAAGAAAAATTTCTAGCGGCCGCCACATCGAAACCCATCCGCGTGAAAATTAAACCGAACGGATGATTTCCGGACTGCCACTCGAGAGACACTATTCGCAAATGGGGGTGACACTGAATCCCAAATCACGGTTCCAGCCCCACGCCGCGCACCAAATCCTTATAACGCTCTTCCTCTCGGAGCGGATCAAAGATGGCATCCACCTGCAAGCTCACCATGCAGGGTTCGTGATTGCCGAATGCCTGCTCCAGGGCCTGCAACGCTCGCTCCTTTTCGCTCAGTCCAACCCAGGCCATGGCCAAAAACCAGTTCGGTACATAGTCGTACTTGTTTAGGAGTTGGTCTAAATGACGTTTGGCTTCTTTCTTCTGCCCTCCGGCGCCGAGTCCGTAAATCAACGCCGCCACCGAGAATACATTTCCGGGCTCTTTTTGCACCGCGGTCTGCAGCGCCGCTATGGCTTCGTCGAATCGTTTCTGCTGCAGCAGCACTAGCCCGAGGCCAAAATAAAGCTGGTCCCAAGCGGGCTCAAGCGCGATTGCCTTTTGGATCTGTTCGCCGGCCTCAGGAAATCGACGCGCGTAGTAAAACGCAAAGCCTACCTCCATGATGGCGACAATCGAAAAGGGATCCAACGATTCGGCCTGCAGATGGACCGCTATCGACTCGTCGCAACGCCCCGCATAACGCAGGTACACTCCCCGCTTCCAGTGCACGTACGGATTACCCGGAGCGAGTTCGATTGCCCGCCGCGTCTCAGCATCTGCTGCCTTCCAATCCCAATCATCGAGCAACCGAAGCAGCCCTAGCGCTGCATGCCCTTCCGCGAATTCTTCATCTAACGCCACTGCTTTAAGTGCTGCGGGCTTTGCTTCAGCAAACGCCTTTTTCGGATCCATCCCAAAAAAATACGCCAGCTCGATCAGACATTCCGCCAGTCCTGCGTAGGCGGGGGCATACTCTGGTCCGGCCTGAACCGACCCCTGAAAATGCTGGATCGCCTTGCGCTGCCCTTCATCCGTCAGGATTCGTGCAAAGTTTCGGCCTTTCAGGTAAAGGTAAAGCGAATGAGCTTCAGGACTTATCTTTCGGCTGACAGTCGCACGCCCTTTCTCATTTCTGCTGAGCTCCGTACGAATGCCTGTGCCGACATCACGAGCGACTTTGCTCTGCACCTCGAGCAAGTTCGCAATGGCACCGTCGTACACGCCGGTCCACAAGTGCTGGTCGCTTCCTGCGTGAATCAGTTGCGCGGTAATTCGCAACTGGTCTCCTGCTTTCACTACAGAGCCCTCGACAATCGCTTGCACTCGCAACGCTCGGGCAATTTGCCCGATGGGCTCGGCCCTGCCTTTGTAGTGCATTACGGATGTTCGTGAAACGACTCGTAAGCTGTCGGTCTTCGACAGTTCGGCAATTAAAGCCTCGGTGATCCCGTCGGCGAAATATTCCTGGCTCGAATCGCCGCTCAGGTTGGCAAACGGGAGAACGGCGAGAGAGTCGAACCGGCAAGGAATCTTTACCAAGCGGACCGCACCGCTGAACCGGTAACCCCGTCGTGGCACCGTCGTGATGTACTCACCTTCGCCGTTTGCGTTCAGTGCCCGGCGAAGCAGAAAAATCATCTGGTTGAGGTTCGCCTCCTCGACGAACGTTTCCGGCCAGACCACTTCCATTAATTCCCTTTTCCCGACCACCTCTCCGGACCGTTTTACTAGCTCGGCAAGGACTTCCACGGCCTTCGGCGGCAGCGCAACGACTTCACCGCGACACTCCAGGCTCCGGCCGGTCACGTCCAGCCGGTAAGGTCCAAATTCGTAACCTGGGGATGGCAGCGTGTTCACGGCCCGTATTCTACGCAATTTTGAGATTTTCTTGAGGACTTTCCTTCGAGTTCCGTGCGAGAGTCCTGCAGGTCGATTCAGAGGAAATCCGTCAATTGGGAGAAGAAGGAATGATCCCGGAATCCGCCCTCCAGCAGCTGAAATCCTCGCTTCGCGGTCAAACATTGAGTCCCGGCGATCCGGGCTACGACGAGGCTCGCACCATTCCTAACGCCATGATTGACCGGCGTCCCGCCCTCATCGCTCGATGCGCTGGTGCAGCCGATGTGGTCGCCTGTGTCCGCATCGCTCGGGAGCACGATATTCTCGTATCCGTTCGAGGAGGCGGCCACAGCATTGCGGGCAAAGCCGTTTGCGACGGCGGTCTTATGATTGATATGTCCGCAATGAAGGGCATCCGTGTCGACCCTGCCCGACGTACTGTCCGTGCACAAACCGGCTTGAAGCTCGGCGAATTTGACCGCGAAACACAGGCATTCGGCCTCGCTACGACTCAGGGTGTCGTTCCCACTGTGGGCATCGCGGGATTGACTCTTGGCGGCGGTTGGGGCAACTTGCACGGCAAATTCGGTCTTGCCATTGACAACGTCATCGGAGCGGATGTCGTCACCGCCGATAGCCGCCTCTTGACGGCCAACGCTTCGGAAAACCAAGACCTCTTCTGGGGCATTCGCGGGGGCAGCGGCAATTTTGGTGTGGTGACTTCCATCGAATACCGCCTTCACGAAGTCGGCCCCATCTACGGCGGCGCAATTTTCTATCCTGCAGCCAAGGCAGGAGAAATCCTGCGTCAGTGGCGTGAATTCTGCGAACAAAGTCCAGACGAACTGGTTAGCCAAGCCACTGGTGCCACTCTGGAGGGCACCCCAGTTTTTGGCCTGGCAGCCTGTTATTGCGGTCGCGCGGCGGAGGGCGAAAACCTCTTGCAGCCGCTTAGGAAGTTCGCCAAACCATTCGCGGATAACCTTGCGCCGATGACCTACATTCAGATTCAAAGCATGTTCGAGCCATTCTTCCCTCCGGGGCGCCTCGTCTATACGAAATCCAATTTCCTCCATGCGCTCGACGATGACGTGATTGAAAGTCTCGTGCGGTATGTGGGCAAGAGTCCCTCACCCTACACTTTCGCCCCATTCATCGAGCACTGGCATGGCGCTGCTACTCGCGTCGCCCCAGAAGACACCGCCTTCCCTCACCGCCAGTATTCTTGGAACTTCTTTGCCTGGTCCATCTGGACGGATCCCAGCGAGACGGAAAAGAACATCCGATGGACACGCGACTGTTGGGAAGGGATGAAGCCATTTCTGATCCCGGGTGCGTACGGTAACTATGTTACGGATGAAGGAGATGCCATTGCCCGTGAAGCTTACGGTTCCAATTATGACCGTCTCGCTGCGCTCAAGCGCAAGTACGACCCAACAAACTTTTTCCGCATGAATCACAACATTAAGCCGGCGGAGACAGTAAGCATGGAGAGGGAGATGAAGCTCGTTAGTGGATAACTTGAAGAGCGCACGCCCCAAAATCAGAGTCGACACATCTCCATAATTATGGAGGGCGCTGGGATCATCTCCTGCCTTGTGGCGGAAAGAGATGGAACCAATTAGGCCTTATTACCCGACTCAATGGCTATTCGTGGCGAAGTGCGACGACCGGATCAACGCGCATTGCGCGTCGTGCGGGAACGCACGACGCTGCCAGAGCGACACTCACAAGCAAAATGGCACACCCGGCAAACGTAATTGGGTCATGTGCGCTGACTCCATAGAGCATCTTAGCCAGTAGGCGAGTCAGGCCGAATGCTGCACCGATGCCAACGGCAATACCCACGATCGCCATGGCTACACTATCCCCGACGACAACGCGTAACACATGGGAGCGGTCCGCCCCTAAAGCGATTCGGAGGCCGATCTCATGAGTGCGCTGGCCCACGATATATGAGATGACCCCGTAGACGCCGATGCTTGCGAGGAGCACGGCGAGAACAGCGAAAGTACCGAGGAGGGTCATGGTAAAACGCTGCGAAGCGACGGAATCGGAAACGATGCTCTCTAGCGTTTGCTCTCCATCGATCGTCTGTTGACTGTTGGTCTTTTCAAACATCGTCCGAATCGATCTCAGCGTAGCGAGTGGATTGCCTTTAGTGCGCACGACGAAGCGAGTATTGTTTGTCCAGGTAGGAACGAACTTGTCCGGGATCTGCGTGGCTGCGTAATAGAGTTGTGGCTGGTTGTCCGCGGCGCTCTCGGCGAGCCCGACTTGTTTGGCGTGTCCAACGACTCCGACAATTTCCCACTGACGATCCACGGAGGAAATGTTGAGCCTTTTCCCGATGGGATCTTCGTTGGGGAAATATCTCCTGGCGAAAACTTCGTCAATGACGGTGACGGTGGGCGATTGCTCGGTGTCTTGTTCGTTGATGAAGCGTCCCTGCGTCAGGGGGATCTGCAACACTTTCAGGTAATCCGGTTGGACCCCCAAGTCGAAAGCCCAGTGCATGTCGTTTTCGCTGGGTGGTTTTGGCTCGCCTTCCAGCCAAAAGGTCACGGTATCGGATCCTTGCATCGGTAGAGGAGCGTCCAGAAAAGATGCAGCTTCGACGCCCGGAACAGTTTCCAAGTTGGCGGTGATCTGCCGAAAATGCTCGCGCAGGGCCGCTGGTGGTTCGGAAGTGAAGGAAGGTGGGAAGGTCATGCCAAAGTTCAAGACGTTGTGCGCGTTGAAGCCTGGGTTCACAGTGCTCAGTTCACCCAGAGTACGGAGCATGAGCCCAGCTCCCGCGAGCAAGACGAGTGCGAGTGCCAACTCTGCGACGATGAAGGCACGCTGCAACCGACTCCGGCCGCCGATGGAACCCCGGCCGCCTTCCTTGAAGGTCTCCTGTAGGTTGGTTTGCGAAATCTTAAGCGCCGGTGCCAGGCCAAAGAGAATGCCGGTGAGTATCGAAGTTCCCAGGGTGAAAAACAAAACGTGAATGTCGAGCCCGATTTCGTTTGTGCGGGGAAGCGCTTGTGGCAACGCGCTCAAGGCACCGCGCAATCCCCACATCGCAAGGAACAAGCCCAGAAGTCCGCCCAGAACTGATAGCAGCACGCTTTCGCTGAGCAACTGCCGGGTACAGCGGCCTCTACTCGCTCCTAACGCGCAGCGGATCGCGAACTCGCGCATGCGGCTGGTGGAGCGCGCGAGCAATAGATTGGCAACGTTCACGCAGGCAATCAGCAGGACGAAACCGACAGCACCCAACAAAACGTAGAGCGCAGTCGCGGTGTCGCCGGTGATATCTTGCTTCAGCGGAACGAGTGCAATTCCGCTGTCCTTGTTCGTGTCTGGAAATTGCTCGGCGAGGCGGCGGGCGATCGTACTCATATCAGCGCGGGCTTGGTCGAGGGTAACGTCTGGCTTCAATCGGCCGATGCCGTGTTCGTATGCATACTTGCGGTCCCGCAGAGAAAAGTCCGTCGACTGGCCGATGGGGATATAAGCATCGCCAGTGAAAAACTCGTTGCCGCCGAAAGAAAAGCTCGCTGGAATGACGCCCACGATGGTGTAGGCTGTGCCGTCCAGCGTGATGGCTTGACCCAGAATTGCTGATTGAGCGCCGTATCGGCGCCGCCAGAAACCTTCGCTCAGGACAGCGACGGGTACACTGCCCAGATGATCGTCGGCGCTATTGAAGGTGCGTCCGATAAGGGGTTTCACTCCCAGCGCATCAAAGAATTCCGCGGAGATCAGATCGCCCAGTACATGTTCCGTCCGGGCGCTAGAAAGTATGAAATTTGCGCGGCGATAGGTGGCGAAGGAGACGAAGGAGCGGTTCTGGCGTTGCCACTCGAGAAAATCGAGATAGCCGAACGTTTGGTTTCCGCCAGAGTCGGTGTGGCTGTAGACAGCGACGAGGCAGTGGGGATTCGGGTAAGGGAGCGGCCGAAAAAGGACAGCATTAACGATGCTAAAGATGCCTGCGTTAGCACCAATCCCCAAGGCCAGCGTGAGGATTGCAACCGAGGTGAATCCAGGGCTTTTGCGCAGCTGACGTACTGCATAGCGAAGGTCTTGAACTAGTGTTCTCATCTCGATTTCGTCCTCCTACTCCCACGCGAATAGTTCGAGGGCTCAATATCAAGGCGAAACGGATTCGCGGACTGGTTCCTCTCTAGCAAGCCTTTTTCCAACTTGCCGCAAAGCGTAAGCCCTTGGTGCCAAACGACAAGAGAATCCTGCGTCTATTCGAAAGGTGTCCACCCTCGGTTCCAGATGTTCGGAAGCGAACATCCAACAATCAGCTGGGTCGGCTCCTCACGCTGCCGACATCGACGCGGGACAAAAGTGACTTGAGCCGAGTTGAGCTGATCTGAAACTTGATGCAGATCTGGATTTGCTCCATTCCCAGTCCCAACATGATTTCACAGGGGGGGTGTCTCTGGGGCCATGTCTTTCCCTTCTCTCCTCAACGGTTGACGGGGAGAGATATACAGGCCGGGAAAATTCCTACACCCCCGCCTCCCAACCACGGAACTGAACAGTTTTGACTTTAGGCCGGGGCCCGGCCGCTCGCTCGCATCAGCTCTCTTGCCTTCGCTTCCGCAGGGTCGATTGCCTGTTCTTTCAACTCCGCCAAAAGTGCCGTTTGGTTCGTGTGGCGATGGGGTATCAAGGACCCATGGAAACTTGCGAATGAAATCCAGCATGCCTGGCTCCTCCTGAGAGCCCATCAGCAACGGTTGCACCACGACGGACGGACTGAGCGGAACGACAGCCTGAAGTTCTTGGAGAACACTTTTTGCGTCCGTGAGATCCGCGATCACGAATCGGGCCATGTGGGCGAGAGTAGAAATGGTTTGCCCTTCGCGTCGGGATGCGAATCGAACTGCGTGTAATTCTGACGGACAAACATGCTCTAGCCGACGTTGTCTATGTCGATCCCGATCACCCCAGGCGCGGTGGAATCGGATTTGTGAAGCCATACAACATCTGGGGAGTATCGATTCCACCTGATCATTGGGCGACTGGCGATCCCGATTGATACGGTGCCGTGAGCGACCTGCTTACTCTTCCCCAGTGTTGAGATCAGGCCATAGCGCACAGTGAGGGGTTTTGAGCGTTTAATGATTCCATAACGAGATGGCGCTTAAACGTGCGCGATGTTTCCTCCCCGATCCGTGCCCAAGCGGCATCGGAAATAGGGGCAAGATCGTTGGTGCGGTGCATCAGGTTCTGCGCGGAAGCTATGAGCCGCGCCACTTCCTTCTGGCTCAGTACTGTGGGCAGCCGCCTCTGACGCTTGGGAAACGGAATGTGATCGGGAAGATATGGCCGTCGGAGTGTCTTGACGAAGAGAAAACGCAGAGCAGC
>Ga0210396_10005071_pt1 | contig 12799 bp, 32 predicted proteins | sample IncBWH17OmetaG_FD_155466 | JGI IMG/M metagenome (GOLD analysis project Ga0210396, IMG submission 155466) | Forest soil microbial communities from Barre Woods Harvard Forest LTER site, Petersham, Massachusetts, United States - Inc-BW-H-17-O ...
GCTCGTCGCCTTCGCGGATATAGCCGCAAAATTCATCGACCAGATCGCGCAAAGCGTTGCGCGCCGGCGCCAATTCGGCCTGCATTCCTAAGCGCGCGCCGGCATATTTTAAAAACAGTCGATTGGCGAAGAAAAGTAAATGATCCTGCGGTTCTTCCGCCTGACGCTGATCCACAAGCGCCTTCGGCGCCGCCTGCGATAGCTGCGTGACCATATCGCGAAGATTCGCCGGCCGCGGAAAATTCTTGCCGTGCTTGATCCAGCTGCGCGCGCCCTGATCGACCGCTTCGATCGGCAGATCCTTCAGCGCTTCCCAGAAAAGCGACGCTAACTGCGGGCTGATCTGCTTGGAATAAACCTCACCTAAGCTGGCGAGTATTGCGCGGAATTTCGGATCGTCGATCTGTCGCATGATCATCCTCCGGCGCTTTCCAATTCGAAAGCACTGCTACGTTGTGCTGCGTGAGTGGGCTGGTCAAGTCCGGCGGGGCTTCCGCGAATCGGATCCCCGCATCGATGTGGGCCGCATCGCGAAGCAGCAGCCCGATGTCGTCGTAAACCGTATTGCGATCATTCTGCCCGGTGTGGTGCGGCGAATTGCGATAGCCGCTGATCGCCGTCATCAGCTGCTCTGGCAGATATATCTTCAGCGCCCGATTGATGGCTGCGCGCCGCTTGGCATCCAATCCTGCACGCGGATGATTCCAGATCGCTTTCCAATGATCGAAGACTTCCCCCACGCGGTCGGGCTTGCCCGACATAGATAGTTTCTGACTTCCGTTCTTAGATGCCTCTGCTTCTGCAGATGCAGATGCAGATGCCTCTGCATGTGCGACATCCGCGACACTTTGCGACAACGCGCCATTTCCCGCGACATGTCGCGGATCTTCGCTAGGTTTCGCAAAAAGATCAGGATTGTCGCGCGCTTCGGCCAATTCTGTCGCGGCACGCTTAGCAGCTATTCGGTCCCGATCAGCCTTGCGCTTTTGCTCCAGCGACAGCATCTCGCGGTATTTTGAATAGTTGATGATCCGCCAGCCCCAAGGCCGGTGATCATCCAGCCGCTCGATCCGCCTGCCCTGCTCATCGGGCGTGCGCGAATAGGGATCCGGCTTTTCTAATTCCTCGATCCCCTGCATGATGATTTCAAGCGGGATCGATGTGCGGGCTGCGATCGCGTGCGGCGTCATGTCGACCACGCCGTGAGCATCGCAGAGGATTATCAGCTGCTGGAAAGTCACCAGCGCCTGCCATCGGCCGTAAAGCGTGCCGTCATACATCGATGCAAATAGCTTCCCGTAGCCGCCGCTCATGCCGGCTTCGGATCCCGGGTAAGCGCCCATACAAGCGCCAGGATCCAGCCGATCGCAGTCCAGCCGAGGAAAATATTGAGGGCCAGAATAGCGTATTTATTGCGGTGCGATAAAAGAACGGCGACGATCCAGGGCGTGAAATAAACGCCCAAGATCAGCAGCAGCCCCATCGTCATGCGGCATCCCCCTGGCCATTGGCCGGAATGCCCCCCAAGACAAGCCGATCGAGCTTGATCCCGGTCGCTTCATTCATGCGAACCAGCACCTTAAGACCCGGATTTCGCTTACCTAACAATAGGTTAGACAGGTCGTTATCGGTAATTCCGATCCGCCTGGCCAACTCGCCCTGGTTCATTCCCGTCAGGGCCATATAGTCGCGAAGGATCTGCATGGCTGCGCATCATAGGGCTAGCTAAAAGATGTTGCAAGAGGCAGGGAAAAGCCTTAACGTTCAAGCGGTCCAGATCCGTTTCAATCAACCAGGAGAATCGAAAATGATCCAACGTGAAGCCGGGATTCTTGGCATGCGCAAGCCGCGCGGCAAGAAAGTCACCTTCCTGATGGGCTGCGGCGCATCGGAAGCCAGCGGCGCGGAATTCATCCGCCGCGATTTACCAAAAGGCGAATGGGAGTGCTGGCATGAAAGCTAAGCAATGGCGCGTCCAATGCGGCTGCATCGAGGGCACCGATGCGCGCGGCCGCGAGATGATCATTTCCCAATGCAAGCTGCACGCTGAATTTTCCCAGGCTGCGCACAAGGCATCGGCCGATGAAAGGGCTGCAGCCCGCGTGACGATCGCGCAGCTGGAGGATTCGCTTCGCAGGGCTTGAGAGTTTCCAACCTTGGGCGCCTGAAGGAGCAGGCGCCGCGGGTTGGGAATTCCAACGACGGCAGCGCCCCGACGGCGCCTTTTGATTTAGGAGAATTGAACATGAAGACTGGAAAAAGCCTGACCGAACTCGCCCAAGAAATTGAGCGGCGGTCCGCGGCCAAAAAGGATTTCATCGCGCCCGTCGGGCGCATGGAAATGGTGGTGGCGGATGGCGCGCCGGCGATCGCGCTGGCCAATGGCGATGTTAAGCGCTTCGGCGTCAATCGCGTCGCGCACGATCAGATCGGCAGCTATGCCGGCATCCCGCGCGATTACTACAAGCGCATGGAAGCGGAGGATCCGCAGCTGCTGGCGCAGAACGTCAATCGCTGGCTGCATGATCAGGGTAAGGCCGGCGATAAGCGCCTGGTGCGCACGCTCGATGGGCAGGTCCGCGCGCTGCTGTCGAATAAATACCGCACGCTCGAGAACGAAGATCTGGCCGAAGCGATTCTGCCGACGCTGATGGAGCGGGATTTTATGATTCTTTCCTGCGAAATCACCGAAACGCGGATGTACATCAAGGCGGTATCGCGCGACATCGAGCGCAGCATTCCGACGGGGCACAAGATGGGCGATGGCACGCATACGATCTTCGATTGCGTGGCGCCCGCGGTGACCATCGGCAATTCGGAAGTGGGCTACGGTAGCTTGTATATCGAATCGGGGATCTGGACCAAGGCGTGCACGAATCTGGCCAGCTTCGGCGCCAAGATGCGCAAATACCACACCGGATCCCGCGCGGAGCTTTCGGATGAAGTCTATGCGCTGCTGACCGATGAGACCAAGCGAACCACGGATGCGGCGGTCTTCGGCCAGGTCCGCGATGTTCTGCGCGCGGCGGTGACGCCCGCGGGATTCGATGCCACGGTGAAGCAGCTGCAGGAAGCCACAAAGGATCGGCTAGCCGATGATGTGGTGGAAGTGATCGAGCGCACCGGCAAGCGCTTCAGCTTAGGCGAGGGCGAGCGCAAAGGAGTCCTGGCCCGCTTAATCGAGGGCGGCGATCTGACGCGCTACGGGCTGCACAGCGCGGTCACGCGCTATTCGGCGGATGTGGAGGATTACGATCGCGCCACCGAGCTTGAGCGCATCGGCGGCCAGATCATCGATCTGCCGCGCAATCAGTGGGCGGAGGTCTTGAAAGCGGCTTAGCGGTCCACACTTCCCGGCACCGCAAGCCACACCTGGGCGGGGCGCATGCAAGGCCCCGCCATTTTTGGAATGGAGGATTTTATGATTGATGGATTTTTGAACTGGTTTATTTCGCTGGGCTGGCAGGCCGCTTCCTGCTTCCTGCTTTCCGCGATCATCACACTTTGCTGCCTATTCCTGGCCGCCGATGCCTGGTGGCAAGGGCGCGAAATGCGCCGCATCAAACGCCGGCGGGCAGCAGCGCGCGCCATGCTGCGGGAATTGAATCGCGGCCTGGGCAGGCCGAAGGATGACCATCGGAATTCGATCGCGCTGTTCCGCCGCATGATGGCGCGCAAGTGATTGCCGTGATTGTCATGGCGTGGGCGCTTCTGGCCTGCTGGACCGCATGGACGGGCTCAGCATGACGCTGGATGAAGCGAAGCTCGCGATCGAAACGCTGCAATGGAACTACGAGCCCTATCGCGGCAAGCCGGTGCTGCAGCCCGATGGATCGATCGATGCGCGCAAGCAATGGGCCGAATGGTTTCCGGGCGATTATAAAGCGACGCTCGACGGCGAATTTACCGCCGATCAGCTGGAAGCTATCGCCGTACTGATGCGGATAGCACCATGATGTTCAAAGCCAACGTGACCGCATCTCTCACGACCGAATCGCGCAGCTGGATCACGGAGCGGCGCCCGCCCGCGAAATTCGCCCACGGCAACTACCGCCGCGCCGACTGGTTTGAATATCGCTTCGGGCAGTTGCTCGCGCTCTGCGATGAGGCATTCCTGTGGAACTCTCCGGCAGAGTTCGACGAGTGGAAGGCGCGAGTCGATGCACTAGCACAGGGGAAGTTGCTATGACTTGGCAGAAATTCACGCTCGAAGAAATCCAAGAGGCCGACGAGAATATGACCGGCTTTTGCATCGAGTGCGGCGAGCCGCGAGATAACTGCGAGCCCGATGCGCGCGGCTATCCGTGCGATGCCTGCGGCCAGCTGACAGTTCTCATCATGGAGTTGATCGAGTGAGAGTCGAGCCCACCCCCCTCGAAACGCAGCTCTACCTCTCGCTGCGCGCCAAGCCCTGCAGCTGCGAGTTTGAGCGCACGGCGGGCGGCGTGCCGATCTGGTTTGTCAATTCTGAAAATGGCGCCCTGGAACGCAAGCTGATCAAACAATGCAGCCGCTGCGCCGGCGTCGAGGAATACGAACGATTGTGGGGGCCGCAATGAAGCGTTTTACACCAATGGTGCGCGCCGCAGAATCTGCTGCAGATAGAAAATTCCTAGTCGACAGCGGCTGGGATCCGATAGGAACATGCGTGGAAGATCCGCTGCTGAAGGACATTATCACCGGCTGGGAAGGCCCGCGCAGCGGCCAGGTCAACGACATTCGCTATCAGCGGCGCACGGTGCGCATCGAGCAGATCCGCGACGCGCTGGCGAAGGCGGGGCTGTGAAGCTCAAAGCCGTCCGCGCCGATCTGTCAGTGAACCCCGCTGGTGGCGTGCAGCTGGATGCCGCTGATCATCAGCGACAGCAGCCAGAGGAACATGCCGAACCAGCCCCAATCGGGGCGGTTGACGCCGCCGAAAAGCTTGAAGCCGGCGAAGGCGAGGCACACGAGCGCGACGATCTGGACAATCAGGGGCAGGATGTTCATGGCCGCGAATGATAGCGCAGCAGATGATTCAGCCGCTCCGCGATCGATCGTCGGTCCCGTCCTACGCTGCGAGCATTACGCCTGCCGCTGCTATCGCGCCGCGCAGCTGCCGGAGATGTGCGATCGCACCGGCCAGGGGCGCTATCTGCTGATGGCGATCCACGCCCATTTTGAATTTGTCGAATGTCGGCTGCGGCAGCCGCCCGTTGTTTTTACCGCTGGAGGATCGAATGAACGCAGAATCTGAAGTGATTGGGAATGATCGGGAAATCGAAGTGGCCGCCGGGCCGTCCCAGGAAATGGCGCTCATCAGCGCGGTGGCCAAGGCTGAACTGGATCAGCAGATCACTACTGCCCGAGCCTTCCCGCGCAGTTTGAAGAAATTCGTCGACGAGTGCCGCGACATGGCCTGCCTGAATGAGAAGGTCGCCGCCGAATGCTTCTACGCAATCCCTCGCGACGGCAAGATGATCGAAGGCCCAAGCGTCCGTCTGGGCGAAATCGTGCAGTCAGCCTGGGGCAATTGCCAATCGGGCGCGCGCATCGTGGATGAGGGCGAGGACTTCATCACTGCCCAGGGCGTCTTTTTCGATCTTGAGCGCAACGTGCGCGTGACCATGGAAGTGCGCCGGCGGATCAGCAGCACGAAGAATGGGCACAAGCGCCGCTACAGCCAGGACATGATTGGGGTGACAGGCAGCGCGGCCTGCAGCATCGCGCTGCGCAATGCGATCTTCCGCGGCATCCCGAAGGCATTCTGGAATGACATCTATTTGGAGGCCCGGAAGGTGGCCGCCGGCGATGCCAAATCGCTGGTTGCCAATCGCGCCGAAGCGCTGCGCTGGCTGCACGGCAAGCACAGCGTCACGGAAAAGATGGTGCTGGACGCGCTGGGCCTGAAGGGGATCGAGGACATCGGGCTGGAGGAATTGGCCACGCTGCGCGGGATGATCACAGCGGTGAAGGATGGGGAGGTCACGATCGCTGCGATCTTCGCGCCGAAGGAAATCGTGCCGCCGCAGGCCAAGCCGAAAACGGAAGAGCCGAAGAAGCGCGGCAGACCGGCTAAACCGGCAGGTACAGCCCCCAGCGCAGATAAGGCGCAGGACAAGTCAGGGCCTGCCATCTCCCTGGACCAGGCCACCATGATCTACGACAAACTGGAAGCCGAAGGCATCGGCCGCACGCTGCTCTGCGCGCATTTCGAAATCGGCGAAGTGACGCAGTTGCCGGCCGCGAAGTATCAGGCGGCGATCGCCTGGATCGATGAGCAGTCCGACAATGGTTGAGTTTGTTTCAGCTTGGAAACCAACCGGGCAACTACGCTGGTGGTGCAATTGGCCCACGCTTGGATGGCGCAAAATTCTTCAGCAAGAATGGCGTCGGGAAGTACGACGAGGCATATGGGATGGCATAGAAACCGAATGGCGCGATGTGCCGACGGTCAGCGGATTGAAGCCGTGATGCTGATCTTTGCTATTTTAATTTGCCATCAATCGTTGAACGGCCAACCTTTTGATTGCGAGATTTCCAGTAGCACGCCCATTTTTATTTCGGCTAAGGATTGCCAGCGCGAAGCAGCTACCCAGATTGCGCAGGCGCTAGCCGTTAATCCTAGATTTAACAGGCGCCAAGTTCAGTGCCTCAGCAAGCACATCGAGATTTGGCACTGATGTTGACCTTCGAGCCAGAGCCGCACATCTACCGCTGGAAGGGCCGCGTGGTGCCCGGCGTCACTAGGGCATTGTCGGTGGTCGAACGCGGCTTCGGTTTTGTCGATCCCGATGTACTCGAGGCCGCGCGATCTTTTGGAAATCACATGCATCGTGCGATCAAATTGTTCAACGATGGATCGCTTGACGAGGAAGCCTTGGATCCGCAGCTGAAGCCGCGGCTTCAGCAATGGAAAAAATTTCTATTTGATACAGGCTTCGAGGTGACCGCAGGCGAAGAAGCGGTCTATCACCATAAATTCGGCTATGCGGGGCGCCTGGACGTTCGCGGTTTGTGGGAAAAGCGCGGCAATGCGCGGCTTTGGCTGATTGATTTAAAGAGCGGGGCAGTCCCAAGAACTTGTCAGCTGCAAACCTCCGGATACGCCGAAGCTGCAGAAACCAAGCCACGGTTCAGGGCCGCGCTGCAGCTGATGGATGATCGCTACAATCTGGTGATCCACGATGATCCCGCAGATTTCAATTACTTCATTTCAGCCCTCAACGTATGGAGATTCCAAAACAATGGACATTAATTTTGCAGCAGATCCGACCGTGATGACGGTTGCCGGGCAGCACGCGCAGCTGGCGGCGCGCACGGCTAATCTTCGGATCATTGACGCCGAAGCTTTTCAGCAGACCGCGCAATGGCTGAAGGAAATCCGCACGGCGATGCGCGAGATCGATGATGCGGAAGAGCGCATCAAGCGGCCGCTGATGGAAGCCTTAGGGCAGGTTCGAAGCCAGGCCGCCGCGGCCCGCGCGCCCTATCTGGACACCAAGGGCAAGATCGATGCCGCAATCCTGGCCTGGAATAGGGAACAGGATCGGCTGCGCCGGATCGCCCAGGACAAGGCGGATCGGGAAGCGAAGGCCGAAAAGGATCGGCTGCAGGCGATCAGCGATCGCGCGGCTGCAGAATCGCGCAGGAAAGCCCAGGAGCAGCGCGAGGCGGCGGATAAGGCCGCAGCAGAGGGGCGGCAGGCGGAAGCCGATAGGCTGGCAGCAGCGGCGGCCAAAACGGAAGAAAAGGGGCAGGCCAAGGCCGATCAATTCCAGGCGCGCGCCGATACTACGGTCGCGCAGGTCGTCCAGGCCGATACGCCCAAGGTCAGCGGCGTGCAAAAGCGCGATAACTGGACCTATCGGCTGAAGGATAAGACCAAGCTTAACGAGCCCTTCAAGATGGCGGATGAATCCAAAATCCTGAAAACGGTCAAGTCGCTGAAGCTTGAGGCCCTGGCGGTCATCGGCGAAGGGGCGGTGGAAATCTTCAACGATCCGATCATTGCCAGCGGGAGGGCGTGATGGAAAAAGCACTGGTCGAAGCAAAATCTTTCGAAGAGCGGGTCTATGAAAAGATCCGCACCGACATCGGCAGTCTGATGACGGACGAGGAATTGAAAAAGCTGGTCGAAAAATCGGTCGATCGCATGTTCTTCAGCGATCGCGTGATCAAATCGGATCACTGGGGACGACCGGAAACGAAGCCGCCGCTGATCTTCGAAGCCGTGCAGGCCGCTGTTGCTCAAAAGATCGACGATCATGTGCGCGCCTACGTGCAGGAGCGCGCGCCGGAATTCGCGAAGGTGATGGAAGACGCGCTGGCAAAAGGATTCTGGGGTCTGGTATCTCAGCATTTCAACAATCAGCTGGCTAATCCCATGATAGTGCTGCAGCAGCAGATCAACGAGCTGCTAGCGGGGAAAAAGTAATGCCGCGCCGGGTTCCCGCTTGCGGCGATGACCACGCCCAGAATCAGCTACGCTTGCTGGGCTGGGCAATGGATCACATCGCCGAAACTACAGACGATCTTGAGCGCTGCTCGATCGATCCCTCTGGCAAGATCCCGCAAGCCGATGTGCGGGAAGAAGTTCGCGCCTGCCGCAAATGGCTGGCGCTGGCGCGCAAGGAGATCCGCAATGGGGCAGCCTGATCTATTCGATGATCCGGCCCCGCCCTATCAGCGGCATTCGCGCACGTCCAAGGCGGCCGCCGCGGCGATCATCCCGAAGGCCACTAAGCTGCAGACGCAGGTCCTGGATGAGCTCAAGCGGCGCGGATCGATGGGCGCCACGGACCAAGAATTGCAAAAGGCCCTAGGCATGCTGCTGCAGACCGAACTTCCGCGCCGCGTCGAGTTGGTGCGCGCCGGGCTGGTCAAGGACAGCGGCCGCAAGCGCAAAACCACCAGCGGCCGCGGCGCTGTCGTTTGGGTGATCGCATGAAGATCACGCTAGGGACATTCGAAAGCGGCGCGGCGGGCACGGCGCGGGAAGTGCTCGTCGATATACAGCCGCCGGATCCGCCTGATTGGCAGGCGACCATCGGCAGCTGGTTCATCGTCGCGCCCGGGCAATCGCCCGCCTGGTCCTGCTTCGCGCTTTCGGCCATCCATCTGCGCGCGATCGAAGGGGTCAAGCCGGCGCTGATTAAGCAGCCAGGCGCCACGCACGAATTCATCCTGGCGGCGCTGGATCCTTCGCGCAAGCCGGATCCTTTGGATCCGGACAGCTGGCAATTCTTGACGCCGCTGAATTTATGCGAGCAGCTGAGCCTGCCCAGCGATGCGGCCGCGGCGAAGCTGCTGCGGATTTGCGTCCTGGCTGTGATGAAAGGAACCTTATGGGCTGAGCCGATGCTAATTCGGGCAGAAGGAGCCGTGGCGATCCTTCCTGCGCAATTGGGCCGCAGAATATCGGGGGGAATGAAATGAGCTTTGACGATCCAGATTTCACTTCCGAGGAACATGAGCGGCGGATCGTGCGCTGCACGGATCAGCTTTGCAGGCAGCGGATCATTTTCTTGCCCACGCCCAATGGCAAGCAGATGCCCTGCGATGCGGATTCAGTTGAGCCGGCGGACAAGACCTATGATCCGGTAAAGCACGCTTCGCATTTTGTCACCTGCAAGAATCCGAACCGCTTCAGGAATAAGAAGGGGCCGCGGCCGTGACCGAAACCGCGTATCCCTTATCCTGGCCCGCCGGCTGGCGCCGCACCGGCTATCGCACGCGCGCTGCATTCGGCCGCAAGACCGTCGGGCAATTCGGCCCTAGCAAGGAATCGCTGTCGGTCGCCGGCGGCACCGATCGCTGCCTTGAGCAGCTGCGCATGATGGGCGCGAATCGGATCGTGATCAGCAGCAATTTGAAGCTGCGCCAGGACGGGCTGCCGCGATCGGATCAGGCACAGCCTGCGGATCCGGGCGTGGCGGTATATTGGAAGGCGCGCAATGGCGAAGCGCGCTGCATGGCGATCGATCGATACGATCGCGTCCAGGACAATCTGGCGGCGATCGCTGCGACCTTAGATGCCATGCGCGCCATCGATAGGCACGGCGGCGCTGCGATCATGGACCGGGCCTTCGCCGGATTCAAAGCGCTGGCAGCGCCAGAGCAGCCATGGCAAGTTTTAGGCGTGAAGCATGACGCCAGCGCCGACGAAATCGATGCGGCCTGGCGTAAATTGGCAGCGGAACACCATCCGGACCGCGGCGGCGATGAGCAGAAAATGGCGCGAATCAATCGGGCGCGCGATGCGCTGATGAACGATGCGTAGCTGCCCCAAGCCAATGAAGCGGCCGTACTCAACGCGCAAGCGCGCTAAGGAGGCAGCGGCAGTGGGCGGCCGCGATCGCGGGATCAAGCTTACCGTCTATCGATGCCCGGGTTGCAGGCAATGGCATCTGACCAGCAAGCCAGAACTGCCGAGCGCCAGAAAATGAAGCCGCGCATGGTTGAATTGACTGATCCGGCGGAGCGCCGGGAATTCATCGAGCGCGAAGGCGACCTTGGCGTGCCCATGCTTGTGCGCGATGCCGATGGCACGCTGCGGGTCGATGCGGATGATCTTCGCGCGTTTCGCAAGAATCGATCATCGAATCAATCCGAAGGAGAACCGAATGGGTGACGTACAACCATTGCCGGATTACATCAAATTTTCCTGGGGTGCCGTATTCGATCCGCGCACCGGACACATCGGATTTGGCTATGGCTGGTATGTGGACTACACGCCCAAATCCACAGAGAAGCCAGAATGAAGATCGTGAAGCGGAAAGACTTTGTGAAACTCCCGCCAGAAACGCTGTTCTCGGAATATGAGCCATGCTTTTTTGGACCTTTGATGATCAAAGGCGAAACCCTGCCAAACGGCAACGATTGGTACGAACAGCAGATTGCCGATGCCGTTGAGGCGCACAACGATGGGGAATGGACCGATAAGTTGTTCGATTCCCAGGAGAACGGCACTTCGATTGGGATGGACTTCGACTGTGAATCGCGCGACGGTAGCTTCGATCCGCCGGACCGCCTGTATGCAGTCTGGGAGCCGCAGGATGTGCGGCACCTCGTAAACCGTCTGCAGCGCTGTTTACCACAATCCAAAACCGAAGGTGAGCAATGAGCGCCAGGCGCGTCTATAAGTGCGATGTGTGCCGCGACGAGATCAAGGGTATTGAGCGCTGCTATGGTGTGAATTTCAGTGGCATGAAGAAATTCAAATTGGACGACCCAATGACGACCGATGGTGTGCATATCTGCTTTAGCTGCCTGCAGCAATTAGAGGTGCAAATTCCCGAGACACAGGCATCGGTTACGTATTCACCAGATAATACAGTGGTGAAGCCATGACAGTTTTTGGATACCTATGCTTCATCGCTGCTGGATATTGTTTTGGCAGATTCCACGCTGCCCATATGAGGATTAGCGCATGAATGAATATCATCCCAATCACCCCGATCCGGCTCCCACTATGCATATGCACTATGCCCCGACTGGGAAACGCCTTGATGCCCGAGATCCAATGTGCGGTTATGTTGGTATAGGCGACGAAATCTGCAGCGATGCCAATCTGTGCACCTGTCCAGAATGTTTGGACTGGATCAGGCCAGAACATGACTCATCGAACGATGGATCAGGTGAATCGTGAGCAGCAACGCGGAATATCTGCGCCGTAATCTGATCGCTGCCAAGGCTGTTGGGGCGCACGCCAATACGGTGGCGACGCTGAAACGAGTCAATCAATTGGCGCATCCGCCGCGATGGTTGGTCAAGGCACTTGAAGGGATACGCGACAGGGCGGAACCGCTGGCCGCGGAGTTGGCGGCGTACCGCGATCTAATCAAGTACGACTATTCACAATCCAGCGGAGACGCTGATGTTGCCAAATGAGTGCTCTGGCTATCCGCCGTCCTGTCCCGAAAATGAAGGGACAGGATGCTATTGTTCTCGGACCCGAAACGCGAGTCGATGCAAACGGAGTCATCCGCACGAGTCGATGGGCGAAGAATGCCACGCTATGACCTTGTTTGAGCGGGCGGCGGCAAAACGTCGTTCACAGCCTGATACGCCAGAGACCGGCGGAGGCGAGAAGCCATGACCGAAATCAAGAACACCGTCATGCAGTGCTATCACGAGGGCTGCCAGTGGCGCGACCAGTGGGCAACGATCCAGCGGCAACAGGAAAAGATCAAGTTGCTCGAAGCGAAGTTGGAAGAACTAAAGGCGACGCTCCGTGCCATCACAGTCTGATAGGGGCGCGGAATGATTACGGCGTGCGACAAATGCGGCGGTATCAGGGCTGCTCCTGGTGAGCCTTACGCTGGAATGCCATGTACGTGTCCTCGCGACTGGCCGCCACGATTTCGGCTTGATCCAGTTGGCGGATTACGCTTGCTGCTGACAGCCGTCCGCGATGGGATGGTAACGGTAGATCAAGCGATGGAGTGCTTCACAAATGATAGGAGCGCGGAGTGAAATATAACGAACGCTATTCCAAGGTTTCGTCTATCCAATTGGGAGATCTTGAGAAGTTTGTTATGGCGCTTGGTGTTGTCGATGATTATTTGGTTTGGCTTAACTACCGAGGCTGGCTACCTGGCAGCGGCCCTGGCATTCAGGAACAAGTCCATGATGCACGGCAAAGAGCGCTAAAACTCTATCATTCAGCGGCCGGACCATTCTCTATTGATGCCGATTCGAAGGCTGGCTAGACCGGCATTTCGCGCCGGATCGATTGGCGGCCCTGCATCAAGAAAGCGCAGTCGCCGGGCGTAACGCTCAAAGTTTCCGGCGCCACCGTCCACATATTTCCCTTTTC
>Ga0210396_10005073_pt1 | contig 12797 bp, 6 predicted proteins | sample IncBWH17OmetaG_FD_155466 | JGI IMG/M metagenome (GOLD analysis project Ga0210396, IMG submission 155466) | Forest soil microbial communities from Barre Woods Harvard Forest LTER site, Petersham, Massachusetts, United States - Inc-BW-H-17-O ...
CCCCACGACCATACCAACCGCGTCCACCGTACCAGCCGCGCCCGTAACCACCTCGCCAGCCGTAACCGCGGCCGCCCCCCCATATCGACCGCCGCCAAAATGGCCCCCAGCAAAGTGACCGCCACCCCCATGAAACCCTCCACCGCCTCCAAACCCGCGGGCGAAAGCGGGTACTGTAATTACCTGCAGCCCGATGAACATCCACACGGCTATTGGTATCGTCAGTCTCCTCATACTATCGCGAACCGGTGATTCACTTTCCGTGCCAATCGCCGCGATTCCCATAACTCCTTAAGCGGTTGCGGCTTATGAATTTATTGCAACGAAACCGACCGGAACGAAATGTCGGACGATTCTAGTATTCGTCCTTTCTTTGCGCGGTAGGGATGAGCTCCCGCTCATCCGTTTTCGTTTACCTCGCTACTACCACAGTCGAGCTAGCTTCGGCCGGATCAACTTGACTGGTCACGAACCCGGATGAACAGGAACTCATCCCTGCCGTTCCTGATCATCTATAGCGATTTCGGATTATTGCGATCGGATTATACGATTTTCATTATCGCTGCCGTTGAAGCAATAATTAAAAAATTCAGGATGAAGAGGGGCTTCTTCCGCCTCTTATAGTCGTTATCAAAAGACAACTAGCTCGATTTCTGCTCCTTGGGTGCAGCGTTACAAATCTATGAAATTGCTACTTTCCTTTATTACTGCAATCAGCATGAACTTTGCCGGTACTGCTCTTGCCACCGACTACGCTGCCTTGGCTGCTCAAGGATACCGCTGGGTCAGTGCTAACGGTCCCTATGCCTGTAGCAAGTCGGAAGACGTCGAACGAATTGTGGCTCATCACACCGATGCGACGGAACTGGACGTGGTGCAGAATGCGGCCTGCTACTACCTGATACCGGGGACCATTGCCAAGGTGATCTCGGAAGATCCAGCCCGCGGGATTTCGCAGATCCAATTGGGAAACATAACGATCCCCCTCTGGACCTATAGCAGATTCCTGAGCAAGACCCCGATTCCGGATACCGCGGGCGTTATTGAGACACCAGATGCCGCCGATCCAGCTCCGGCTACGCAGAGCCCGAGTCCTTCAAACCACTAGTTCGACAATTCGAACTCGGCGAAACGAGAACTCATGAGGTGGCAAATTTCGTCCATTGGTCATGCCGATCGTCTTCGATGGATAACTCACGGCGCCAGAGTCAGATTCGGCCGCTGAAAACTTTTGGCACGTTCTCTGTTACGTATCACTCCAAAGAAAACGTGTCAGTACCCCCGCGAATCTTTATTATTATGAAAAACGTATACACTGCAAAATCTGTCCTGCCGGGCCACGAGGCTACCGCCAAACCCGGCTTACGAATCTTTGACGAGGGGATGAATCTTCTCATAAAGATTCTAACCAAGCTCGGCCTTCTCACCAAAGACCTTGATTACCACGTGGTTCGCGCGTCGATGGTGATCATCTACTTCTTTTTTGGTTACCAGAAGTGGTTCCCTTACGAAGCGGAAACCTTGATTCCTTTTATCAAGAACGGTCCCCTTACCTCCTGGATGTATCCGGTTTTCGGGCTGCAAGGGGCCAGTTGGTTCCTAGGAGCTTCTGAATGGTTATTCGGTGCACTCTTGTTCTTGGGGTTCTGGAATAAGAAACTAGGGATTCTTGGGGCCGCGGGTTCCTGCGTGACGTTTATCATGACGCTCACCATCATGCCTTTTATGCCTGACTCCTGGAACGCCGCTGCCGGCGGATTCCCGGCCATTCAGGGTAACGAGGCCTTTCTCCTGAAGGACTTGGTTCTGTTTGCTGCGTCGCTCTATCTGCTAAAGCAAGACGTCGAGCGTGTAACCATCAAAACCGATTCGGCGAAGCTGTCTGCAAACTGAGCCTTCTCTAATTGAACGGGGAGATCTTCACCAAGTCTCTTCTAATAAGATAAAGCTTAAGGAACCCCTATGCAAAACACAGCTTCAGCCAGGTTGTCCCGGGATATTAACCCGGAAGAGTATGATCTTGTGATACTCGGCAGCGGCACAGGAGGCACCATCGCTGCCTGGACCTTTGCCGGGCAAGGACAGCGGGTGGCCGTGATTGAACGCAAGTACGTCGGCGGATCGTGTCCGAACATTGCTTGTCTCCCTAGTAAGAACATCATCCACAGCGCGCGGGTTGCTTCCTACGTCCGCAGAAGCGCAGAGTTCGGGATACCCAAAAGAGATTTCGCCATCGATATGTCCGCCGTTCGCGACCGGAAACGCCGGATGGTCTCGAGTTGGAACGAGGCGTATCTCGGCAATTACAAGAGCAGCGGAGCTGAATTCATTGTTGGCTCCGGGCGCTTCATTGGCCCGAAGACGGTGGAAGTGGCGGTACACGACGGAACCACTCGTCAACTGCGCGGCGCCAGGGTGATCATTAATACAGGTACCCGTGCCGCCTTAGAACCGGTCCCCGGCCTGGCTGAAGCACAACCCCTCACCCATATCGAAGCACTGGAACTGGATGAACTACCCGAACATCTCCTGGTCGTCGGTGGCGGTTATATCGGTCTAGAGCTGTCACAGGCGATGCGTCGCTTCGGTAGCCGAGTGACGATAATCGATCGCAATAGCAGATTTATCCATAGGGAAGACGACGATGTGACGGAAGCGGTTCAAAACCTTATTGCAGATGAGGGCATCGATGTTGTTCTGGACGCAAAGATTAAGAGCGTATCGGGCAAGTCAGGTCAGTCCGTAAAAATGGTGATCGAACAACGCGGAGCCGAAAAGACGTTAGCAGGCACTCATCTGCTGGTGGCGGCCGGCCGCACCCCGAACACCGCCGAGATCGGTCTGGACCTAACCGGAGTCGAATTGACTAGTAGCGGACACATCAAAGTGAATGAGCACCTGGAGACTACGGCGCCCGGAGTTTGGGCAATCGGCGAGGTGGCGGGCAGCCCGCAGTTCACCCACGTTAGCGTCGACGACTTCCGGGTCGTTTATGACAGCATCACGGGTGGTAAACGCGTTACGACGGGAAGACGCATTCCATTTTGTCTGTTTACGGATCCAGAACTGGCCCGCATTGGCCTTAGCGAGAAGGAAGCAAAAGCCCAAGACATTCCCTATCGGCTTTTCAAGATTCCGATGTCAGCGGTAATGCGCTCGACCACGATGTCTGAAACTCGTGGATTTTTAAAGGCCCTGGTGGAGGTCGATGGAGATCGCATCCTTGGCTTCACTGCGTTTGGTGTCGACGTCGGTGAGGTTTTGTCTTCGGTACAGATAGCCATGATGGGCGGATTGCCTTATACGGCTCTCCGCGACGCGATCCTGACTCATCCGACGCTGGTCGAGGGACTAATTCCGTTGTTCCTGTCGACGCCTTCGGTGGTGCGCTAGGTCGAGGCCCGGTAGTAACCGGCGCGGACGAGCAGGAGCTCGTCCCTACCGATGTTCTTGGATCCGAACGATAGCCAATTACGATCATTCGTATTGTATCATACGATTTTGCTATAGCCGTCCCGGGCGCGAAAATTCGAGAGAAACAAAACTAAACTGTCGACGGTGACGTTGACCTAAACAGTATGAATAATTCTTCTTTCGCCCAGTTTGGACTCCAAATCAGAAAACACCACCACCGGGTTCTGCGGACGCCCTGGATCTCGCTTCTTGCGGGTCTTAGCGCCGCAATCGCTGCTCCCTCTATCCTCAATGCGGCCACCCTTTTCTTGAATCCGAGTAAAATCGCAAAAGACAAAGGGATCGTTGTCCTAGCCGAACAAAGCGTCGGGACCGCTCCGAAGGCCCGACTGAACCTTGAGAGCGACGGCGTGATTTTGAAGGGGTACGATCCGGTTGCCTACTTTACCCGCCACCAGGCCGTCAAAGGCAACCCGGGCATTCACGCCAGGTTCGGCGGCGCGATCTACGTTTTCGCTTCCGCGGCCAACAAAGTGGTGTTTACCAAGAATCCCTCCAAGTATGTCCCACAATATGGAGGCTTCTGCGCTTATCACCTGACCAAAGGTGAATTGAAGGACAGCGATCCAACGGCCTTTTTGATTTATAAAGGCAAGCTCTACATTTGTTCCGCTCCTGCTAGTGCGAAAGAATTTCGCAGTAATATCGACCAAAACATACGAAAAGCCGACGACTACTGGGTTCCAACTAGCAGGACCCAGGGGCAACCCTATAACAGGTTCGGTCCTCGGTGATGATCACAAATATACTAAACCGACCACATCAAATCAGTAACCTTTACCGACTATGCAAAATGATTATACTAACAAAACCGTCCTGATTACTGGGGGTACTTCCGGTATCGGAAAAGTAACCGCCATCGCCTTTGCCAACGCCGGCGCGAAAGTCGTGCTAACCGGCCGTCGTGAAAAGGAAGGTGCGGAAGTTGTTGCGGAGATTAAGAAGACCGGCGGAACCGCCTCCTTTGTTCGCGCCGATGTCTCGAAGGACGCTGACATTGTGAAAGCAATCGACTTCGTAGCGGCCACCTACGGCCGCCTCGATGTAGCCTTTAACAATGCCGGCGTGGAAATGCTGGGACCGCTCGATCAAGTCACAGAAGAACAATATCGCTCGACGTTCGACATCAATGTATGGGGCGTCCTGAATTCGATGAAGTATGAAATTCCGGCCATGCTCAAGGGGGGAGGCGGCGCCATCGTTAATACCTCGAGTATCGCAGGACATATCGGGTTGGCGCAGGCGAGCATCTACGTGGCAACAAAACACGCCGTAGAAGGCCTGACTAAAGCAGCCGCAGTCGAGTTCGGGAAACAAGGCATTCGCGTAAATGCGGTTGCACCCGGCACTATTGACACTGACATGGTAGCCAGGTTCCCCCGCGAGGCGCGAGACTGGCTGCTAACTCAGCATCCCGTTGGCCGATTCGGCACCAGTGAAGACATTGCTGCCGCGGTTCTGTATCTAGCGTCGGACGCAGCGAAGTTTACTACCGGCACAATCCTGGCCGTCGATGGTGGGTGGAGCGCCTGGTAATAACGGGGCGATCAGTCCGGCCGCTGCCGGATGCACGTCAACGTAAGGAGAGCCGTGGAGCGCTGCCTCGCTTGCGAGGCCGATGGTGAGCGGGGGTATTTCGTGAGGCAGGACCTGGTTGTCGGCCTGCACTTCATCTCGTACAACAGGGTCTAGAGCACCCTTTTCTCAAAGCGATACTATAGAGCGCAGTAAATTATATGACCTGCCTTATGAATTTCCCTTGCTTACCACCGGCCTCGCAAGCGAGGCAACGCTCCAAGGGCCTTCGGCCGCCGCCTGCATTCAAAACGAGCCGGCCAGCGCGATTGGCGTTGAAAGCGGTGAAGGCAACGGCGTCACGACCTGGTCGCGCAACGGGATAAAGCGAGTTAAATCAAAGACTTGGTCATGAAGCCTAAGCAACGTGCTTCTATGGCCGACACTGATCACCGTGGGTCGCCACGATCGGGAACGGAGCAGGCTATACAGGCGTGCCTCCCAGGGTTCGTCTAACCCAGAAGTTACTTCGTCAAGGAAAAGGAGCGCAGGTGAAGCCAGCAGAACTCGAGCAAAACCCAATCGCTGCTGCTCTCCCAGTGATAGTCGTTGACTCCAGTTCTCTACAACGTCCAGTTCCTCAACGAGTCCATCCAATCCGACCTCTGTAAGTACACTTTTGAGCCGTTCGGCCGGAACGCCGTTTCTGTCCAGATGCGGATACAACAACGTGTTGGTCAGCGTTCCAAGCGGCAAATAAGGGCGCTGCGGCACAAATAGTGAGTTTTGCTCGCCCACACTAATTTCACCGCGACCAAAGGGCCAGACTCCGGCCATCGCTCGCAACAAGGTACTCTTGCCTGTTCCGCTCGGCCCGGTAACTAGCACCGCTTCGCCACGGAGGGGTGCGAATCTAATGCCGCGCAATAACGGAGTACCATCTGGTAAATCGAGATCCAGGCTATTAATACCAACTGCTGGTCCGCGGCGTCGGATAACGATCTGGCGCGGTGCAGACACCGGCGCCTGCAATTCAAAGAGTTGCTCCTCGAACCGAGTCAGCCGATCGGTTGCCGCTTCCCACGCCGCAATGTCTGGATAGCGAGCGATAACAAAGGAAAGCGAATTGTACACGTAGGAGAAAGCGCTGGCTACTTGCATCAAGCCGCCCCATCCAATCTGCTTCGAGAAATAGCGAGGCAAAATCACTAGCAAAGGAAACACAACCGCTACCTGGGCATAACCTTGGGTTAACCAGTTGAGGCGCATTTGCCGCCCCATAATCATTCGGAAGTTCTGGCAGATGTTTTGTAGTCTCTCCTGGAAAATGCCTACCTCGACCGGTTCGCCGCCGTAGGACGCAACACTCTCCGCGTTCTCGCGAAACCGGGCCAAGCTGAATCGAAAATCGCCCTCGAGACGCTGCCCAGCGAGACTCAATTGCACGAGTGGCCGGCCAATTTTGACGGTAAACCAGGTACCGGCGCCCGCATAAATTAAAGCTACCCAGACAAGGTAACCCGGGATGTGAACCAATCCCAATTGACCTAGCGGAATGTCAGCTGGTCCAGAGAGCCCCCACAGAATAAAAAGAAAGGAACCGAGTGTGACCAACGATATTAGTAGGCCCAAGGACAGGGTCAAAACGTAGTTCGTAAACTGATTGATATCCTCAGCGATCCGTTGATCCGGATTATCGACTCCGTTTGTTAGTTGCAACTGATAGTAGGCGCGGTTCGAAAGCCAGGCTTTAATGTATCTTTGGGTCAACCATCGCCTCCAGCGGAGCTGCAACGATTGTTGCAAGTAGACCGCGAAAACCGACAGCGTGATGCCGAGACTCCCTAAAACGAAGAAGATAGCCAGTTGACGGAAGATCTGCTCAGTGTCGAATGCCTGTAGCGCATTGTAAAAACTCCGGTTCCACGCATTGATACCAACGCTTGTACAAACCGTGCCCAAATTCGTTGCGACAACGGCAAGCAGAAGGCCCCAAGCCGACCATTTTTCTTCAGATGTCCAATAAGTCCTGGCAATAGACCACGCGTCGCGCACGAAGGCTCGCTTAGTCGTGGTCATTCTCATGTGCTTAAGTATTAAACAGATTGTGTGCCAAAGTTTTTATCTGTTGTTTTTGCGCGTGTCCCAGAGACTTATGCATGGACGACCTCGTTAGATGGACGGTCTGAGATTTCGGATTTGCCGATTTTCCGTTCCACCGAGCTGCTGAATGGACCCGAAAAGAACAATCCAAACCGCAGCCCCGAAATGCTCCGGGGTGAAATGAACACAGATTGACGCAGATATATTCTGTTCAGTTCGAGTTTTTCATAACGACTTCTGATTGTTCCGGTTTTGGGATTTTTATTCTCCCAATCACGGGAATGACGATGCCGGCTGTTGCGGATTTAGCCCGACAAACGCATCTATAGCTCGCTAAAAACGGCGCTCCCCCCTCAAATTGGCAGCGTAAACTGAAAGATCGCCCCTCGCGGCGCATTCGCTCTCGCCCACAGCTTGCCTCCGTGAGCTTCAATGATCGAACGGCTGATAGCCAGCCCTATGCCCAATCCCTGAGGCTTGGTCGTATAAAAGGCTTCAAAAAGTCGATTAACAAGCTGCGGGTCCAGTCCTGGACCTGAATCCTGCACGGTAATCAACGCGTGGCTCCATTCGAGGTTGGCCAAGCTGCTCTGCTGGTGGTTTTCGAGTTTTAACTCGTTGCGCTTGGCAGACACCCTCTCCGAACTAACCTCCATCTCGCGCGGCCAGCCGGTTGTCTCGCTCATGGCCTGGATAGCGTTTAGTATGAGATTCAGAATCACTTGTTGGAATTGGACTCTGTCCCCCATAACCAACGGTAGATCATTGGCAAGTCGGGTCCGCAGCGAGATGCAATTACTTTTTATTTCCCCCTGGGATAGATTTAGAACTTCCTGGATTACCTCGTTAATATCGAGCTGCTCTTTCGTGGTGGGAGCCTTCTTGAAGAGCGCGTGCATCCGCGCAACCACTGCACCGGCTCGTTGTCCATCACGAACAATGCGCCGGATTGCTTGGCTTGCTTCCTCCAAATCTGGCGAGTCGCCCGCCAGCCAGCGTAGACCGGCATTGGCATTGGTAACCATTGCACTTAGCGGTTGATTCATTTCATGAGCGATGGATGCGCTAAGCTGCCCTACCGTCATTACTCGCGACACGTGCGCCAGCTCCGTCTGCGCTCTCTGTAACGCTTCTTCCGCGCGTTTACGCTCGGTGATGTCGGTCACTGCACCCACAAATTCAAAGTTACTCGATTCGTGTTTCTTGGAGAGACGACCAACAACTCGAAGGTATTTAACTGAGCCGTCACGTATCAACAAACGATGCTCGAAGTCAAAATCCTTCCTATCTTGTAAAACCCGATCGATTACTACTTGGACCAGCGCTCTGTCTTCCGGGTGGGTTCTGTCCACTACTCGTTCTATGGTGGGTTCAGTTGCTGAGTCGTAGTCAAAGATGCGATAAGTTTCCTGCGACCAGTAGATTTTTCCGGTTGAAACATTCCAGCCGAAGCTTCCGGTATTGCTGAGCTTCTGTGCTTCCGCCAGATACATTTCGCTCCGCCGTAAAGCTTCCTCGGCGCGCTTTTGCTCGCTCAAATCGAGCACAAAAGAGACACCCTCGTTCTGACCTTTTTCGAAGACGGCCGTGCCAACTAGAACGGGTACACGGCTGCCGTCGTTTCGGAAATACTCTTTCTCGTATGGTAGAAGAGTCCCGGTCGCCTTTAGCTGTGCTATGCGCCTTTCGGTAAGGTCTAGCCATTCTGGCGGAGTCAGGTCCTTCCAGTTCAGGCGGCCCGAGACCAAATCTTCACGGCTGTAGTTCACCATTTGGAGAAACGCTTCATTGGCTTCAGTGATCTGGCCTTCAAAGTCCGAGATGAAGATCCCCATAATGTTGGCGTCGACTAAACGCCGAATCTTCGCTTCGCGTTTCTCGAGATCGCGATAAAGACGCGTATTCTCGAGCGAGATCGCGGCTTGCGACGCAAGCAGTTTCAGCACCGCGATCCGCGTGGGGGTGAACACGTGAGGAGTCAGGTTATTTTCGAGGTAGAGCACGCCGATAAGTTTGGCCTGATTAATCAAAGGAAGGCAAAGCACTGAACGAGCATGATGCCGGCGCAGGTACGGATCCGCGGAAAACGCATTGTGACTTGCGGCATCGTCAAGAATCACGCTCTCCTGGGTGCGGACGACGTAGTGGATCATCGACTCAGGCAGCTCAGCTTCAGCGATGCATGCTTTTCGCAACCTTACGATGATTGCGTCACCGCTGGTCATGGCTTCCGCCTCGATACTGTGGTCAACATCTCGTGGAAGAATTAACAGTCCGCGCTCAGCGCCTGCATGCTCAATAGCGGTGCGCATCAGCGTGTCGATTAGTTTGTCCAGCACGATCTCACCCGATACGGTTTGCGAGACTTTGATAACCGTAGCCAAGTCAAGGTGTTCAATCGAAGACCCGATCGTGCTCGTCGGAAGGAGAGCTGGCTCTTCCTCGATGAGCTGCGGAAATAACTCTGCGAGTTGCCGCACCTTCCCCGTCGCCCCCCAGCGAAGATAGCAGTATCGGGCGTCCCGCAAATAGGTAAGCGCAATCTTCTCAAAACCGCGTGCCCCATAGAAACGCGCCGCAAGTTCGTTGGCGAGCGCCTCATTGTGGATAAAACCATTCGCCTGTGCCGAGCGGATCGCTAGCTCGTAAAGACGCTCAGCATCGAGCTCACGGCCTTGAATACGTGCGATCTCTGCGCTCACCAGTGCAGCGCGGTTTTCGAAATTCTCCGGGCAATTCTCGGCCCAAAGCACGAGCTGTTTATGATGTTCTTCCAGAGCACTGAAATGTTCGCCCTGACTATCCGGTGTTACAGAATCGCAGACCGCGGCTCGCGCTAGGGCACTATAGAAGTGATACTCCCCCGTTTCAAAAAGCGATGCTGCCACCCTACTAAGCACCCGTTGCGCCTTCAGTGATGCAGCGGCAGCAGAAGCATAGTCCGCGGCAAAGAAGCGAGCTTGCAGCTTCCGGGTATAGTACCAGGCCTTGGGCAGCGCCAATACCGGTTCACTTTCCAAATGACGCTCGAACCGAACCTCATCAAATCGCCCATCGTCAAAGGAGCCGAATTTCGGCGTCAATCCACGCAGGGTCCGGATAAGCCCGAGCTGCGGGGCGATGAGGTCAATGACATGACCAAACCGGGCCTTCTGGGCAAACTCGAGGCCATGCTCGGCTTCACGTTGCACTTCAGCCAGCGGATCTCCTAAAGCCAGAAGGTTTGAGTTCAGGTTGTTGTAGCTGTAGGCCGCAAAAGTGAGGTCTCCGGTCGTATTCGCAGCATCGAAAGCGCGACGCAGTAGGACGCGACAATCCCGGAAATGTTTTGACCATGGCATCACGTCGTATCCGAAGCACGCATAGGTCCTGGCCTGGAAGCGCTTCAAGCCACGTTTCTCGACCAGTTCGTAGCCGAGATGACCGAATCGAAATCCGGCGTTGTAATTGCCGAAGTGCGGTCCAGCTATAATACCGAGCCAGACATAGGCAAAGCATGAGCCATCAGAGTTGCCGCACTCGAGGCTGAGATTAACCGCCCTACAAATGGCTAGAGAAAGAAAGTTCGCATCCGTAAATAATGCGGGCGGCACGACCTTAGTCAGAACATCCAGAGTCGCGAGGGATGCTTGGTCGCTCATCAATGGTAACTCAATGAGCTCCTCGATCGCGCGGTTCCCGAGTTTCATCCAGATCCGCTCGTACTCGCGGCGGGCTTCCTCTTCGGTCGGATGCGGCGACCATTCGACCCCTAAATGTCGGAGGTATTCTACACAGACGTCGACCGCGCGGTCGCTCTGATTGAGGGTCGTGTATAGATCCACGCGCAAGCACGCCACCGTAGCTTGCTCGACGGTATTTGCGGCAAGGGATGAAAGTACAGTCAAGCGTTCCTCCACAGCCGCCAGCTGGCCAGTCAAGAACTCGCATTCGGCTCGGCACAATTCCAGATCGAAGGCGAGTTCATGCCGGTGCACCCAACAGTCGCTCGGCAAAAGTGCTGCGCCGGCGATGAAATACTTCAGCGCTGAGATGTAAGCCGTAGAAGCCCTGGCACGCTTGCCTGCCATCAGATTGAGCTCGGCCAGCTGGTCGCGTTCGTCTCGTGAGCTAATCAAGAGAGCTCCGCGGTTGAGTTGATTAACGATCTCGAAGACGGCCTCCTCCAGCCGCTCTGAGGGAGTGTTTTCCGTAAGCAGCCGGCCCATTCGCAGATGGGCCTCGGCGCGTAATTCTTCCGGGATCAGTGAATAGGCCGCTTCCTGGATGCGGTCGTGGACAAACTTGTAGGAGCCGTCCAAACGCACAACGAACTCCAGACGCAGTGCCTCCCATAAATCCGATTGGACCTCCTCTTCAGATGTCCCGTGAACGATCGAAAGCGTCTTGAGCTCGGCACTATTTCCAAGACAAGCAAACTCTTTTAGTGTCTTCTGGGTTTCGAATGGCAGGCGGTTCAATTTCCCCACCATGAGGTCGACTACATTGTCGGTGTAGCCTTTGGCGTGAATGTGCGTGAGTTCCCAAGACCATCGCCCCGTACCATGGTCAAAGGTGAGTAGCCCCTCTTCGGCCAGCGCCGAAATAAATTGGATAGCGAAAAACGGGTTCCCTCCGGTCTTCTCATGCACTAGCCGCGCCAGCGGCGCTGCCCGGTCCGGTGAGCAGTGGAGCGCATCGGCGATTAATCCTTCCAGGTCTTTTTGGGCGAGCGGCGAGAGCGTGATCTGCCACACGAGCGCACCCGCCCCGCGGATCGCTTCGAGCTTGCGCATCAGCGGGTGGCTCAAGTTGACCTCGTTGTCGCGGTAGGCGCCGATCAACAGCAAGTGCTTCACATCCGCCAGGGTCAGCAGATCCTCGATCAGATCGAGGGTGGCCGCGTCGAGCCATTGCAGATCGTCGAGGAACAGTGCCAGCGGATGCTCTGGTCGTGCAAATACGCCGATAAATCGTCGGAACACCATTTGGAAGCGACCTTGCACTTCCTGTGGCGGAAGCACCGGGAGTGGCGGCTGCTCCCCTATGATCAGCTTCAATTCAGGAACCAGATCCACAATGAGCCGTCCGTTTGCACCTAATGCGTCAAGGAAAGCGCACCGCCAGTTTTGCAGCTCGGCTTCGCTCCTACTCAGAAGGAAACGGATTAGGCCCTGAAATGCCTGAGCTAAAGTGGCATAGGGAATATCACGCTTGTATTGGTCGAACTTGCCCGCCCCAAAGAGGCCGCGGCGGAGAACCAGCATTTTTTGGAGCTCGTTGACGACGGAGGACTTGCCGATACCAGAATAACCACACACGAGCACCAATTCCGGCATGCCACCGGCCACAACGCGGTCGAAGGCGGCGAGCAAGATCTCGGTTTCGGATGCTCGCCCGTATAGTTTCTCCGGAATCAGTAGCCGGTCCGGCGTGTCGCACTCGCCAAGCGGAAACGAAGCGATGGGTTCCGGTAGGGACGAACTCCTGTTCGTCCGCGGTGCCCCGGACGAGCCGGAGCTCGTCCCTACCATCTCCAAACAGCGCCGCAGATCACTCTCGACGGCGGCCGCTGTCTGATAGCGCTCCTCCGCGGTCTTGGCCAGCAGCTTCATTGTGATCGCGGACACCGTTACCGGGACATTCTCCAACCGCTCGCTGGGCGGCGCCGGTTTTCTGGCGATGTGGCAATGAACCCACTCCATGGGATCGGAAGCCGTAAACGG
>Ga0210396_10005074_pt1 | contig 12797 bp, 9 predicted proteins | sample IncBWH17OmetaG_FD_155466 | JGI IMG/M metagenome (GOLD analysis project Ga0210396, IMG submission 155466) | Forest soil microbial communities from Barre Woods Harvard Forest LTER site, Petersham, Massachusetts, United States - Inc-BW-H-17-O ...
TGGAAGCCATTCGTATCCTCACGACACTGCACAAGCCCATGGATCGCACCGTTCGCATCGCGCTCTGGGGAGGAGAAGAAGAGGGCCTGCTCGGATCGAAGTTTTACGTGCAGCAACATTTCGCCCCGCGCGACACGATGAAGCAGACTCCGGAGTTCGACAAGCTCGACGCTTACTTCAATGACGATTCCGGCAGCGGACGCTTCCGCGGCGTTTCCGCTAACGGCAATCTGCTGACCCAAGCCATCTTCGAGCAGTGGATCGCACCGGTGAAAGACCTCGAGATTACCGCCGTCATCGGAGCCACCGCTCCACCCACTCGGGAGCCCGGCGGGACAGACTCGACTTCCTTCAGTTGGATCGGCCTCAACGGATACGGTTTCATGCAGGATCCGTTGGAGTACGGCAGCCGAACCCACCACTCCAACATGGACCTTTACGACCGTGTTCAGGTCGGGGATGTGATGCAGGGTGCGGCCCTCGAGGCGTGGTTCGTCTACAACACGGCGACACGCCCGGAGATGCTGCCTCGCAACCCGGTGCCCACGCCCACTGCCAGATAGCTCTTGATTGATAGTTGTCGGTCTAAGCGCGACGCTTTCCAGGCACCCTTGATGCGGGATCTGGCGAATTCATCGAGGAGTGCGGCAGGAGGACCTCTACCCGCAGGCCCCGCGGCGTGTCATTCTCTGCGCAAATCGTTCCGCCGTGAATCCGAATGACCCGCTCCGCGATGGCTAAGCCGAGACCGGCACCGCCAGTCTGGCGATCACGAGCGTCCGAGACGCGATAGAAGGGTTGAAAGATGTTGACTAGCTCTGACTCAGGAACGCCCGGCCCATAATCGCGGACCGTAAGGCGGACGAACGACGCGTTCAGCCTACGTTCAGGCTGCAACAGGACTTCGACCGGCGTACCGGGCTCCGTATAGCGAATCGCATTGCGAACCAGATTTTCAATGGCGCTCTGCAGCAGTTTCGCATCCCCCTGTACGAAAATCTGCTCACGCGCTGTTAGCTTTACGCTGCCGTTGCGTTCACGCGATTCGAAGGCGGCGTCGCGAACGATCTGAGAAACAACCTCGGTCAGATCCACTGAGGTCATCGGGACCGGCTGCGACGACGTGTCGAGTCTGGCAACCGTCAGAAGTCGTCCGATCATCTCGTTCAAAAGTCCGATGTCCTTCTCCATCTGGTCGAAGGAAGCATCGTCGCCTTTTCTTTCGCGGCCGAGATCGAGCGCCACGTACAGCCGAGCTAAAGGCGAACGCAGCTCGTGCGAGACATCGGAGATAAGCTGGCGTTGCCGCGAGACGAGCTCTTCGATGCGGCACGCCATGGCATCGAAGTCGCGCACCAGGCCCCCAAGTTCGTCGTGACGGCGCTCTATCACTGCAGCGGCGCGGGTGCTCAGATCGCCGGCGGCGAGCTGTTGCGACGCTGCACGCAGTCGCAGAATCGGCGTGGTGAGATAACGCGTGAGCAGATAACAGATAAACCCTGAGACCAGAAGAGCTATCCCCCACTTCAACGCAATCGAGGAGCGATCGATGCCGAACGCAGCGCGAGGTCCTGCCGGGAGTTCGGTAGCGAAGATATAACCGCGGCCACTGCTGCCCTGCAATGCCAACGCGACGCGAGCGATGCCGTATCTCAAGCTGAAAGCTGACGGATGAGAAAGCGTCACGTGCGAAGCCATGTTCTGGAAGCTCCCGCAATCGCTGCCGGCGATCAGGCCTCCTGCCGAATCGAAGAGGCAGGCCCGGAGACGTGTTTCACGCTCAAACCGCTCGATATAAGCCGATGCCGCGGGGGCGCCGCCTCGCTCAGCCTCTTCGGCAGCGATCGCCCCGGAATAGCGCGCTGCGTCCAGCAAAGCTGCATGCCACCGCGAAGGCACGTTGCCTGGTTCGAGAATGAATGTGAGGATCAGTGCAATACCGGTGGCAACTACTGTTGCCCAGAACCAGAGGAAGATTTTGAGGAAGAGACTACGCATGGTCCGCTTCATTTCGCCTACGACCTGCGTCTGACCGCGCCACGAAAAGATAGCCGCTGCCTCGCACAGACTTGATTCGTTCGCCACCCTGCGCCGATCCCAGCTTTCTGCGCACATTGCTGACGTGGACGTCGATAACCCGATCAAAGGGCCCAAGCTTCCGCCCGAGGACGCTTTCGGTGAGTTGTTCGCGCGTGAGGATTCGCCCGGCGGCGCGCAGCAGGGTCTCCAGCAACGCAAACTCCACGCTGGTCAGATCCAGCGGCGTGTCGTTCAGCCAAACTTCACGCGCTACGGGATCGAGGCGGAGATCGCCTGCTATCAGCGGGACCGCCGAGGTTGCAACTTGGGTGGTGCGGCGCAGAATGGCGCGAATCCGTGCAATGAGCTCGCGTGGGTTGAATGGCTTGGGCAAGTAGTCGTCCGCTCCGATCTCCAGACCCAGGATTCGCTCGACATCTTCTCCCCGGGCGGTCAGGATCAGCACCGGAACCGCAGACTGAGTGCGCAGCCTTCGCAGAACATCCAGACCGCCCATGCCGGGCAACATGAGATCGAGAACAACCATGGCATGTTCTCCCGAGAGTGCGCGCTCAAGCCCACGCGGTCCTTCGTGCACGGTTTCGATCGCGAACCCCTCGGGACTAAGGCGCTCCGCGAGCAGTCTGCACAGCTCGACATCATCATCGACGATGAGAACGCGATCCATTCTCTGCCGCCAGCCACCTCCGACTCGATACTAGATCATCCCTCTACCGACAGAAGCAGCCTTTACAAAACTTTACCTCGCTTAACGAATCTTTATCGCACGCCGCGGTCTGCGATGCTGAAATCGAGATGCAGTACAGAAGAGGTTGTTATGAAGCGATTTATCATCTGGTCAAGTGCGGCTTTGTTGCTGGTTGCCATCAGCATAATCGTTGTCCGCGCAGACGGCTCTCGACGGCATGGATGGCGTGACCGAGGGTGGGGCCATTGCGGCCCCCTTGGCTACGTGGCGCACGAATTGAATCTAAGTGATGAGCAGAAGTCGCAGATCAGGTCGATGTGGCAGGCGGAGCGGCCGACAGTGGCATCGCTCGTTCAGGAGTTGGTTTCCGAGGGCAAGGAGATGGACTCAGCGACAGCGCAAGGGAACCTTGACGACAGTAAGGTTCAGACAATCGCAGCCCGTCAGGGCGCAACCATTGCAAAGCTGCTGGTTGAGAAGGAGCGATTGAAGTCGAAAATCTATACCAGCATTCTGACTCCGGAACAGCGAACTAAAGCCGATGAACTCCAGAAGAGGTGGCGCTCGCGGCTGGATCGGGTTGCCGCAAGATTAAGAAGCGACGGCGACGGCGATGGCGGCGGCGAATAGCACAACTTATCTGTGGAGACATCTCCGCTGCACGAACCGCACCCCATAGCTGCAGAAAACGCAGGGTGACGCTATGAAGAGTTCAATTACCAACAATGGCCGCGATCTTGTCACAGGCAGGGCGGCAACTCCGCTCTGGCTGCTGACAGGATTCTGGGTCAGCATTGCAATTTCGATTGCTGTCGTCGTGCGGCGTCTCGTCGCGATTGCGCATCCGTCGCAGACTGGTCCGGCCCAGATGGCTGCGCTGGACGCGGCGTTTGCATCGCACGCTGCCCTGACGCTCGCCCACATCGTGCCTGCGATGGCCTTTGTTCTATTGACTCCATTTGTCTTTCTCCGCCGTACCGAAGCAGTATGGGCAGAACAGTTGCTGTTTCCGCTGGGAGCAGTAGTCGGTGTTACCGCCTATGCCATGAACACCTACGCAATTGGCGGATGGGTAGAGCGCTCTGCAGTGCTTCTCTTCAATACTCTGTTCCTGTTTTCGCTGGCGCGTGCCTACAGATATATGCGCCACGGCGAGCACCTGCTGAAACGCCGTTGGATGACGCGGGCCGTTGGAATACTGCTCGGCATCGCTACAACGCGGCCGGCGATGGGCATTTTTTTCGCTACCAGTCGATTGACACACCTTGAACCTCGGCAGTTCTTCGGCATCGCATTTTGGATTGGCTTTTCCATCAACACCATTGCAGTAGAACTCTGGTTGCATGCCAGGGGGCGTCAATCTCGAATGGATAGAATGACTGTGCGTTCGGCAACGCAGTTGTGAACCGATGGTCCCTGCGGAAGCAGCCCGGATCGGGACACAGCAGAATCCCACTGGAAGGACGCCTGCCGGAAGCCGTGTGCCGGAGTTTTTACTGACGCCATCAAGAATCCGGCTGAAAGATAGAAGTAGCCGTTTGGGACCGATGCATGAGAGTCTGGTCTTCGCCAACCACCGTTACGCGTGGCGATGGCCGAAAGAAGGCTTTGATCATGTTTCGGTATGTGCATCGTTCATCGTTTCACCGTGTCCTGGGTTGTCCCTGTGGGTCACTAACGGGTGCATTGCTACTGCTCGCAATGAGTTCAACCATGGCAGTCCCGCAGAGGAATATGTCAGGACACGACATGGGGCCGATGAGGGAGATTCCTCCGCCGGCGAAACTGCCTGCGCCGTTGAAGCTGACGGGAATCGGGAACAGCCATCTGGCGATTACAGCGAACCCAGAAGCGCAGATGTGGTTCGATCAGGGTTTAAATCTCCTGCACGACTTCTGGGACTATGAGTCGGAACGAGCGTTTGAGCAATCGATTCGGTCAGACCCCAAGTGCGCGATGTGCTACTGGGGCCTCTACCAGGCCTTGATGTTCCGGCACAGCATGGGCACCGCGTACTCCGATGAAGCGCTGGCAACTGCTGTGAAGCTGAAGGATCATGCGGGTAAGGCAGAGCAGCTTTACATTGAGGCGGCAGTGGCCGGAAACGATGCAGCAAAAACCGCCGGTGAGGAAGATCGAACGGACAACGAGAAAGAGATAGTCGTCTGGCGGCGGCTCGTCAAGGAGCATCCAACCGATCTGCAGGCAAAGATCTTCCTGTCGAACAGTCTTCGCGACGGGTATGACGATGCCGGAAAGCCCAAAAAAGGCACCACAGAGTCGATCGCGATCCTGCAGGAGGTACTGAAAGTTGCTCCGAACGACTCTGCGGCGAACCATTACTGGATTCATGCGGTGGAAGCCAGTCCACACCCCGAGCAGGCCCTCAAGAGCGCAACCGCGCTGGCTAGTCTTGCGCCCGCTTCAGGCCATATGGTCCACATGCCGGGACACATCTTCTATAGAGTAGGTGACTATCCGCAGGCGGAGCACTGGTTCGCCGAATCGACTGCGGTGGACGAAAAGTACATGCGCGATCAGCATGTGGAAGTTGATGATGATTGGAACTATGTTCACAACCTGATGTATGGGATCGCCAATTTGATGGAAGAGGGAAAGCTGGAACAAGCTACAACGCTCTCCGGCAAACTGTCGGGTGCACGCGGGGAGTTGAGGGAAACGCTGTACGTGGGGTCGCCGCGCGATGGTTACGCCCGCCTGGACGCGAGGCTTCCCGTAGCATTGCGGACGGGAGATTGGGCAGAGGTGCTGAAGATGCTCGAGACCGCCAAGCCGGCCGACAAACTGGAAAATCTTAAATTTCTGGCCGGACAGCTGAGGGAGTTCGCGACGGGAATGCAGGCGGTGCAAATAGGCGATCTGGCTGCAGCCCAAAATGCTTCAGTGAAATTGGACGTCGAGCTCTGGCACATGTCGCAGCGCCTGAAGGACACTCCAAAGAAAAAGAAAGAACCGCCGACGCTACCGGTGATGAGCGCGGTGTTGCCGGATGCCCAGGCAGGCCCGTTGCTGTCCAGCCTTTCGATCATGTCTCTGGAGTTGAGGGCGACAATTCTCGCCGATCAGAAGCGCCTGCCCGAGGCCAAGGCCCTGTTTGCTCAGGCAGCGCAGGAGGAGAAAGCCCTGGGCTATCGCGAGCCGCCAACCTACATCCGGCCTGTGGGCGAGGCGGAGGGCTCCGCTCTGATGCGGGCCGGCGACTATTCGGATGCCCATAAGGCATACGCGGCTGCGTTGGTGGAAAGGCCAAAGTCTGGATTCCCGCTATTCGGGATGGCTCGGAGCAGCGAAGCCGCAGGGGATGAAGCAACTGCTGCCAAGGAATATGCGGAGTTTGTCGATGCCTGGAAGCAAGGAAATCCGGATCTGCCACAGATGACTCATGCGCGAGAGTTTTTGACTGCGCAAAAACCTCGATCAAGTGCTACGAGGTAAAAACTAGGGCCTACTGACCGGGAAAAACAAGAGCTGCCGGTCAACTCTCCTCTGCTTGCTCGCAGCTTTCCCAACAGGATCGCCCTTCCTGGCAAATCGAACGATGAACGTAGTGGTCATCCGGGCCGGCCTTGCTCATGGTCTTGAGGCACCAGTACGTGGTCGTGGCGCCCATCAGGTCAGCATGTTCCTCGTGAAAGTCGCCAAAGGCGGCGTAGGCAGACTTGCTGCGAAGCGAGGCGCAATGGAGCTGAACAAGGGAAGTCGTCATATCGAATCTCCTTAGCCGATGGAGCTTGGGTCGCGCTGCATCTGCCCGGCCGCGAGCAAGATGGTGCGATAGATTGCGGTCTGGAAGAGTTGAGTCTTGAATCCATTTTGCGAGAGCGGCGTAGCACCCTGCATCGCGGCACTAGCTGCCGCACGAGCAGTGGCCTCGTCGATGGTCTTACCCGTCAGCATAGCCTCAGCCGCGGCGGAACGAATAGGCGTGGGAGCAGCGACGCCGAGGGCGATCCACGCCTTTCGGCAATGCGTGCCGTCCATAACGAGCACGACGCCAGCATCCGCAAGCGGCCAATCGAAGCTCTCCTTCTCTCCATATTTTTGGTAGGCAGACCGTGTACCAGGCTCCGGGGCGGGCACGAAAACGCTGGTAATAAGTTCGCCCGGCTGGACAACAGTTTCGTTGATGAGGCTCTTCTCGGGTGGCACATAGAAGTCGCTCATCGCTACGGTACGCTTGCCGCGCTTCGAGGTGAGCTCAACCTGAGCGTTCATCGCAAGCAACGGCACCGCGGTGGAAGAGGGATGCACCATCGCGCAGGTGCTGTTATTCATAATGGCGTGATACTGATTCTCGCCGGTATGCGCGTGACAATCGTCACTGGCTCCGTTCTTCTTCTTGCAGTCGAAGTCGCTTGATCGGAAGTACCAGCAGCGGGGGCGCTGCATGATATTTCCCCCCAGCGTTGCCATATTGCGCACCTGTGGAGTCGCCGCGTGACCGGCCGCGTCCGCCAACGCCGTGTAGCTCTTCTGGATCTCCGGATGGGCAGCAATCTCGCTCAAGGTCGACAACGGTCCGAGGTGCAGACCATCCGCACTGGCGGTGATCCCGCGAAGGCTGCTGACGTTGCGAATATTGACGAGCTTTGGCGGCGAAACAATGCCATCCTTCATCAGATCGAGCAGATCGATGCCGCCTGCCTTGACGGTGGCGCCGTTGTCGAGCTGGCCAAGGGCTTCGTCCACCGTCTTGCAATCGACGAACGCAAACTTGTTCATGCCTGCACCTCCTGCACTTTTCCGAGCGCGCTGAGTACGTTTGCCGGAGTCATCGGAATCTTGCGCATGCGGACTCCCGTGGCGTTGTAAAAGGCATTCCCGATGGCCGCCGCCAGTGTGATGATGCCCGCCGATTCCCCAATCCCTGCAGCATCGGTCGAGCTCTGCGCGATGTAGTTCTCCACCAGAACGACCTCGATCTCCGGCACCTCACGTGCACCCAGGATCTTGTAGTTCTCAAGATTTGCATTCAGCATGTAGCCCGCATTGCGGTCCATAATCCGTTGCTCGAAGAGAGCATAAGAGATCCCCTGCAGAATGCCGCCGTTGATCTGGCTGATAACGCCCGTGGGATTGATGGGACGCCCGCAGTCGTGGGCGCCAAAGACCTTTTCGATATGCACACGCCCCGTTTCAGTATCGACGGCAAGCTCCACATAATCGACTCCGCCGTAGGTGATCCGCTCCTTCGCGTATTCGGCGACACGAGTTGCCTGCGCAGAAATCTGGTCTGTGGGCAGCTTCGCCGTTACTTGTTTCAGCGGAAACGAACGAGAAGCATCGTTCTTGAAGATGACGCGTCCATTTTTCAGAGCAAGGTTGTCGGGCGTCGTTCCAAGTTGTGGAGCAACAGCCGCGAAGAGCTTCTGCTTCGCCTGATAAGCTGCATTGCGAGCCGCAGGTGTGATCGAACCAGCGGTGACACTACCGCCTGAGTCAGGCCCAATGGGAAAACGCGTGTCGCCGATGCGGATGCCGACGCTGGCGGGAGGAATGCCAAACTCCTCCGCAACGATTACAGCAAGCATGGTCTTCGTACCGGTCCCCAGATCCTGCACCGCAGACATCAGTTCCACGGAGCCATCGCGCGAGACCCGCACCTCGCACGAGGAGTTCATATTGACGAAGCGGTACCAGACCGACTGCGCGATGCCCATGCCGCGCTTGACTGGCCCGGTATCAGAGCCGGCAGGCTTGCGATTGCGCCAGTTCGTGCGCTCGAGGATGAGCTGCCGCTCGACCTTGCGAGCCGGATTTTCGTCGATCTTTTCGCGGAGCGTCAACGGGTCCATGTTGAGCTTAGCCGCAAGATCGTCGATAGTCTGCTCAAACGCGAAGCAGCCCTGCGGATGGCCAGGCGCACGAAACGCCGCACCCGGGCCCGCGTTGATAAAGACGTCGTACTCCTCGGTCAGCAGGTTCGGGCACTTGTACATGTTGGTTGCAGGACCTGCAGTGCCGGCTCCTGTACCTACCCCCGCTGTGCCGTAGCTCGTCAGCGCGATCGCAGTCAGCGTCCCATCTTGGTTCGCTCCGATCTTCAACTTCTGGTGCGAGTCCGGCCGGTTGCAGACGATATGCTCCTGCCGGCGATCAAGCATCAACTTCACGGGAGCATTCGCCTTTCGCGACAGGTTCGCCGCCACGACGCCTTCATTGCCGGCGCCAAACTTCGCGCCGAAGCCGCCGCCCATGTACTCCGTAATCACACGAACCTTGCTCTTGGGCAGCTTGAAGACATCGGCAAACTCGTTGCGAACACTCGACGTGCCTTGAGTTGAGGCGTAAACCGTCACCTCATCCGGCTTCCAGTCCACGACAAAACCATGCGTCTCAAGAGCCGAGTGTGTCTGCACCTGGGTGAAGTACTCACCCTCAACAATCACATCCGCTTCGGAGAAGCCCTTGTCGGTATCGCCGATCTTCTTCTGCTGTGGTCCGTGAACATTCCCCTTCTGCGGAACGCCCTTCGGCCCTCCCCCGCCACCAGCGCTGCCAGCGGCATCAGCCGGTCCCGGAAAGACCATCGGCGCATCGTCATTGCGTGCGTCGGAGCGATCGACAACAAATGGCATCGTGTCGTACTGCACCTTCACAAGTGCGGCCGCGTCGTTTGCGATCTGTTGTGAGATCGCAGCCACGCCGGCAACAGGCTGCCCGGCGTAGCGAACCATCGGATACCGCGAAGGCGTCTCCAGCTTCGGATCGCGGAGCTGCGCGACACCATAGACGTGTTCGATGACATGCACCGCACGTACACCAGGCACGTTTTCGGCGGCGCTCGTATCGATCGAGACAATGCGGCCGTGGGGAATCGTCGCATCAACCAGCCGCGCATAAAGCATGCCGGGCAGATTGACGTCGGCCGTATATTTGCCTTTGCCCATCACCTTTGCCGGCCCGTCGTAACGTTCCGTGGGCTTGCCGATGTAGGTCAATTCGGCGTTTGCGGGGAGCGGCGGCGGCTCATCCTGCGGAACCTCACGCTCTTTGTGTTGCAGACCATTTTCAGGGATACCCCAAACGAAGCTTTCCGTGCGAGTGGCAGTCTCCGGCTTCGCGGTGTCTGAATTGATCGCCATCTTATGCCTCCCTTTCCGCGACAAGCGCGACCAGACCAGCGGTTTGTCTGCGTTGTTGCGCAACGTCAAGAGTTGCAGCGAAGACCTTCGGGTAGGTTCCGCAGCGGCACAGATTACCGCTGACCGCATGCTTCACATCATCCAGTTTCGGGTTCGGATTGCGATCCAGCAACGCTGCGCAGCTCATCACCATGCCCGGTGTGCAAAAACCGCATTGCATCGCGTCATGCTTCACGAAGGCAGCCTGCACCGCGTGCATCGTGTCGCCATGAGACAGGCCCTCGATCGTCGTAATCTTGCGACCGACCGTATCGATAGCCAGCGTCATGCAAGCAAGCGCCGGCGTCTTGTCGATCCACACCGTACACGCGGAACACGACCCACGGTCGCAGACAACCTTGGTTCCAGTCAGGTTCAGGTTGTCGCGCAGTGTTTCTGCAAGCGTGTAGCGCGGCTCGATGGTAACGGAATGCTCATGCCCGTTGATATCCAGCTTCACCGTAACCGCGTCCGGACCAACTGTCCGATCGTTATGCAAGGCTTTCGTCTCGCGGGCCAGCGCATTTGCGGACTCAATGACGGTCGTAGCGGCGGTAACGCCAGCACCCTTCAGAAATCCGCGACGGGAAAACGTAGTCTTGGGACCATCTGTCATGGGAACGGCCTTTCAGAAGTTTGAACGACGAAGTCGGTTAATCAAAAGGCTGCGAATCGCAGCCGTACGCAATATTCCCACTTTACATCCAGCGGCACGGATTGCGCCACCCGGAGAGGCCGCGACTCAGCAAAATCTGCTTTGTCTTCAGTGGACCATCCGTCACTCGGACAAGTCCATGCCACACGTCTCGGGTAACAGCAAAACGCTGAGGCCCATCAGCAGGTAAGCGGATACCGCAAAGACGGCGATCGCTTTACCGAGCTGCATATGGGCGCTGAAGTAGCCAACCAGCGCCGGAAACAGCGCCCCGACCCCGCGTCCCAGGTTGTACGCGAACCCCTGTCCCGAGCCACGCACTGAGGTCGGAAAAAGCTCAGTAAAAAAAGCTCCCATCGGACTGAATGCGCCGGAGGGAAAAAATCCGAGAGGAAAGCCGAGAAACAACATCACGTGATCGCTGACAGGCAGCACAGTGTAGAGCAAAACCGTCGTGAACGATAAAATCGCGAAGAGAATCAGCGTCCACTTGCGCCCGATTCTGTCGGCCAGGTGTGCGGCTGTCAGATATCCGGCGAACGACCCCGCAATCACCACCAATAAGTATCCCCCTGTGTGGGTCACGGAAAGGCCTCGCGCGCTCAAATAGAGCGGCAGCCATGTAGTAATCGCATGGTAGCCACCCTGCGCACCCAGTGCTACAAGCGACGCAAGCAGCGTCGTCCTGAGCAGAGCAGGAGAAAAGATCTGAAGGAAATAAGGTGAAGACTTTGTCTTCTTCGCGAGGCTGCGTTCAAACACGTCAGATTCGGAGACGTGGCTGCGAATCCACCAAGCCAGCAACGCCGGCAGAAGGCCAACCCAGAACATCGCGCGCCATGCAAGCCCAGGCGGCAGCACAGCGAAAAATAGCGTGTAGAACAAGGCAGAGATTCCCCACCCTATCGCCCACCCGCCCTGCACCGTTCCGACAGCCCGGCCCCGGTATTCGCTGCGAATTGCTTCGCCGATCAGCACCGAACCTACCGCCCACTCCCCGCCAAATCCCAGGCCCTGCAAGCCGCGGAAGATGAGAAGCTGCGTAAACCCGTTTGCGAATCCACTAAGAAATGTAAAGAACGCGAACCAGAGAATCGTGATTTGCAGCACCTTCACTCGGCCGTATCGATCCGCAGCCAGCCCCGCGAGCCATCCTCCCAACGACGACAACAGAAGCGCCGAAGTCCCCAGCAAACCCGCCTCGCCTTTGCTGATGTGCCACACAGAGATCAGGGTGGGCAGCACAAGGCTGTAGACCATGACGTCCATCCCATCCAGCATCCAACCTGCAAACGTCGCCACCAGGGTCGACCGCTCATTGACGGTGAGCTGAGTGATCCAGGCCCTGTTGCCCGCTTCTACCCCGTGTTGAAGCTGTGATCCACTCATTGGTCCCGCAACTTTCTCTCTTCTATTTCTTCGTTGCTGGCACTCCCCATCCACCGCCGCCTGGCGTCTCCATACGAATCAGATCATTCTTGCCGACATGCAGGGTCCCCTTACCCGGCAGTTCCGTTGCGTCTCCATTCGGATGGATAAGCAGCGTTTTTCCTGTCGCTCCATTCTCTCCACCTGCCAGCCCGTAAGGAGAGAACTTCCTCCGATCGCAAAGAAAGGTCACCTGCGCGGGCGCCAGGAGCTCGATCTCGCGCACCAGACCGTCTCCACCGCGAAACTCACCTCGTCCACCCGATCCCCTCCGATACCCATACGACCGCACACGGAATGGATACGCATACTCCAGCGCCTCGATCGGAGTGTTCAGCGAATTCGTCATATGACAATGAATGCCATCTATACCATTCATGCTGGGGCGAGCGCCCATGCCGCCTGCAGTGGTTTCATAGTAGGTGAAGGGAGCGTTCGTGCGATGGTCTACGCCGCCTACGGTCAGATTGCTCATCGTCCCATAGCTCGCCGCGGGCACCCGCTCCGGCGCGGCCTGGGCCAACGCCCGCAACAACGTATCCACGATGCGCTGGCTCGTCTCCACATTGCCACCTGCCACCGGCGCGGGCAGTTTCGCATTCACAATCGTTCCCTCAGGTGCGAATACCTTCACCGAGTTCATCAACCCCGCCGTAGCCGGCGCATCTTCGCCAAGCAGGCACCGCAGCATATAGAAGCAAGCGGAGTAGGTAATCGGAAAGACGGCATTCACGCTTCCCCTCACCTGGGGCGACGATCCGGCGAAGTCGATCTCCGCCGAACCTTCCGACGGATCAAACCTAATCGCAACCGCAATGCGAATCGGATCGTCTGTGACTCC
>Ga0210396_10005076_pt1 | contig 12790 bp, 10 predicted proteins | sample IncBWH17OmetaG_FD_155466 | JGI IMG/M metagenome (GOLD analysis project Ga0210396, IMG submission 155466) | Forest soil microbial communities from Barre Woods Harvard Forest LTER site, Petersham, Massachusetts, United States - Inc-BW-H-17-O ...
CTTCGCCTCGGTCACCTACTACGACAAACACCACTTCTCCTCGGATGCCAGTAACGAGGTGATCAGTCAGATCGCGGCCGAAAACGACGTCGCGCTGACCGCGATCGGGGACTGCGGCTCATGCTGCTCGGCGTGTGTCAACGACGCGGTGCGTCTGGAAGAGACTGGGCTGCCGACAGTGGTCATCGTGACGACCGAGTTCGAACATGAGGCGCGCCTGCAGCGCGAGTCGCGCGGAATGGCCGACCTCGAACCTGCGATCGTCACCCACCCGATCAGCAGCCTGACCCTCGAACAGCTCGACGGCCGCGCCGCTGAGGTCGCGCCGCAAGCCCGCCGGATCTGGTTCACTGCTGGCGCCGCAGCACCCGGAAACGGTTCGGCCGCAGCGATTTTCGAGCCTGCCAAGAAATGATGAATCAAATGGCGCCACCGCCGCTTTCGCGCCTGCTGGTGGCCGACTTCTCTCACGTACTCGCTGGGCCGTTCTGCACGATGATCCTCGGCGACCTGGGCGCCGAGATCGTCAAGGTCGAACGACCAGACGGCGATGACACCAGAGCCTGGGGACCTCCGTTCGTCGATGACGAAAGCACCTACTATCTCGGCGTCAATCGCAACAAGCGCAGCATCGTGCTCGACCTGCACGACGCCGAGGACCTGCGGGTGGCCAGAACTTTAGCCGAGCACGCCGACGTGCTGGTGGAAAACTTCCGCCCCGGCACCATGGAGCGGTTCGGCCTGGATGAGCCTTCCATCCGCGGGGCCAACCCCACGCTGGTGTACTGCAGTATCTCGGCGTTCGGGCCCGCCGAGGGCCGCCGACTCGCTGGTTATGACCTGCTGGTCCAGGCGCTCGGCGGGTTAATGAGCGTCACCGGGCCAGATCCCGCCAGCCCGACCAAGGTCGGGGTGGCCCTCGTCGATGTTCTGGCGGGCCTGTTCGCCACCGTCGGCATCTTGTCGGCGCTGCATGAGCGCGACCGGTCCGGGCGCGGCCAGCGCGTCGAGATCAACCTGATGTCGGCGCTGCTCAGTGCTTTGGCCAATCAGTCCGCCAGTTATGTTCTGGCCGACCAGATCCCACGCGCGATCGGCAACGGACATGTCAGCATCGCCCCCTACGACACCTACACGACCGGCGAGGGGAGGATCGTGCTGGCCGTGGGTACCGACAAGCAATTCGGTCAACTCTGCGACATCTTGGGCATCCCCGAGCTCGCGCAGGATGGCCATTTCCTCACCAATGAATTGCGGGTGCTGAACCGAGAGCCGTTGCGCGAGAGCCTGGAACGCGCTCTGGCAGCGCACCCAGCCGAATACTGGACAAGGGTCCTCACCCCGGTGGGTGTTCCCGCCGGCGCGGTCAACAACGTCGCCGAAGCCTTCGCATTCGCCGCGCAGCTGGGCCTGCAACCCATCCGGAACACCGAGGACGGCGACAGCCGACTGGGCCGCCAGGTCGCCAGCCCGATCAACCTGTCCGCCACGCCGGTGAGTTACCGCACCAGGGCACCGTTTCTGGGCGAACACAGCACCGACATCCGTATTCGGCTCGCCGAACTCGAGGCGGGGCGCAAAACAGCGTGACAAGGAGCCCTGGATGACCACCACCGCAGACGCACAGTCCGCCATAAACTCAAGTCGAGCGCCGTTGACGGCGCATGACTTCCTGGCGATCGACAGCAGTTTGTCCGATGAGGAACGCCTCATCCGCGACACCGTGCGTGCCTTTGTCCGCCGCGACCTCCTGGATCGGCTGCCCGACGCCTACGCCGAGGGCCACCTGCCTGGCGGATTCCCCACCGCGGCGGGGCAACTGGGACTGCTCGGCATGCACCTGCACGGCTACGGATGCCCCGGGATGAGCGCGGTGTCCTATGGGTTGGCGTGCATGGAGCTCGAGGCCGGCGACAGCGGTCTGCGCAGTTTCGTCTCGGTGCAGGGATCGCTGGCCATGTTCGCGATCTGGCGGTACGGAAGCGAGCAGCATAAAAAAACATGGCTGCCGCCCATGGCCCAAGGCGCGGCCATCGGATGCTTCGGACTGACCGAGCCCGACGCCGGCAGTAACCCCTCCGGTATGCGCACGACCGCTCGCCTCGAGGATGGCCAATGGGTGCTCAACGGCGCCAAGATGTGGATCACCAACGGCGACATCGCCGATGTGGCCGTCGTCTGGGCGAAAACCCCGGACGGAATCCGAGGATTCGTGGTGTCGCGCAACACGCCCGGCTTCGTCACGCGCGAGATCCAGCACAAGCTGTCCCTTCGGGCATCGACGACCTCCGAGCTGGTCTTCGACGATTGTCGGCTTCCACTCGATGCGGTGCTGCCCGACGCAAACGGTCTTCGAGCGCCCCTGTCGTGCTTGACCGAAGCCCGATTCGGCATCATTTGGGGAGCAGTCGGCGCTGCGCGAGCCTGTTACGAGTCCGCACTTGATTACGCCAGCGCACGGACGCAATTCGGGCGTCCCATCGCGGGATTCCAGCTCACGCAGCGCAAGCTCGTCGAGATGCTCACCCAAGTCAACAACTCCTATCTGCTTGCCCTGCACCTGGGCCGGCTCAAAGACGCCGGCCAGCTCCACCCGCAACAAGTCAGCTTCGGCAAGCTGCACAACGTGCAAAAGGCATTGGAGGCCGCCCGCAGTGCCCGCAGCATCCTGGGCGCCAATGGCATCACACTCGAATACCCCGTCATGCGCCACATGGCCAATCTCGAATCGGTGCTGACCTACGAGGGAACCAGCGAGATCCACACCCTGGTCGTGGGCCAGGCCATCACCGGTATCGCGGCATTTCACTAACTAGGAGACGGATATGCACGAACCGCGCAACGTGATCATCATCGGTAGCGGCCCCGCCGGATACACCGCAGCGATCTACACCGCCAGGGCCAATCTCAATCCTCTGGTGTTTGAAGGCGTTCAGTACGGCGGCGCGCTCATGCAAACAACCAAGGTCGAAAACTTCCCTGGCTTCGTCGAAGGAATCCAGGGACCAGAGTTGATGGACACGCTACGCAAACAGGCCGACCGCTACGGAGCCGAACTGATCGCCGACGACGTCACCTCCGTCGACCTGACCGGCTCGGTCAAGACCGCCTTTGTCGACGGCCAGCGCTACGACACCACGACCGTTGTGCTGGCAATGGGTTCAGCCTACCGCAGCCTGGGGATGCCCAACGAGCAGCGCCTGTCCGGCCGCGGTGTGTCCTGGTGCGCGACCTGCGATGGGTTCTTCTTCCGCGATGAGCACATCGCCGTCATCGGAGGCGGCGACTCGGCACTTGAGGAAGCGATGTTCCTGTCGCGATTCGCCGAGGCCGTCACCGTCGTCCATCGGCGAGATACACTGCGTGCGTCAAAGATCATGCAGAAACGTGCGTTTGACAACCCAAAGATCAGCTTCCGGTGGAACACCATCGCCGAAGACGTCACCGGTGATGACCGGGTCGACGGGCTCACCGTCCGCGATGTGGCAACGGCAGAGGTTTCAACGCTGCCCGTAACCGGCGTGTTTATCGCGATCGGGCACGACCCGCGCAGCGATCTCGTATGTGGACAGGTCGACCTCGACCAGGCCGGATACGTTGCAACACAGGGACGCTCGTCGCACACGAACCTCGCAGGCGTGTTCGCGTGCGGTGATCTCGTCGACGGCACCTACCGGCAGGCGATCACCGCAGCCGGCAGCGGCTGCAGCGCAGCGCTCGACGTCGAGCGATACCTGGTCGCCCCAGTGATCACACCGGTTGACGTGCTGGCAAGCAAGCTTCCCTGAGCCTAAACGGACGGGCACATCTAAACTTCGCTCAAGACGGACCAAGGCGACTGACGACGCTCCCCGTTGTCATGTTCACCGGATCCTCCGCATGCTCCGACTATAAGCCTTCGCTTAGTTAAAGCCCTCGGCCCACTTTATATGTCCCTCGTAGCCAAGCGATGTCGCCATCTCGCGGTAGCGATCCCGATACTCAAGGTAGGCGGCCTCGTCTCCGTGGGCCCGTGCCAACAGCGCGCGCAACCGGAGCAGCCAGATTTCACGGATAACCAAGCTGTCGTCCGTCGTCGCGGCGGCGAATAGAAACAGGCGATTCATCCGTGCCGCGTTGATCGAGGCCGCCAACCGCATGCTCGCCGCGCGGCCCGGAACTTATAGCCTTGCCCGACCCCAGACCAGTCGAATACGGCGGATTCGAATACGGCGGTTTACCGGTAACCCACTGCATATTGCATCTGATGAATCAACATCGATGCTCGGGCAGAACACCACTCGTCCCCTCGTTTTCGCCTGCCGCCGAAGCCTTTTCGTCCGTTGAGTTTGCGATGTGGACTCGCAGCGTTGCGCCCGCGGCGAGTGCGGTGAGCCTCAGCCCCCGAGGCGATCTGGTCCCAACGAGCCGCGCGCGAGCTAGCTAGGCGCCGTCCTGTCGACCGTCGGGTGCGCCGCGAGGGTCGACAACTGCTGTGAATCGTCGCGCACCTGCCCCGGTGAGGGGTCGCCCTCGACTGGCGCACCGCCCAATTGGAAGGCCGCGCTTCAAAGGGCTTGACTGTGGTTGATCGGCTTGGTGGCTCACTTCTGAGTGCGTGGGGCCTCGAGTGCCAGTGCGACTTGCGCCAACCAGAAATTGTCGGCCAGTGGTCGTCCGGTGAGTTCGGCGAATCGACGCAATCGGTAGTTGACGGTGTTGCGGTGACAGTGCAGTTCGTTGGCCGTGGCCGAGACGGACTGGCCGAGGCGTAGCCAGGTGTAGACCGTGGTGAGTAGTGGTTCGCAACGTTCGGCTGGCAACTCGAGGACTGGTCCCAGTGTGGTCGTCACTATGGATGCGGCGGCGTCTGGCGAACTGGCGAGCAACACCGCTATGACATCGCGGTTGTAGCGAGTAGTCGGGCGACCGCTAGAGGAGGCTGACATGGCGACTTGTGCTTGGGCGCGGGCCTTCGAACAGTCAGCGATTTCGGTGAAGGGGCTGCTGAGACCGATCATGATCGGGATGTCCGAGCAGATGGTGCCGGCGATGCTGTCCAGCGCGTCGGCGCGATCCCGTCGAAGCGATACGACCCCTAATTGCGAATGAGACGTGAGGCGGAACCACGAGTCTTGAATAGCGGGGTGCGCAGAGATGAGCGTCTCGATGTCGGGAGGCGAGTCCCCGATCGATGTTTGCTTGGCGCTGGTGGCCGCGATGACCGTCAGCTGGCCTGTCCGTGGGAGACCGAGGGCGGCGACGGCGTCCCAGAACGCCGCTCCGATGCTGGATTCGTTGAAGAGCACCGTATCGAGCAGGGCGGCTCGAACTTGTTCGTTGCGCCGCACGTCGCGGATCTCGATTTCACGGAAAACCGCATGTGCGCGAAGCGAATTGGTGTTCATCCAGGCGAAGATGGACGGTGTTGCCGCGATCAGCGCTTCCTTGTCGATTTCGTCTGTGTCCGCTAGACGTGCGAGTTCGTCCCAGATGGTCGCCGCCCCGAGGCGGTAGGCGTGCAACAAACTGGACAGCGTCAGACCTTGGCTGGCGCGCCGACGAATGGCGGACTCGAAACTGATGTGGCCGGGTTGAGCGCCTCGGTCGATCCATTCGAGCATTTCGGCAAGGTAACTGGCGATGTTGTCCTGGACTGTGTTGCCGCCATCGTCGCCGCCGAGGACGTAGTCAGAAACTTCGCTGCGCAGCACAGTAAGGACCTTGTCCACGATCGCGTCCGACTGTTGCCGGACGCGATTGGTGAGAACTGTCCGTGTTCGTTGCTGCAGCATGTACCGGATCGTAGAGCGCCGCGCGCCGTTGTGCCCCAGCACAAGTTTCGCGATCGTGAATTTAGGCTGCCGTTCATTGTGGAGCCCACACCGAGTGATCATGATATTTGTCATGAACGCCACCTCTGATCAGACCATCGTTTTGATCCACGGCCTGTGGATGACGCCCTTGGCGTGGGAGGATTGGGTGGCGCGTTACCGCGCCCGCGGTTATAACGTGGTGACGCCGGGCTATCCGGGTGTGGCCCCCGGGCCAGCAGGCGTCGCCGCGCTGCGCGAGGATCCCTCGCCGCTGGCCGACCTCGGGGTGCGGGAGGTCATGGATCATCTCGCCGAGGTCGTCGAGGATCTTGCCGAGCCGCCGATATTGATGGGCCACTCGTTCGGCGGCACCTTCGTGCAGCTGCTGCTGGACGCCGGTTACGGGCGAGTCGGCGTGTCCATTGACGGCGCCGCTGTCAAAGGCATCAAAGCGCTGCCGTTCTCCGAAATCCGGGCTACGTTCCCAGTATTAAAAAACCCCGCCAACCTGCACCGCGCCGTGCCCATCACGGCCGAGGAATTCCACTACGCGTTCACCAACACACTCACCGAATCTGACTCTCAGGTCGCCTATGAGCGTTACGCGGTTCCGGTACCGGCGCGGATCTTGTTCCAGGGCGGACTGGCCAACTTCACGCATAAGGCGGCCACCACATACAACTTCGCTAACGACGATCGTGCGCCGTTGCTGTTCATCGCCGGCGGCGACGACCACATCCTGCCGCCCGCGGTGCAGCACGAGAACTACACGAAAAACACTAAACATTCGGCCGCGATCACCGCCTACAAGCTGTTCCCCCAGCGAGACCACTTCACCTGCGGCGCACCGGGATGGGAAGAAGTCGCCGACTTCGCTCTGAGCTGGGTGCTGAACCCGACCCCCGGGGAACTCGACTAACCCCGCCACCACTTTGCACGGAAGAAACCACCTATGACCACAGTGCGCGACGCCATCCTCGACCTGTTCCGCTCACACAATCTGACCACCTGGTTCGGCAACCCCGGCTCTTCTGAATTGGCTCTGCTGCAAGACTTTCCCGACGACTTCCGCTACTTTCTGGGCCTGCAGGAGATGATCCCGGTCGGGATGGCCGACGCCTACGCACAAATCACCCGCCGTCCCGCCGTGGTCAACCTGCACACCGCGCCCGGAATGGGTAACGCGCAAGGCCAGATCTACAACGCCTACGTCAACAAGACGCCCCTGATCATCACGGCGGGCAACCAGCGCCGCAACATGCAAAACCAGTACTGCCTGCTGACTAATCACGAACCCACCACCACGCCCAAGCCTTTCGTGAAATGGGCCGCCGAGCCGGCGATCGCGAGCGAATCCCCGGCCGTGCTGGCCCGCGCGATCCACCTGGCGACCACCCCGCCGATGGGACCGGTTTTCGTCTCGCTGCCGATGGACGACATGCCGATCGAACTGACCGACGAACAGCTCGCCGATATCAAGGTGGTGCGCGATCGCACCGTGACCCATGCGACGGGTTTCCCGACCGAGTTGGCTGAGCAGGTCGCTACACGATTGGACGCCGCCACATCACCGGCGATCGTTGTTGGCGGTGATATCGACCGCTACGACGCCTACGACGCGGTGATCGAACTGGCCGAGCGCACCGAATCGCCGGTGTTCACCGCCCCGTTGACCGGCTGGAGCGGGTTCCCGGAGAATCACCGGCTCTATCACGGCGCGCTGCCGCCGGGTGCGGGCTGGATCTCGCAGATTCTCGCCGGGCATGACCTGATCCTCACGATCGGGACTGCGGTGTTTCGCTACTACCCGTTGGTGCCGGGGCCTTACCTGCCCGAGGGCGCAAGCTTGATCCAGATCACCAACGATCCCGACGAGGCCGCCCGCGCCCCCGTCGGGGATGCGATCGTCGCCGACGTCCGCACCGCGGCCCAGGCTCTGGCGGCGACGGTGAAGCCGACCCAGCGGCCCGCACCCGCGCCGCGCGCCGCGGTCCCCGAACAGGTTTCGGCGCAGGTGCCGCTCAAGCCCGAGGACCTGTGGACGGCCGTCGGTCACGCCGCACCCGATGACACGCTGTGGGTCAGCGAGGCCGGCAGTAACGAGATCCCCATGACCGAAAGCATCCGTCCGGGCAACCCGCTGTCGCATCTGTCTGCTGCCGGCGGCGGACTCGGCTGGGGGCTACCTGCATCGGTGGGCGCCCAAATCGCGGCACCGGATCGGCCCGTGGTCACGCTCATGGGCGACGGCTCGATGCACTACGCGATCACCGCGCTGTGGAGCGCGGCGCGATACAAGATTCCGGTCACCGTGGTCGTGGCTTCCAATGCCGAATACGGCGTGGTCAAAGAATTCGGCGTCTGGGAAAAGACCCCGAACGTCCCCGGGCTCGACATCCCCGGCCTCGACATCATAGGAACCGCGGCCAGCTACGGCGTCGACGCCCACGAAGCACACAGCTCCGACGAAGTGTACGAGTTGGTCCAAGCCGGCATCGCCGACCGCGACCGACCCACCCTGATCAACGCGCGCACCACACCCGTGCCGGGCGGATTCGGCAGCTAGGAGGATTGCCATGGATGACACGATCGTCTCGGCGTTTGCCGCGGTCTTAAATGGCCGTGACGCGGTGGCCACTGACGCCACCACCCTGGCCGAAAACGCAAAAGACTACTGGGGTTTCGGTCAACAGCCCGGTCTCGTGCTGCGCCCACACACTCGCGACGAGGTCGTCGCAATTGTGAAAGTCGCGACGCAACAGAATGTCGCGTTGGTCACCCGCGGCGGCGCGTCGAATTGCAGTGCCGGAGTCATGGCCGGATCAGACCGCGTGGTGATCGACCTGACGAAGATGAACCAGGTTCTCGACATCGACCCGGCAGCTCGCACCGCCCGGGTCCAGCCCGGCGTCATCAATTCCGATCTGCAGGAGCAGTTAGCCCCGCACAAGTTGGTGTTCTCACCGGACCCCGTATCAGCACACCTGGCGACCGTCGGCGGCAATATCATCGAAAACGCCGGTGGCCCACACGCTCTCAAATACGGCGTCACCTACAACCACGTCGTGGCCGTGGAAGCGGTGCTCGCCGACGGCTCGGTAGTCCAATTCAGGGCCGACGACGACGGCCCTGACCTGCTGGGCGTGCTCATCGGGTCGGAGGGCACCCTGGCCATCCTCACCGAGGCCACCGTGGCGCTGCGGCCCATCCCGCCGGTCACCCGCAGCCTGATGGGCAGCTTCAACACAGCCCGGGAGGCAGCCGAAACCATCGCCGCGATCATTCAGACGGGCACTGTGCCCGCGGCGGTCGAATGGCTCGACCGCGTCGGTATCGCCGGACTGCAGCAGTTCACCGACACCGGCTATCCTGCCGATGCCGATGCGATCGTGCTCATCGACGTCGACGGCACCGCCGACGAGGTCGACCGCGACGCCGCGATCGTGGATAAAGTGCTGCGGCAACACGCCGTTGAGGTGCGCCGCGCCGATGACGACGACGCCCGCGCCAAGCTGTGGTACGGGCGCCTACATGCCCCCGACGCCGTCCTGCACAGCGGCAAAGGCTTTTTCATCGGCGACGTCACCGTTCCCCGCCAACACATCCCGGAAATGCAGCAGGCAATCCAAGATACCGCCAAGCGGCACTCCGACGCACTACTGTTCATCGCCGTAACCGGGCATGCCGGCGACGGCGACCTACACCCGACCACCTTCTACGACAAGGACAACCCCAACGCAGCTGCCGCGCTGGAGGCCGCCAACAACGAAATCATCGAAGCGGCATTGAAACTGGGCGGCACCATCACCGGCGAGCACGGTGTCGGTACCGAGAAAATCCAATTCATGACCAAACGCTTCACCCCGGTGGAGATCGCGGCCCAGCGCGTCCTCAAGCAGGTCTTCGATCCCGCGCGGCGCTTCAATCCCGGCATCATGCTGCCCGACGTGTCGCCGGAGGAACCCGCGCTGCCCTCCTTCGAGGCCGCGGTGCACGCTGCCCTCGAGCGCCATCTGGGTTCGGCTGCGCAAGCCGACGGTGACGACACCACGGTCGAAGTGAACACCGGCAACTTGAACCTGGTGGTCGGCGCCGCAGTCACCCTCGACGAACTGTCGAAGAAACTCGACGAGGAAGGCGTGACGTGCCCCGCCATCCCAACCGAGAAAACTGAACGCACCGTCGGCGAACTGATCGCGAACGCAACGGGCGAGGAACGCCTAGGAGTGCGCCACGGGCTGCTCGGCGTCGAGGTCGTCCTCCCCGACGGCGCCGCCGCGGCCCGCTTCGGCGGGCAGAACATGAAAGACGTCGCCGGCTACGACACCAAACGCCTATTCATCGGCGGCCACAATGCATTCGGAACGATCACCAGCGCTGTATTCAAAATTGCGGTCGCCCGGTGACACCGCAACTGCGATAGGGCGGACCCATGTCTTGGCAGATGCACGCCATCGCTACCTACGGGCGCCTCATACGTCGACCCCGCACCTACGCAACGCCCCAGAGCGCGCGCGCCTACCTCAATCGGCCCAAGAGTGCCAGCGGACCACCCTCGCAACTGGCCACGTCAGCTCGTTACCAGGTGACCCGCGACACGATTAACGGGTTCGACTGCTACACAGTGCAATCCAGCAGCAGCGAGACCATTGCTGCCGACCGGTCGTCGGTTGTCTACGTCCACGGCGGTGCCTACGTCAACCAAATCGAGCGCGCGCACTGGAAACTCGTCTGCGCGATCGCCGACGCGACCCGGCGCCCTGTACGCGTGCCCCTCTACGGGCTCGCGCCACAACACTGCGCCGAAGAAGCGATCGACTTGCTAGGGACAGTGATGGGCCGAGCGGCACAACGAGGGCCGATCTACATCGCTGGCGACTCCTCCGGAGCAGGACTGGCCTTGGCGGCTACCCAAACGGTCATCATCGCCGGAGCCACCCCGCCCCTTGGACTGACCCTGATCAGTCCTTGGCTCGACATCGCACTCACCAATCCCGCCATCGCCACCATCGCCAGACGCGACCCGTGGCTCGCGGTTCCCGGGCTGCGCGAGTGCGGCCGCGTGTGGGCCAGACACCTACCGGCGGACGACAACCGAGTCAGCCCCATCCACGGTGAACTGCACAACCTTCCACCGATCGACGTCTACGTCGGCGACCGCGACATCTTCGTCGCCGACTGCCGTCAACTACGCGACAGTATCGGCAGCGACCGCCTCACGTACCACGAGCAACCCGGAGCAATTCACGTCTACCCACTGCTGCCAGTCCCTGAAGCCAAGCCTGCACGACATACCCTGCTAAGCCACATCCACGCCACCGTCAACGCACCACGGCACGACGACGACCGCCGCCATCATCTCCAGTAGGAAACCTTGATGAGCCGCACAATCGCCTCCTTCCCGCACACCTCCACAGCTGAGAGCGTGCGTTTCACAACGCTGGTGGCGTTGCCCAATCTGGCCGAAGGCCTGTTCAGCCGCCGGCCCACAGTGACCGCTGCGCTGAACCGAGTCGGTGTCGCCCGCCGCGCCCACCGACTCCTAACCGCACTGCATCATCGCTACGGCGACGGACCTATTTGGGTGAACGTGGGGGGCAAGCAGACACTGCTCGTCTTTGGCCCCGATCAGATCCGCTTCGCTCTCTCCCACGCGCCAGAGCCATTCGCATCCGACCCCGAACCCAAGCTCTCAGGGATGAACAAATTTCAGCCGCACGCCCTGACCATATCCCGAGGCAGCCATTGGTCCGACCGCCGGCGATTCACCGACGCCGTCCTAACGCGCGCCACCGGCAGCGGCGCGATCGCGACCCGATGCGACACCGTCGCTCATGAGGAAGCCCTGTCTATCCCCGACAACCTTGACTGGCCACAGTTTCACACTGCAATACAACGAATTTCGCGGCGGATCATCCTCGGCGACAACGCTACCGACGACGAACAAATCTCGGCACAACTGGCGACGCTTATGACTAAAGCCAACCCCCCCGGCAAGGGAGACCCCAAGCTCTTCAGCACATTCCTGGCCGCACTGGACCGCTACGTACAAGCCGCAGCAGCCAACAGTTTGGTCGGACAATTCGCCGCGGCACCCGCCAGCGACATAACTCATCCGACCCATCAAGTCATTCACTGGATGTTCGCGATGGGCGACACCCTAGCCATCAACCTCTGGCGTTGCCTAGCACTGCTAGCCGCGCACCCTTCCATTCTCGCGAAGGCGCAGAACGGAATCGACCAACAAAATAGCCACGACTACCTCGTCGGCTGTCTATCCGAAGCGATGCGCCTATGGCCCAGCACACCCGTACTGGCGCGAACGCTAACTCGGGCCACTGAATGGGATGGCGCGACAGTTCCCGAAGAAACACAAGTCATGATCGTCAACACCTTCAACCACCGCGACACCAGCCGGTTCCCCGAGGCCGACCACTTCAATCCCACCGCCTGGACCGAAGGATTCGCTAAATCCTCTTGGTCATTCAACTTCTTCAGTCACGGCCCGCAAGGATGTCCCGGAGCCGACCTTGCGCTGCAACTCGGCGCCGTCGTACTGACCGCATTACTAAGCGAGCGCAGCCCCGCGGCTACCGGTCTCGAACTCAACCCACACAAACCGCTGCCCTTGACGCTTGACCACTCACGCCTGCAGATTCGACTGACACCTCGACAACGAACACACCGGCAGCGCTGTAAACCAACCTAATTCAGACGTGGCCGCGGCGCTGATCAGCTCAGAGCCGCGCGCCGCTGTCACGGTAGGCACTGCAAGCACGTGACCACGGGCGTTTTGTCTCCAGTGCGTCCGGCGAGTTCCTCATCACGGTGCCCTCGCAATCCGGAAAGCACTAGACGGGCGACTACGTCAACCCGCCGATCCCCTGCTCGCAGGCTGGGCACAGGTGGTCACCGCGCCTACGGTGGGAATATGCAGGAATCGAATATGCAGGATTACCAGTAAAATGGGGATTATTGCAACAGATGCAGGATTA
>Ga0210396_10005077_pt1 | contig 12790 bp, 5 predicted proteins | sample IncBWH17OmetaG_FD_155466 | JGI IMG/M metagenome (GOLD analysis project Ga0210396, IMG submission 155466) | Forest soil microbial communities from Barre Woods Harvard Forest LTER site, Petersham, Massachusetts, United States - Inc-BW-H-17-O ...
TCAAGAGCGCCAAGAATCTGGAGGCGATTGAGGTCACCAACAAGTATCCCGGCGGCTACTGGGAGAACCAGGGCTATGACTGGTTCGCTGGCGTTTGACGGCGCCGTCGGGATGGCCATCGGATCGTTGATCCGCAATCGCTCGCTTTCCAGAAGTGGCGGCAACATTTTACGAAGTGGCGATCCAGCCGGCCGCCCAAATGATGACCGACTGGCTGTGTCGACAACTGGCTGTGTCGACAAGGTGAACATGGGAAGATCGAGCTCGAAGACACCCAAACACGCGATGTGCCGGAGCCGGACTCATGCACGGCGGCGCTGCCTACCCGGTCTCCGGCGCGCGCATCTCGGAAGACCCTCGACTATATCGAAAGCCTGCTATTGTATTTTTGGCCTCGTTGCGGGCAAACAAACCTCATCAATGCTTGTTTAATGCTGCCTTCAGACGAGTGGGGTCTACACGGGTCAGAACGACTGGTTGATCGGGGTGCCCATTGAAGCTTGCGAAATAGAACCGCCCCTCGGGGTCCCACGCAGCATAACCCGTGTGGATGTGGAGATCGCGTAGAGAAGGGTCAAGCTCGGCAAGAGTACACAGCCGTTCTGTCTTTCCGTTTCCTAGATCGAACTCGTACAATGCCGTAAAATCGCTTGGCTGCGGCGCCGTGCTCGTGGCGGCGTAAACTTTGCCTTCAGCCGTGACGTCGAATAGCCAGATATATGTATTTGGCTGGCCGGTCTCGATTTGCCCAAGGTACGACCAGGACGGGCCGTCATCATCGAAGCGGTAAACATGGCCTTTGTCGTCCGAGAAGACGCATTGCTTTCCCTCGGCCAAACATTGGCCGACCTCAAGTGCTTGCCCGTCTTGCAGAGGCCAGTCTTTACGCTCGCCAAATCCAGATTCCGGATCATAGTAGTAGACATGTCCGTACACTGACGGATTTTTTGAATTGCTCGCGGTGAAGTAAAGGCGCCCTCGAGAGTCCACCCACATGACCCGTCCAGTGTAGACATAAGGTTGGTCATATGAGCCCGGCCTGCCCAGGATGTCCGTTCGGCCACGGGCGACGTCGTAGCGGTAGATCTCGCCCGTCGGCACACCCGCGCCGTAGATGACGTTTCGCACGGGGTCTGAAGCGAGCGTCACGACATTGCCGTGGGCCACTGCGCTGCCACCGGGTTCCGAGGCGCTTAAGTCCGTAAAGTTTTTCGAGGCGATATCGTAGGCGTACCAGTGGAAGCCGCGTCGGCTCAGGTATCCGTCATCCAGGATCGAGCGATCCATGGTTGCGACGAAGATTTTGCCCCTATGCCAGAGCGGGCGCGTATGGAATTTCTGTGCTGTCTCGCCCGGCATCCAGTTCTTGGCGGCTTCGGAGGCCGACCGAGCATCACCCACGAACTGAAGTTTACCCTCTCGCCAATTGAGCCGGTACAGGGCCGCATTCGTAGCGTGATCCATCCCCGCTACGTAAATATCACCGTCGGGTGAGGACCCGGTGGCGTGCCAACTGTGCGAAGGGTGAAGCCCGTCAGGCGTATCCGGCAAGGTCCACTGCCAAACTCCGTCCAACTTGCCCGGCCGACCGACCTCGGCTTCTCTTGTCGAAGAGGAAGGGATCTGGCCGAAACCGTCAGAGCCAAGAATAACAACGCTAACGCAGCCAAGGCAGATCAGAGCAAGCTGGCGCATGACAAGTTCCCTTGGGGACGGCATTCGAACAATGTGTGAGTGCCTCTCAAAGGCAGTTATGTCATCGCGCGGAAACGGGGATATTTCGAGGCGAAGCCACCAGGGACCTGTTCACGAATGAGGCTCGAGAGCGCCAGACGCTTTCTCTATCAACCGTCTGCCCTATTGGACCGCGCTGGCTTTCTGCAACGATCCGACCCGAAAATTTTGGCAACATGACAACAGCTCGTCAAAAAGGCGCGAGCGTATTCTTCTTCGCAAGAATTCGGTCCGATGCCTTCGCCGATAGCGGCGGTTTCCTGGATCGCGAATTGTTCCAGAATACCGGGTAGCGGCTCCTGCGCGCATCAGCGGGTTTGAAGCCTCTCCGGCAACTGTCGCGGCTATTCGTTGATCATCACGGAAATCGGCGGACATCAGCGCAGACGTTCAAGGCCAAAGCATTGCGAGCAAAAAGGGCCGCCGCGGTTCGCGTCATCGTCTGGCCATAATATGGCACCGATCGTGACACGGTCGCATTTTTGGCGTCTGTTTTGCATTGACGGGCGGGGTCAGACGTCACCTAATCGATTGTCGAAAGCAATCCTCCTGGCAGGTGCTCTCGTGATGGCGCTCTCGAGCTATGCATTATCGTCGCTGCGGGAGGGAGACAGCGCCTTCTTCCGAGGTTCCGGCAACGGCCTGGCGCCAATCCTGCTCGTTGCCGCGGAAGAAACGTCGCTCGGTGCCGTCGAACGGCTTGAACACGAATATGCGCTGAAAGCCGAACTTGACGCTGACTGGGCCGCGCGACCGGTCGCGCTGACGCACTACAACGACCGCATGATGCTGGTGCTTGAGGATCCCGGCGGTGCTCCGCTCGATCGGCTGCTTGGCCGGCCACTGGACGTGTCGCATTTCCTGCGCATCGCGATCCCTCTCGCGGGGGCGCTGCGCCGGGTGCATGAGCGAGGCCTTATCCATAAGGACATCAAGCCGGCAAATATCCTGGTGGACGCGGCAAGCGGCGGCGTGTGGCTGACGGGATTTGGCATCGCCTCGCGTCTGCTGCGCGAGCACCAAACTCCCGCGCCGCCGGAGGTGATCGCCGGCACGCTCGCCTACATGGCGCCGGAACAAACGGGCAGGATGAACCGCTCGGTGGACTCCCGCAGCGATCTCTATGCGCTGGGCGTCACCTTTTACGAAATATTGACGGGGCAGTTGCCCTTCACCGCCGCCGATCCGATGGAGTGGGTGCACTCTCATATCGCGCGCCAACCAGTGCCGCCCCACGAGCGGGTCGCGAGTGTACCGGGACCACTCTCGGCCATCGTGATGAAGCTCCTCGCCAAGACCGCCGAGGAGCGCTACCAAACCGCCGCCGGCGTCGAGGCCGATCTGCGGCGGGCTCTGGCGGAATGGGAGTCGCATGGCCGCATCGAGCCATTCCCGTTGGGCGCGGAAGACGCGCCGGACCGTTTGCTCATCCCCGAGAATCTGTATGGACGGGAGCGCGAGATCGACACGCTGCTCGCTTCCTTCGACCGGGTGATGACGAACGGCGCGTTGGAACTAGTGCTCGTCTCCGGCTATTCCGGCATCGGCAAGTCCTCGGTCGTGAACGAGTTGCACAAGGCGCTGGTGCCGTCGCACGGGCTGTTCGCATCCGGCAAGTTCGACCAGTACAAGCGCGACATCCCGTATGCGACCATCGGCCAGGCCTTCCAGAGTCTTGTCCGCTCGCTGCTGAGCCAGAGCGAGGCGGAGCTTGGCCGCTGGCGAACCTCCCTGAGCGAGGCGCTGGGCCCGAATGGTCAACTCATGGTCAATCTCGTTCCCGAACTGGAACTGGTCATCGGGAAACAGCCACCGGTCGCGGATCTGCCGTCGCAGGACGCGCAGAACCGGTTCCAGATGGTGTTCCGGCGGTTCCTCGCGGTGTTTGCGCGCAAGGAGCATCCGCTCGCCCTGTTCCTTGACGACCTGCAATGGCTGGACGCGGCCACGCTCGATCTGCTCGAGGACCTGGCCACCCAGGCGGACGTGCGGCACCTCATGCTGATCGGCGCCTACCGGGACAACGAGGTCAGTCCCTCGCACCCGCTGCGGCGGACCCTGGAGGCGATCCGCAAAGCCGGCGCGCGGGTCCAGGAAATCGTGCTGGCGCCTCTCGGACTAGACGATATCGGCCAGCTTGCCGCCGATGCCATGCATTGCGAGCCGGAGCGTGTGCGGCCATTGGCGGAACTGGTCCATCAGAAGACCGGAGGCAATCCGTTCTTCGCGATCCAGTTCTTCACCGCCCTTGCCGAACAGGGGCTGCTGGCGTTCGACCCGGTCACGCGGGCCTGGCAATGGCAAATGGATCGCATCCGCGCCAAGAACTACGCCGACAACGTGGTGGATCTGATGGCCGGGAAGCTCAAGCGGTTCACTGGCGCCAGCCAGGAAGCCCTGAAGCAGCTCGCCTGCCTGGGCAATGTCGCCCCGACCGCCAGCCTGGCCCTGGTTCACGGAACAACAGAGGAGGCGACGCACGCGGCTCTCTGGGAAGCCGTCCGCGCCGGGCTCGTGTTTCGCGAGGACGGTGTCTACAGGTTCCTGCACGACCGCATCCAGCAGGCGGCCTATTCGCTGATCGCCGACGAGCAGCGTGCCGACGTCCATTTGCGCATCGGCCGTGCGCTGCTGGCGAGCATGACGGCGGACGAACTCACCGAGCATCTGTTCGATGTGGCGAACCAATTCAATCGCGGCGCCGCACGGCTGATCGACCGGGACGAGAAACCGCTAGTGGCGTCGATCGACCTGCGTGCCGGGCGAAAGGCCAAAGCGTCGGCGGCCTTTGAGTCGGCGTGCGTATATCTTGCGTCGGGCATGGCGCTGTTGGACGACAAAGACTGGAGCAGCCATTACCAATTGATGTTCAGCCTGCGGCTCGAACGTGCGGAATGCGAGTTTCTGACCGGCAACTTCGACGCAGCCGAGCAACTGATTGTGGAGCTGTTGCGGCGCGGGGCGTCGAAAGTCGACCACGCTGCCGTCTATCACCTGAAGATTTTGCTCCACACCGTGAAGTCGGAGAACGCGCAAGCCGTGGCCAGCGCGCTCACGGGCCTGCGCCTGTTCGGCATTCACATCCCCGCGCATCCGACCTGGGAACAGGTCCAGGCCGAATACGAGGCGGTGTTGCAGACCCTCAATGGCCGCCCGATCGAGAGCCTGATCAATCTGCCGCTGATGACCGATCCGGAACAGCAGGCCGCGATGCAGGTGCTCTCGACCCTGCTGGGCCCCGCTTACTTTACCGACTTTCACTTATTCAGCCTGCTCGTATGCCGCATGGTGAACGTCAGCACGCAGCACGGGATCTGCGGGGCGTCCGCGCACGCCTATGGCTATTGGGGGATTGTGCTCGGCCCGGTGTTTCACCGTTATCGGGAGGGGTATCGTTCCGCCAAGCTTGCCTGCGATCTTGTCGAGAAACACGGCTTCATCGCCTACCGGGCGAAGGCCTACCGTTCGATGGGGATCGCTGCCCTCTGGACACAACCGATCACGACCGCGCTCGAGTTCAATCGGGCGGCCTTTCGCGCCGCAAGCGAAACAGGGGACCTGACCTACGCCTGCTACAGCCTGGACCGATCCGTCTTGATCCTTCTGCTGCGGAACGATCCGCTCGACGCGGTGTGGCGCGAGTCGGAGAGGGGCCTGGACTTCGTCCGCAAGGCCGGGTACGGCGGCGTCGCGGACAACATCGTGAGCCAGCAACGCTTCATCGCGACCATGCAGGGGCGGACCGCGAGCTTCCCCCCCTTCAGCGATGCGCAGTTCGACGAGGCGGCATTCGAGGCCCAACTGACGGCCAATCGGACGGCCATGATGGTCTGCTTTTACTGGACCATCAAACTGAAGACGCGGTTCCTGTCAGGGGACTGTGCCGCGGCACTTGCGGCAGCCGACAAGGCCAAGGCGCTGCTTTGGATCTCTGCCACGCATATCCAGTTACTTGACTACTTTTACTACACGGCGCTGACGGTGGCGGCGCTTTACGAGAACGGTACTGCCGACGAGCAGACCAGGTGGCGCGAGCTCCTGACGGCGCACCGCGAGCAACTGCGCGAGTGGGCCGAAAACTGTCCATCAACCTTCGGCGACAAGCACACGCTGGTATCGGCCGAGATCGCCCGCCTCGAAGGGCGAGACACCGATGCAATGCGTCTGTATGAGCAGGCCATTCAATTGGCTAACGAGAATGGATTCGTGCAGAACGAGGGCCTCGCCAATGAAGTGGCCGCCCGGTTCTACGCGGCGCGCGGTGTCAAGACCATTGCGCATGCCTATCTGCGGGAGGCGCGGCGCTGCTATCTTCGTTGGGGCGCGTTCGGCAAGGTGCGACAGCTCGAACTGCTTCATCCGCACCTGCGCGACGCGTCACTCCCTGCATCTCCCACCACTACCATTGGCGCGCCGGTCGGGCAGTTGGATGTCGGGTCGGTGCTCAAGGCCGCACAGGCTGTGTCGAGCGAGATCGTCCTCGACAAGCTGATCGAGAAGCTCATGAGGATCGCGGTCGAGCATGCCGGCGCCGAGCGTGGCCTGCTGATCCTGTTTCCGGGCGACGAGCCACGGATCGTGGCGGAAGCGACGACCGGCCCCGGCCAGGTAGAAGTCACGCTGCGCGAGATGATCGTCTCGCCGGCCGAGCTTCCCGCATCCGTGCTCCATTACGTGATCCGGACCAGGGAAAGCGTGCTCCTTGATGACGCCTCGGTGCAGAATGCTTTCTCGGCGGATGAATACATCCGCCGGAAACACGCCCGGTCGGTGCTTTGCCTGCCGCTGGTGAAGCAGTCCAACCTGATCGGGGTGCTCTACCTCGAGAACAACCTCGCCTCACACGTGTTCACGCCGACCCGGATCTCGGTCCTGGAACTGCTCGAGTCGCAGGCGGCGATCTCGCTTGAGAACGCCCGTCTCTACGGCGATCTCCGGGAACGCGAGGCGCGGATCAGCCGCCTGGTCGAATCGAACATCATCGGAATCATGATTTTTGATCTTCAGGGCCGGATCATCGAAGCCAACCAGGCCTTTCTTGATCTGTTGGGTTACAACCGTGAAGACCTGATCTCGGGTCGGCTGCGATGGACCGAACTGACGCCAGCCGAATGGCGCCGCACCGACGAACGGGCCAGCGCAAAGCTGAAGGCGGATGGAACCGTAAACCCCCGCGAGAAGGAGTACTTTCGCAAAGACGGCAGCCGCGTGCCGGTTCTGGTCGGTGCTACGATGTTCGGCGACAAGCCGGACGAGGGCGTTGCCTTCGTGCTCGACTTGACCGAGCGCAAACGCGCTGACCTCGAGCGCCGACTCCTGGCGTCGTTGGTTGAGCAGGCCTCCGATTTTATGGCGATTGCCGACCTCGAAGGAGGGACGCCGATCTACCTGAACAAGGCCGGGCTGAAAATGGTCGGATTCGACAGCCTGGAAGAAGCGAGGACGAGGCGCGGAATCCACTACATGTTCCCCGAGGACCATGAGTTCGTGACTACCGTCCTCTGGCCGACGGTGCTGGAAAAGGGTTCATGGTCGGGCGAGATGCGTCTGCGCCATTTCAAGACCGGAGATCCGATCCCGATCCACTATTCGGCCTATCGGATCGACGATCCCGAGACCGGCCAGCCTGTGAACGTCGGGAATGTGTGCAGCGATGTCTCCGAGCGCAAGCGCGCGGAAGAGAAGCTGCGCGCCAGCGAACAGCGTTTCCTGGACGCGCAAATGGAGCTCGCCCATGTAACGCGCGTGACGACGCTGGGCGAATTGACGGCTTCCATTGCCCATGAAGTGAACCAGCCCCTCGCCGGGGTCGTTGCCAACGCCGAGGCCTGTCTGCGCTGGCTAGGTCGCGAAACTCCCAATCTGGACGCCGTGCGCCGCTCGGTGGAATGGATTATCGACGACGGCAATCGGGCGAGCGAGGTGATCCGGCGCATCCGGGCACTCGCGAACAAGACCGACATTGAAAAGGTGCCGCTCGACGTCAATGAAATCATAAGGGAGGTCATCACGCTGGTGCAGCGCGAGCTGATCAGCCACCAGGTGTCGTTGCAAATGCAATTGGCGCCGGCCCTTCCCATGATCCTGGGCGACCGCGTTCAATTGCAGCAGGTGATCATTAACCTGGTGATGAACGGCATTGAAGCCATGCAACCGGTCACGGATCGGCGGCGTGAGCTGGTGATCCGATCCTGCCAGGACGAGCCGCACCAGGTGCTAGCAAGTTTGACCGATTGCGGCGTCGGGATCTCCGCCGAGAATGTGGACCGGCTGTTCAACGCCTTTTTCACCACCAAAGTCGGCGGCATGGGCATGGGACTCTCGATCTGCCGTTCAATCGTGGAAGCGCATGGCGGCCGGCTGTGGGCCACGGCAAATGTACCCTGCGGGGCCACGTTTCAGTTCACCCTGCCGGTGAGCCCCACCGCTGCGTCGTGAGGTTGGACCCGCAAGCCGTCCGAATGGAAGCTCGGCCGCCAGTTCAGCAAGAAGACGGCGGGGTTTTTTGAAGCTGCTTTCGCATGAAATATTTGGTATGGCCCAATGGATAATCGTTGAGCTGCCCGACGACTTCATATCCCTGCTTCTCGTAAAAGGGACGTGCTTGAAAGCTGAACGTCTCTAGCGAAGCGGCCGCGCAGCCCTTTTCCAGGGCGTAAGATTCCGCGGCTTCGAGAAGTCGTCGACCGTGGCCGCGGCGTTGAACGCTTTTGATGACCCAAAGCGCTTTTACGTGAAGCCATCCGCCCCAGATGTTTCCGTATAAGCCACCCAACCATTCGCCACGGTCGCTTCTCAGGAAGAAATTGGAAGGATACCATTCAAACAGTCCGGTGGTCGCGATGGTGTGAAGATCGACCCCCTCCGTTACAAAATATTTCAGCTCTTCATCGGGAAAGGGCTCAAACAGGATTTCGTAATCATCCATTTCTCAAAGTCCCTTCGCCGTGATCCATTCACTTATGCTTCGTCCGGCGACAATACAGCCGTTGATTTTCGGGACAATCGGCGTTTCGGAAAAATATTTGTGATCCTCAGCGTGCAAGACGTCGAGCAAGTGGCTGTCGTGCCGTGGTCACATTCTTTGCAACCGGTATTGGCACATGCGGGGAGAGCATTTCCCAAGTCTCATCACGAGATTTCCGCACCGCGCCGCAGCAAACAATAAATCTGCCACGTACGATAGCGGACAGATGCAATCCAATTATTGCCTGATAATAAGTTGGGGCCTAGCGAGTGAGTACACGGCCATGCGAACAACAGAAACAGCTTTTCAGCCTGAGCTGATCGAGTTGATGAGGGCAGTCCTTGACGATGCCACGGCGATGCTTCCCGAAGCGAAGCGGACGTCTTCGATGAAAGCTGAAATAGCGTCTCACATACTTGCATCCGCCGCAAACGGCGAGCGCGATCCAATAGTGCTGAAAGCGACGGCTCTGTCAGCCGTCGTGGAATGCACGCATTACTCTCACGACATCGGCCCTGCCCGCAGGGCCGTCTGACTTGCATGTGCAATCGAAAAGCGCGCGTGCGAGTGCTATGCCGTCAGCAAACAGGAATTCGACCACCTGCTCGGACATCCGCTCGGGTCGCAGCGCGAGTCAATTCGATAATGCGATCTCGGAATTGCCCCACGGGGGTAGGATCCTTAGTGATGAATACCCACCGCACAGTATTAGCTATCTTTGCCACAGCCTTGGTTGTTGCAGTTATCGCAGTGTTTCTGACGACGTTGCACAATCGCGACACGCGCAGCGTCAGCATCGATGCGCCGCCGGGAACGATAGGTTTGGCTCGACCCCATCCGCCGTTGCCGCCGGCTCACACCAGCCAAAATTGATAGACAATTGCCGCGCCGAGATGGCGGAAGCATAGCTGCTCTCGCCATCTGATGTTTCGGGTCTGTGAATATTATGGCGTGTCGCCGTACATAGCCTTAAGTTGGCCATGGGCGAAGGCGAGGGCCGGCGGCATATCCATTTTGCCGCCAATGATCTCGATATATGCCCCGGTTTTGCCGGAGCGTGCGGCCTTCATTGCCTTGTCGAGTTCGCCAAGCGTGGTCACACGCGCAGTATACCAATTTGCGCATCCTAGCGCCTTCGGCAATTCGGCATAGTTCCAAGACGCGAGGTCGTTGTACGTCCAGTCCGGATTTTCCTCGAGTGCGCGCTCGATGAGGTAGCCACTATTATTGAGTACGAAGACGATGACGTTTGCTCCAAATCGTCCCATGGCGCCGACGTCGTTCGCAGTCAATTGATGCGAGCCTTCGCCAGTGATCAGAATTGTGCGCCGGCTCGGGTCGGCCAGCGCGACACCGAAGGCGGCCGGGGTCGCCCAACCGATCGATCCCCATAGAACTTGCGCTTCCACCCGCACGCCGTCCGGAAGGATCGTTGGTGTCACGCCGAGGCTTGAGCTACCGGTCTCGAGAACGACCGTATCTCCGGCGCGCAGAAACGCCGCGTAGCGCGGATAAAGCGCGGCCATCGTGATCTTGTCGGACGGCTTGCCGTTTACCGGCGCGAGCTCCTGCGGTTTTCCCTTGTATGGCGCCGATGATGGTTTGAGCTTGGCCAGTTCGGATAGAACGTCCTCAAGCCGGACATTGGCGATGACCTGGTCTCCGATCCTGACGTCGTCGAGGCCGATGGTAACAAACCGCGACAGATCGAGTTGGCCGGAATAGGCCGCTGTGGTGATGTCGTTCAAATTGACGCCGCCCAGATCGAGGACGAGATCGGCGCCTTCGATGATTTGGCGCGTTTTCGGTTCCGACACCGCGCCGGCATACATGCCGGCAAACTGCGGATGACTTTCGCCGATGATGCATTTTTCCATGAGCGTTGTAACGAAAGGACAGCCCAGCGCTTCGATCGCCTTCTGTGCCTCTTTCTGCAAGCCGAGCCGCGAAATTGTGAAGGCGGGAATTGCGACTATGGATTTCGCCTTGTTGATGCGTTCTGCGATGATCGCCATCGCCTTTTGTAACGCTGCTTCGTTTGATCGAGGCACGATCGGTTTCACGTCAGCCGACACGACTGGGGATAGCGCGTAGTCCGACGGCACTGCGATATAGGCAGGCTGATGGTTGCGGCGCGCCTCCGCGATGATGCGCTCCATTTCGACGACGCAGTTCTCCGGATTGATGACCGCATGACAGCACGCGGCACCGGCGGACAGTTCGACGAAATTGCCGAAGACGCCGTCGCCGAGCGTGTGATGGGCGATCTTGTGCAAGCGCTGATGCTGATAGGAGGGCATTCCGGCGACGTGAAAAACCAGTGATCGTTCCGCCTTGGCGCCCATCACGCCGTTTATGGCGGATAGCTCGCCGACGCCATAGGTCGTTGCCAACATCGCCGCGCCCCGGATGCGCGCATAGCCATCTGCGGCGTAAGACGCATTCAATTCATTGGCACAGCCGATCCATTTCACCTTGGCGCTGCTGTCGACCGCATCGCAAATTGGAAACGCGTAATCGCCGGCAACGCCAAAGCAGTGGTCGATCCCTTCTGCGGCAAGGCGCTCGACGATGTAATCAGCGACGTTGACAGCTTTAGTCTTTGGAAGCTGCTTGGCCATGGCCTTCTCCTCCTTGCTACTTTCTGCAATTGGTGCCGCTGATCTGGCCGCGCGCCATCAAATTCAAATTGCGCGGGAGCTCCGGCTCAGTGGGACGCCGCACGGCTGCGCCATGAATGCGGGCGACACTTGGGTGGCCAAAAATCCTAGCAAATAAGCGCAAATCGTGACACCCCTCCGTATGTTACCAGCAGGCCTGTTCAAGCTTTCAATCCGGCTGAAACGGCCGATAAACTGGCTGCAGATGATGCTTTCGCCCTCAACCGCTTTCGCAAAGACGGCAGCCGCGTCCCGGTGCTGGTCGCCCTGCGCGATTTTCGAGTGGAACCGAGATGAAGGCGTCGCCTTCGTGGTGGATCTCATGGAGTGCAAGCATGTCGAGGGGGCGTTGTCCGACGGCAGCGCGGGCTTCAATCGTATCCTTGTTTGCGACGTAAGTCGGCAGGGTCGATTCCAAAGATACGGATGGCGCCTTTAACTGCAGAAGCGCACCATGGAAAGACCCCGGTCGCGTCACACACAGGGTCGGGCGTCGTGCTATAATCATTTGCGAGGCACTTTGGCGGAACACCTTTGGGATGCTGCACCGACAGCTGAAATCCGAGGTTGATTCCTTTCACCTCCTGGCCGACCGAGCCAAGGTGATGATGTGGACCTCTGGACCTGACAAGTTGTGTGATTGGTTCAATCGTGCCTGGCTCGAGTTCACCGGTCGCACGATGGAACAGGAACTTGGAAATGGATGGGCCGAAGGCGTCCATCCAGACGATTTCTCAAGATGCCTATCGGTCTACACGGCCGCTTTCGACAGCCGCCAGGAATTCAGTATGGAATACCAACTGCGCCGCCATGACGGCGTTTATCGTTTGGTTCTCGACATCGGCAGCCCCTACATTTCAGCTGACGAGGAGTTTCTGGGCTATTTCGGCTCATGCATAGATGTGACCGCGGGCACGCAGGACGGGCCTCAGCCACCACAACCTGAACTCCCGCGCGTCACACGGCAGACGAGGGTGGGCAAGAGAGCCTTCGCCTCCCTTGCGGAAAACTAAGCTCGCAGGGATCCATCCGAAACGGAAATCCGCGCCGCGCTCGAGCGGATGGTGGCGAGCGAGAGCTTCCGGACTTGTCCGCAACTGGCTGCTTTCCTTCGATTTGTCACAGAGGCGGCATTGCGTGGTGAAAGCGCTCACATCAAGGGCTACACGATTGCCGTCGAGGCCCTCGGACGGAGTGGAGATTTCGATCCCCAGCAGGACCCCATCGTTCGAGTCGAAGCCGGGCGACTGCGACGGGTGATCCAGCATTATTACGCCGGACCAGGCGCAAAGGATTTACTCGTCATAGACGTTCCGCGCGGCCGTTACATTCCAACGTTTCGCTATCGTCGCGCCGAGCAAGCCTTGCCGATACCGTCCGTCCTCGGGGGCGGATTCCTCGCCACCGGCAGCATGCGCGCCATCCCGGA
>Ga0210396_10005080_pt1 | contig 12786 bp, 8 predicted proteins | sample IncBWH17OmetaG_FD_155466 | JGI IMG/M metagenome (GOLD analysis project Ga0210396, IMG submission 155466) | Forest soil microbial communities from Barre Woods Harvard Forest LTER site, Petersham, Massachusetts, United States - Inc-BW-H-17-O ...
TGGCATCCGTCTGTGCCTGCGCGGGCGAGATGCCGGGCTTGAGCCGCCCGATCATCTGATAACTCCAGTTGCTGGCGCTTCTCGGCGAAAGCTCGTCGGTCGTGAAGCTCATAGGAACCCACAGTTCCGAGCGGTTGAGCTGGCCGGGAATCAGGGGAAACTCGAAGCCGCGCGGCATAACGCCGATGACGATGTATGGCTTACGATCGAGGAGGATCTTGGTGCCGATGACTTGCGGGTCGGAGTGGAACCGGTCGCGCCATGTCGTGTAACTGAGAACAGCCACCTGCTGGTGATGTTGGTCTTCGTCTGCGGTGAAGTAGCGGCCAAGTTGGGGAGCGACGCCGAGGGCGGAAAAGATGCCGGCAGTGAGGCGGGAGGCGTTGACTTGCGCCGGTTCGCGAGTACCGGAGAGTTCAAAGGCAGCACCCTGGTATCCGCCAAGTGCGGTGAAGGAGTGGGTGTCGCGGGAGTAGGCGATGATGTCGGGCACGGTGACCCCGACTTCGTCGCCGCCGCTTCCGATCTTGATTCCCTGGAGGTGGTCCGAGAGCACTACGAGGCGGTCAGAATCGGGGAACGGCAGGGGACGCAGAAGCACGCCTTCAACGATCGAGAAAATCGCCGTGGTGGCACCGATACCGAAGGCAAGCATGAGGACGGCAGTAACGGCAAAACCCAGTGACTTTCGCACTTGACGCAGTGCGAATTTGAGATCCATAAGGAGTGTTTGCAAAGGTTTCCTCCCATCCCGACACGTCGGGGAGGGCACGTGAGAAGCCAAACCGCCCTGCTGCTAATACGCGAAAATGCAAAGCATCGTTCCAATTCGACCGGATCTCAGGTTATCGACAGCGTTCGGATTCGAGAGCACGTGTTTGGAAATGAACATGGATAGGCTGGGCTGATGCTGTTGACGAACCCGGACCAGGTTCTCTGTGCGTTCGAACGGGAAGCAAAGCGGGGCTGTTCCGCCACGGGCAGCCCGCGGCCCACTTGGTTAGATTCAGCGAAAAAGGTTGCTGCATTTTTGCAGCAAATAGCGCCGATTGTGCCGGTTTTGCCGACTCATCCGGCTAATAAATCCTTTGCCGTAAACAAAATGCGCGCAATGCTACTTTGACACGGTAGAGGTCAGGAGTTCGAGTCTCCTCGTGCATACCATTCCTTTCAGACTCGCGCTCGCGCGACCCCAACACATAAGAAATTTAGCGTGTAGGGCCCCCTTCAGGGATCCAGAGAGCGGCTCCTGAACGACCCCTCACATTCTCATTCACGATCCGCCAGAAGCGTGAATGAGCCGCGCTCCAAATGTGTCATTGATCACATGGCGCGTTCTTACAAGGATCAAAAGCCCGGCACGGTGACTGCCAACTGCGCCTGAGCTCCGGCGGCGACGGACTCCTCGAAGTGGGGCAGAGAGAGGCGCAGACCTTCGCGCAGCTGGACGCGCGGCTCCCAACCGAGAACGCGGCGAGCGCGGGTAATGTCGGGACGGCGGCGCGTGGGGTCATCGACGGGAAGCGGCAGCAGGCGCAATCTGCTCTTCGAGCCAGTGACAGCGAGCACCTCCTGCGCACATTCGGCGATGGTCCACTCATCCGGGTTGCCGATGTTGACCGGCTGGTGCTCATTGCTCTGGGCCAGGCGCACGATGCCGTCGATGAGATCGCTGACGTAGCAGAAAGAACGTGTCTGTGTGCCATCGCCGTAGATGGTGAGTTCTTCGCCGCGCAGAGCCTGCGTGAGAAAGTTCGAGATGACGCGGCCATCGCTGGACTGCAGACGCGGGCCATAGGTATTGAAGATGCGCACGATGTGGGTGTTGACGTTGTTGTAGCGCCCGTAGGCCATGACGGTAGCTTCGGCGAAGCGCTTGGATTCGTCATAGACCGAGCGCGGGCCGATGGGATTGACGTTGCCCCAGTAACTCTCGACCTGGGGATGGATTTCGGGATCGCCATAGCATTCTGACGTGGAAGCGTGCAGGTATGCGGCGTTATAGCGGCGTGCGATCTCAAGCGTGTTGAAGACGCCGTAGGAGCCGACGCGGAGCGTCTCCGGCCCGAGCCGCATGTAGTCGGCGGGGCTGGCGGGAGAGGCCATGTTGTAGACGGCCTCAACCCGGCCAGGCTCGAAGGTCTCGCAGATATCGAGCTCCTGGAGAGAGAAGCGCGGCTCATTTGCGAGGTGCTCCAGGTTGGCGAGGCTGCCGGTCGAGAGATTGTCTACGCCGAGGACAGTGTGGCCCTCGGCGAGCAGGACATCGGTGAGGTGCGAGCCAAGAAAGCCGGCCGCGCCCGTGACCAGGATGCGCATCTTTTTAAAATTCAAACGGGAACTACTCCTTCCACATTTGCCACGGTTGGATTTTTCGTCCTGCACGCGGCGCGGCGAAAATTGTCGTCGGCGGTCTGAGTTACGGCAGCCGCCGAGCGCCTGCCGTCTCCCGTGCCGGGTGCATGGCGGGCCGACCGACGCTGAGATAGGTGAAGCCCCGCTCCAACATCTCGCGCGGATCAAATACGTTGCGGCCATCGACAACGATGGGGTAGCGGAGACAGCTGTGCAGCCGGTCGAGATCGAGCTCGGCGAACGCCGGCCAATCACTCAGAACAAGGAGGGCGTCAGCTTCCCTGGCGGCGAGATAGGGATCGTCGACGTACCGCATAGCCGGGCTGGCGGGCAGTTCCAGCTTGGCGCGCTCGCTGGCGGCGGGATCATAGGCGACGACAGTGCAGCCCTCTTCGAGGAGCATGCGGATGATGTCAAAGGCGGGCGAATCGCGTACATCGTCGGTGCCACCCTTGAAGGCGAGTCCCAGGACAGCGACGCGCTTACCGCGGAAGGTCCAAAGAGCGGAGCGGACCTTGTTGAAGAAGCGATGTTTCTGCTGCTGGTTGATCTTCTCGACTTCCTTGAGGATGCCGAAGTCTACGCTGAGCTGCTCGGCAACATAACGGAAGGCGGCGACGTCCTTGGGGAAACACGAGCCGCCATAACCAATGCCGGCGCTGAGAAATCGGCTGCCGATGCGGCGGTCGAGCCCCATGCCGCGTGCGACCTCTTCAACGTTGGCGTCCACGGCCTCGCAGACATTGGCGACGGCGTTGATGAAAGAGATCTTCATGGCGAGGAAGGCGTTTGAGGCGTGCTTGATCAGCTCGGCCGCTTTGGTGGAAGTAAGCAGGAGGGGAGGCGGGTCGGAGATCGTGCGTTGACCGACGATGGCGCTATCGCCGCGGTAGTAGTCGCCGATGGTGAGCGGCGCGTAGATGGCTTTCAGGATGGTGGCAGCCTGATCGCTGTCGGCACCAACGACGATGCGATCGGGATGGAGGAAGTCGGTAACGGCGGTGCCTTCGCGCAAGAACTCCGGATTCGATGCGACGTCGAAGTTGGAGCTCGAAGTACCGTTGCGCTCGACGACGCGGCGGATCCACTCGTTGGTGTAGACGGGCACGGTGCTCTTCTCGACGATGACCTTGTAATTGCCGATGGAGCGCGCGATCTGAGTGGCGACGGCGTCGACGTAGGAAAGGTCGGCGTTACCGGAGTCCGACTGCGGCGTGCCGACAGCGATGAAGATCGCTTCTGCGTGTTGCGTGGCCGATGACAGATCAGTGGTGAACTGTAGCCCCTGGTTGCGATGGCGGGCGAGAAGTTCGGGGAGGAAATCCTCATGGATGGGAACGCCGCCATTGCGCAGCATGTCCACCTTCTGCTCGTCATTGTCTACGCAGATGACAGAGTGGCCGATCTCTGCGAAACACACGGATGCCACGAGCCCCACATAGCCCGAACCCACTACAGCAATCGACACTGGTCTGGTCGTCACATGTCCCTCCTTACGATTTGCACTAAACATTACGTTTCGGTTTGATTGCGTCTCGAGCTGGCCTGCGAGGTTCGCTCTGTTAAAACAGGTGCTCGCATATGCTGTACAGGGCATGGGAAATCCACAAGTATGCTGCTGTATGAAACTTGCAGACATGCGAGACGCGTGGTCGCCATATCGGGGTAGTAACCCATGATGTTTGGCGGAAACTAACTAACCCAGGTCAGCGGGTTTGCGATATTTTCTCCGCCAAAGGAGCGTCAGCGCCATTCGTCCACGATCGTAAATACTTGATGCGACAAATGGGGCATATATCGAGAGTGAATCCTTGCGTTATACACGAAAGAGGGCCCAAATCTGAAGAAGATTTCACAGATCATCATCAACAGTTGAAATCTCTTCAAGCTACGGAAATTTTAACCATGTCATTGCTGACTTTTCTACTCGGTTTATGGATCGGATGTCCTGCTGGTTTTTTTCTCGCTTACGCATTGACTTTATCTCGTAAAAATCGACCTATCTTTCAATCGCGTGAATCAGTTTTTCCCATGCGAAAGCATATTTGATCATTTGTCGTGTTAATAATCCGTCAAATACGTCACAGCAGATAATGCATTTCCTTCCCTCTCGACTCTTGTGCATCTTCGCATAAGATCACTCTGCCTCATCGTTCGCTCCATTAAAAATACCTTCCCCTTGCGCGAGATCTAAAAGCGCCCTATACTCGCGTTAACGCTCCCCCAGAGAGCTTAATGCGTGCAGAGTTCGCTTCATCTCCTGCTTCGCTTTGCTCGTTTTTTTCTGTCTACATTTTGGAAGCGGTGCTAGATACGCGTCTCAGCGCCCACCTTAATTCTTCATCGCGCAAGCCTTGATTGAAGCCGACTCGCCCAGGTGTCGAGTTCGGTTCAGGGCCAGATGGACCTTACACCATGCTAACCAGACCTTCGCTGCACCCTCTTAGTACAGCCCGGCCTTCGGTGAGCTGGACGCCCTCCGAAGGCTTTCCTCCAGCAACGCGTCTGAAATCTGTTTACGCTTTGGCTATCGCAGTCGGCGCCGATTTTCTATCGGTGATGGCTGGAACCGCGGCTGCGTCGCTTTGCTGGGAGATTGCTGTAAGGCATAATTCCCGCAACCCGGTCTCATTGATTTCATTTCTTTCATTGATGGCGGAAGTTGGGCTTCAGTATTTTTTGTTCTTTGTGGTCTTCGCCAAGGCGTATCGGCTCTATGCTCGCGTGCCAAGTTTGCTGCGTATTCGCGATACTGCCGATGTCATTCGCATCTCAGTGTTTTCTGCCCTTGCGGTTGCAGTCTCAACCTTTTACGGCAAGTTGGTCGTGCCGCGAGCCATGCTTACAGCAGCCTGGCTTCTAGTCACGATAATTCTTTTGTGCCAGAAGCATCTCACTCAGGATCAGATTGCATCGCTGCGAGGCAGCCAGGGTGCACGGCGTCGCGCGATCATTTACGGCACAGGCGCAGATGCACGGCGGCTGTATTCATGCCTGAGTAAGTCTAAGGAATTGGGTGTACTTCCGGTTGCATTCGTGGGCGCAGCGGCCTCCAGCCACAACAAACGAGCAATCTACCAGCATGATTACTGGCATCGGAATTCCGCACCGATCATCGGCGAGGTGCTCACCGGCGATATGCTCGCCAGTCTTCATATAAGTGACATTTTTATTACCCAACCTTTTCTTTCGGCTGAGGCGATCGCCGAGGTTTCCGTCCTCGCGGCGAAGCACAGCGTAAGTATTTCGCTCGTGGGAGCGCCGCACGTGCAAGAGCGGCCGGCTTCAGTCCATATCCTGGACAATCTCCTGATTACATCGTTTCATGCATCTAATTCTGCAACAACGATTTACGATTTTGGCAAGCGACTTTTCGATCTCGTGATTGCAAGTATTCTGTTGGTAATAAGTGCTCCGATGTGGATCTTTGCGGCAATTGCTGTCAAGATGACATCGGATGGCCCCATTTTTTTCCGACAAGCTCGAGTGGGGAAAGATGGGCGCACCTTTCAGATGTTGAAGTTTCGCAGCATGTACGTTTCCTCGGCTCAATATGAGAGATCGCCCGAGGATGTTCGAGATCCCCGCATCACCCCTGCTGGGCAGTTCATGAGAAAGACAAGCCTGGATGAACTCCCTCAGCTGTGGAATGTGATTTGCGGTGACATGTCACTGGTAGGGCCTCGACCTGAGATGCCCTACATCGTGGAAGGATATGCCGCTCTTGAAAGCATGCGGCTGTCCGTTCCCCAGGGACTCACGGGTATCTGGCAATTGAGTGCGGACAGAAGATATGCGATCCACGAGAGTATTGAATATGACCTCTATTACGTGGAGAATCGCGGCTTTTTTATTGACCTAGCGATTCTTGCTCACACGGTGCTTTTCGCGATGAAAGGCATCTGAGAGATGGCTATCGAGATTGCGTTCCCGGGTGGCGGCCGCTTTACGATCGGGCTGAACGGGGCATCCTGATGGTATCGCGGAGACTTACCGCTTCAGCTCGTACGATTTGCCGTTGGAGCTAATGTGCAATGTCTCTCCAACCATAATGTTCTGAGTGAATTTTGACCTGTCACTGACAGTAACGGCGTGAGGTCCCAGATTCTTAATATCGATGGCCCATTGGTTCCCTTGCACGTCCAACAGGGGCGGCGGCGTGGGAAGCGAGATCACCGGAGGCGCATTCATGAGTTTGAGTATGCTGCCGCCGAATTTCGCGTCCACAGAGTCGTGATGTGGTTGTAAATAAACGACAGGTTTTTCTTGAGCAATTAGCGGACTAACGAAAGCGCAAAAGCACAGAATTAAGGTTTTCATAAGTCACCATGAACACTTTGTAAATGATATGGGAGATTTAACGGCTGTAGTGATAGGCATAAATATTAGGTTACCGGATGCGCAGGCAAGCCTGCGGGATGCGTAGGGACGATCAAATTGTGAGCAATTCAGCTGCTACAGCGTCACCTATTCAGGAGTTGAGTACTCATCGCTTGCTACAGGATTCATTGGAATGTACCGTAATTGCAGGATGGACAAATAAGGTCGAAGCAGAATGGTTGCTCTCGAATGTCAGCTTGCAGTTCAGTTATTTCTGAACCATCGTCGGCGCCGTGGTACTGCAAGCGTAAGACAGCCTCAGGATCACCATAGGCAGAAAGGAAACGATGAAGTCATTCACATCCCTCACGTGGAAGCTTACCGTCGCGACGGCCCTTATCGGCTCTACTGTCTTCGTGGGGCACGCGCAACAGGCAACGCCAACAACTCGCTCGGGTCCGGTGCTTGAGCAACGTCATCCTCGATACGCACTGGAACGTGACGATGTCATTCTCCTCACCTTTCCTTTGTCGACTGAGCTCAATCAGACTGTCACCGTCCAACCGGATGGGTACATCAACCTACAAAGTGCAGGCAGCGTATATGTACAAGGGATGACCGTGCCGGAGCTCGTTTCAGCGGTAAAGGGAGCATACAAGGGTATTCTGCACGATCCCATTGTCGAGGCTGACCTGACGGACTTCAAGAAACCCTTCGTCACCGTCTCTGGACAGGTGGCGAAGCCCGGGCAATACGATCTCCGCGGCGAGATGACCATCGCCGAGGCGCTCGCCGTAGCGGGTGGGACGACGACTAACACGGCGAAGACGCAGATTTTCTTATTCCACAAAACGTCGAATGGCATGTTTGAGGTAAAGAAGGTGAATCTCAAGCCGCTCTTCCAGGGAAAAGACGTCACCGAGAACGCAACTTTGCAGCCCGGGGATATGGTTTACGTTCCTGAGAAATTCATCGCGAATTTCCGCAAGTATGTGCCTTATTCGCTATCCGCTGGCAGCTACATCCAGCAGGGGTTTACGCAATGACCGAGGGATATACGCATATGCCAGTGGCCCGAAAGACAGTCGATTTATCTCTGCGCGACTTCGCGTTGCCACTCTTCCGCCGGAAGCGGCTTTTGATCTGGACCTTCATCGCTGTCCTGCTGGGTATTCCTCTCATCTCGCTTCTTCTCGGGCCGGCATACTCGTCTCGCATGGTGATCCTGATCAACCGGGAGCGCCTGGACCCGCTTGTATCGACCGAAGCTAACACGCAACTCATAAACTCGGACACTCCGGTCACGCCGGAGGAGATTAATTCCGAAGTAGAGCTGCTGCGCAGCCGGGATGTACTTGAGCAGGTAGTTGTGGCTAACGGTCTGGACAAGCCGCAGGGTTTCTCGCTTGCAGATTTACTACGGCCGCATCAGACGCGAGAAGATCGAATCGCCCGTGCGGTAAAGGGGCTGGCCAAGCAAATAAAGGTCGCAAATATCAGGAACTCTAACCTTATTGAGATTACCTACCAGACACCCAACCCGGAGCTTTCCTACCGTGTTTTGAAATCACTGGGCGATCTTTACGTGGCGAAGCATGTTGCCGTGCACCGTCCGACAGGCTCTTATGAGTTCTTCACTCAGCAAACAGATAAATACCATGCCGAGCTTGCGGACGCCGAGGCAAAGCTCAGAGAGTTTGGGCGCACAAACGGAGTCGCCGCGCCGGATGATCAGCGGACGAGCCTCGCGACACAGTTGTCGGATACGTTTGGGCTGCTGCATGGAGCGGAACAGTCCATTGCTGCTGACGAAGAACGCATGGCAAGTGACCGGCGGCAGTTGCTTGGGACGCCCTCGCGTTCAACGACTCTCCAGACTTCTGCGGCAAATGACAAGCTTATTGATGATCTAAATGACGCTTTGCTCGCGGCGCAGACGAAGCGCACGCAATTGCTCTTGAAGTACGATCCAGCGTTTCCGCTAGTTAAGGAGGCGGACCAGGAAGTACGGGACGATCAGGCAGCAGTCGCTAAAGCCGAAGAGAAGAAATATACCGCAGAGACTTCGGATCGCGATCCAACGTACGAACTCCTCCGGGAGGATCTAGCAAAGTCTCAGGTGGATTTATCGGGTCAGCGTGCAACTCTTACTGCGACGAAACGAAGCGTTCAAAGTCTCCGGGATGAGATGGTCCGTTTAGATCAGCTTTCGATTACGCAGCAAGATCTTCAGCGAGAGGTTAAAGCTGCAGAGAGTAATTACCTGCTTTATTTGGCGAAGAGAGAGCAAGAGCGCACGTCGAACGCACTGGATGTGACAAGGATTGCGAACGTAGCAATCGCAGTGCCGCCAACGATACCGGCCCTGCCGGTGCTCAGTTGGCCGATGGTCATCCTCACGGCCCTCGTCTTGGCTCTCATCCTCTCTATCGGTCTGGCATACGCGGTGGACTACTTCGATCCGTCGTTCCATACCCCTGAGCAGTTAGTCGAAGATCTAGGTATTCCAGTGGTTGTAGCGTTTCCCCGGAGACGGGCGTAGGGAGGGTAGACCAATTAACTTCCGGCACTTCCATCTACAAGAACAGCCGTTCGGCATGACGCCGAATGGGCGGTACTTGTATGCAAGTCCGACGCACCGCGAAGCCCTCGCGTCTCTTTTCTATGGGATCCGAGCTGGCGCTGGTTTCATGGTGCTCACGGGACAGCCGGGCATGGGTAAAACCACATTGCTCCTGGAAGCCTTGAATGAGCTTCGGGAGGAGCGGAAGGTAGTTTTCCTATTCCAGACTATTTCTTCGCCGCTGGAGTTGATAAGAGCGCTCCTGATCGATCTCGAGGAGGTCGACCCGCAAGGCAGTCTGGTTGATCTCCAGACAAGGCTGAATGAAGTGCTGGTTAGCTTGGCCGCCACTGGAAAGACTTTGGTGGTGTTCATCGATGAGGCACAGCACCTAGGTGAACCCACATTTGAGTTCGTGCGCATGCTTTCGAATTTTGAGACGGCCAGCTCGAAGCTCATGCAAATTGTCCTGTGCGGGCAGCCTCAATTGATCGAGGCATTGAATTCGAACAGCTTGCTCCAGCTTAGGCAGCGCGTCTCGATCTTTGCGCGTCTCGACGGGTTCTCGCCTTCTGAGACGAGAGCTTACATCGAACATAGATTGAAGGTGGCCGGCCTTAATCCGGGTACTGAACTATTCACCGAACCGGCAATGGAGCTCATCGTTGAGCACGGTAAGGGAATACCGCGCAACATTAACAACATTTGCTTTAACGCGCTTTCACTTGCGTATGCGCTTCGACAGCCTCGCATTGATGCGGAATTGGTTCGCGAAGTCATCCAGGATCTTGGTATCGAGCCGGCCCGCCCGTCCTCAATTGCTATTAGGCCGAATGCAGAGGTGCGGACTCTCGGTTTATCAAGCTATGCCAGCAATTCAAGATCTGGCGAGAATTCAAGATCTGGCAGGAATTCAAGGTCTGGCGGCAGTGTTACCCGCAGGTCCCGCAGCGGAGGCCTTCGGGTTCTTGCACTCTGCGTGGCGTTTTTTTGTTTCATAGCATTTGTTCTGGGATACAAACAGGCCCAGTCAATTGGAGCGTCTGTTCAACAGGAGCAGGGGCCAAGACGTGTCGTTTTCGCGGCGCCTCAGTTGTCAACATCCACTCCAGCTCAAGAAGCACAGTCTCAATCCACTCCAGTTAAAGGAGTAGAGTCTCAATCTACTCCAGTTCAAGAAGCACAGTCTCAATCCACTTCAGTCCAGGGAGTAGAGTCAACATCCACTCCAGTTCAAGGAGTACAGACTCAATCCACTCCAGTTCAGGGGGTACAGTCTCAGTCCACCCCGGTTCAGGGAGTGCAGTCTCAAACTCAAACGCTAACGATCCGCGCTGGTCAGAATCTCTACGTCGTCTGCAAAGAGATCTACGGCGAATGCAGTCCGATAATGCTTCGCGACATGATCAAAAACAACCCATCGCTGGGCAACCCGAGGAATATTAAGCCCGGCACCACTGTTCGTATTCAAATTCCCAGCACAGTTCCAATCGAATCAAGTTCGCATTAGCTGGTGAACGGTCCTTTTCATGCCTAGGGAGAACGATCAACAATGAGCAGACACTACGAATTGTTGCAACGACTGGAAGAAGAGCAAGAGAGAGACAACGATATTTCCGTGGATGCTGTACCCTTCGCGTTGCCGATACGCGAAATCGAGAAGGGGCATCCTGTAGACCTGCAGTTGGCTAGCGATGAAGCGCTGCGGCTTGTGCAACAGCTCTTCCTTTTGCAAGCAGGGGACCCACCTTCAGTCGTCGTATTCGCCGGCGTCGATCACGGGAGTGGCTGTACCGGAATCTGCGCTTCTGTCGCGGCTACGTTGGCGAAGAGTACTCGGAAGCAGGTGTGTCTTGTAGAGGCAAATTTCCGTTCTCCAAGTCTCGCAGAGCTCTTTGGAATCAGCAGGCATCGAGGTTTCACCGACTCTCTCCTGTATGAGGGACCAGTTCGCTCCTTTGCGAAAGCAGTCGGTCCCAACAATCTATGGCTGATATCGTCAGGATCTGTTGCAGTAGATTCGCCAGCTTTGCTGACCTCGGAGCGGCTGCGGGAGAGAATGGCTGAAATCCGCGCCGAGTTCGATTTCGTGATTATCGATGCACCTCCACTGACCGAGTATTCAGACGCGATCGCGATCAGCGCTCACACGAGTGGGCTGGTTCTCGTGGTTGAGGCAGGGGCGAGCCGGAGAGAAGCAGCGACAGCGGCGGTGGAAAGTCTAAGGATGGTAAACATTCCGATATTGGCCGCGGTTCTGAACAAACGCACCTTCCCGATTCCCCCAAAAATCTCGAAGCGGCTCTAAGGAACTATGTGCCTAAGGACTGTGGATACTTGAGTATGGCTGGCTCTCTGAGATGGTTCCATACAACCGCCCAGGTGGTCGTCGGTATTTCGATTCGTGAAGGTCGGCGTGGAGTGGTGATCTTGTCGCGTCGACGGTTTCGCTTTAGCAGTTGGATCTAGATTCCTCAATTCGGCTACTCATTTGCCGTCTCTGGAAAATCGCGATGAGCACAATCCCCCAACCAATCCCGGCATCGCCTCCCGCCGTTATATATGTCGAAAATGAAGATCCGCATCTCTTCCACCGAGCTCGTACCTGGTGGATGCTCCTTGCTCTTTTTCTAGTGGCTCAAGGAAACGGACTCTTCACCCGGCAGGATGATACGTATTGGAGCTTGAAAGGGCTGAACCAGGATTTCGAGTCGTCACCGATCCTCTTATTCGTGACGGCTGCGAGCTGGATGCTTTGTGCAGTACTCATGATCAAGCGATTGTCCTCTTCGATACGACTCATGGCGTATCACAAGACTCTCCTTGCCTTCGTCGCACTGGCATTTCTATCCACACTGTGGTCCGAAGAGCCTTCGTTAACCTTTCGTCGCGCAACGCTGCTGTGCGTGGGATTCCTCTTCGCGTGGTTCTTCGCAGGTTATTATTCGCCAGCCGATCAAAGACGCATTTTGCTTGCGGCCGGCATCATCGTCGCGCTGACCAGCATTGCTATGGCCGTGCTGCTTCCGCAGTACGGCATCTCTTCTGGAGGGGAGTGGAAGGGCATTTTTGGGCAGAAAAACCGCCTGGGGCTCAGTATCGTATTCCTATTTTCTGCTCTCCCGTTTCGGAAGATCTCAGGTCGCCGCGAGTTTCTGATACTCGTCCTTCAGTCCCTTGTCCCAATCGGCCTGATTGTCTTGTCCCAATCAAAAACGTCACTGATCATGGTGTTTGTATTGATCGCGGTCAGAGTTCTTGGTCCGTTTGTATCGCGTGCCCGAAGAGATCAACTTCCCTTCATCCTTTACGCCATTATTTTCGCTGCCGTTTTAACGCCCCTCCTGACCATTGCAGCGCGAGACATCATCCTTCCCCTGCTGGGGAGGGACAGCACACTAACGGGGCGCACCGAGCATTGGGATCTGTTGCTGACTTATGCCTACGAGCACTTTTGGTTGGGCTATGGATATCAAGCCTTCTGGACGGGCACGGGCGATTCGCTCGCTATTATCAAACGAGTCGGCGCAACGATGAAGGGCGCTGAT